>Ga0154020_10002754_pt1 | contig 21400 bp, 13 predicted proteins | sample Klosneuvirus_201_FD_109709 | JGI IMG/M metagenome (GOLD analysis project Ga0154020, IMG submission 109709) | Active sludge microbial communities from wastewater, Klosterneuburg, Austria - Klosneuvirus_20160825_MG | ecosystem: Engineered > WWTP > Aerobic digester > Activated sludge | place... | reverse complement strand
TGTGGCCCTGCCCACGGTACATGGCGATTTTCGCTTGGTGGCCTACAAGCAGACCACCACGAACGAAGAGCATTTGGCGTTGATCAAGGGAACTTGGGCCAAGGATGAACCGGTCCTTGTTCGAGTACATTCTTCGTGCGTTACCGGCGATATTTTCGGCTCTTGCCGGTGCGATTGTGGACCCCAGTTGCACCATGCCATGGACCTGATCGAGAAGGAGGGCAAAGGCGTTATCGTCTATATGCAGCAAGAAGGACGAGGCATAGGTCTTTTGAACAAACTAAAGGCCTATAAACTGCAGGAACAAGGTGCGGATACCGTGGAGGCCAACCTGATGTTGGGCTTCGACATGGATGCACGGGACTATGGTGTTGGGGCGCAGATCCTCCACGATCTGGGTGTGCGCAAGATGCGACTGCTCACCAACAACCCGCGCAAACGCACAGGCCTTGTGGGCTATGGGTTGGAGATCGTGGAGAACCTACCGATCGAGATCCCCGCCAACGCGCATAACAGGGAATACCTCCTGACCAAGAAGCGCAAAATGGGCCATCAGCTTGGCCTTAAATAGGAGAGCGTTCACTTCATTTTCGATCAATGGTATCAAGAGGAATTTCTTCGATGACCAGAAGATCCAAGGAACACCTGCTGCGACCCCTTCAGGGTCGAATTCCCCGTCTTTTGTGCGAATTACCCCTGCGGGGTCAAAACCCTTTGGTTACACTGCTATCGTCCCCAAATGGGTAAGAAGCCCGTGTTTGGATCCGTCCGTGACCGATGATCGCTTAATCGAAATGCCTGTCCCTTGAGTCGGGCCTGAAGTTATTGCGAAGCTTCTGCCACAGTTCTCCGAGCGTGCGAAATTCCTCGCGATACACCACGCCTGCCCCTTGTGTTGTGGGGATCTGATCCGTACGCGTGAGGTTGCGATCGTTGCTCATGCTGAACGCTTTTACACGCAACCGACCTTCCGGCGTAAGCAGATACTCCAGCTGGAAATCCCCGATCAAGGTGTTGTTCGTGTTGGAAGCGGTCTGTGCGCCATACGAGACGCCCAGGTTGGTGCTCAGTAACAATCGCTCGTTGAACAACTGTGTGCTCATGGCCACTTCGAGCTCGTCCTGGGTAATGTTGTCGCCCGGTCGGTAGTTGACACCCAAATCGAAATCGTTGCTCAATTTCGACAACCAGTTGCTCACTTGGTTGCTCAATAGCTCACTCGTCGTGGTGCCTGCGAAATTCCCGCCCGCACTTGGGCTGCCGGTGCCGGTGTAGGTGGGTGGTGATACGAACCGATTAAGAACGATCAACGCGAAGACCTGTCGGTTCAATTCCTGTTCGGTGCTGAGCACGCTGTTCACCTGTGTACGAATGCTCTCATCCACCGTAGGGAGCCGGACTTCGAATCCGATCTCCGGGTTCATCAACTTGTCGCGCAAGCGCATGACCACATCCACCGGAACGCGCTTTTTGTAAGCTTCGTTCTTCTCGAACATGATGTCGTACAACGATGCACGCACCTTGTACAATGCGCGTAGGTCCAGCTGCGCATCGAAGGGGTCACCGAACCACGCGATGGTTCCTCCCGGTATCACTTCGAACCGCTTGTTCACCACGTTGCGCAAGGTGAACAGGTAGTCGCCTTCACTCACCTCCACTTGGCCCAACATCCGGAAATCCCCGGTTTGGCTCACGCTCATCTCCATGTCCCCTTGGCCGCGGCCCCGCATGATGTCTCCCACCGTGGGATCGAAGATGATCTCGAACCTGGCGTCCGGAGTTACTTCAACCTTCATGTCCAACGTTATTCCGCTAAGGTCGACCACCTGCCCCTCGGAACTGGTCGAGTCACTTGTCACGAAGCGAACGAATCCGATGTCCGACACTTCCGTGCTCCCGCCCACGGGAAAGTGGATATCCGTGCCCACCGCGGTGCGCGCATCCACGACAACATCCAGCTGGTCAACGCTCCCGCTCACCTCAAGATCACCGGTCGCGTAGGCTTTACCGTAGTAGCTATCGTTGTCGGCCACCGTGGTGTTCAACACCATCAGCCGGTCCATGGTACCCCAAACGTTGAAGTTCCAATCCTTCAACCCATTATGGAGAATGGTACCCCCTATCCGTGCCGTGTGCCCTTCTTCATCCCGAATGGTGACCAGGTCCAAGGCGAACATGTCAGGTGCCACCTTCACCTTGTGCGTAAAGCGGTACAGCGTGTTCAGGTAGTTGATCCGAAGACCCGCATCGACCATGTCCAGCGTTCCATTCACCAACGGATGACCGGCAGTTCCGGTGATCGTTGCCGTGCCTGTGACCAAGCCTTGGATCTCGCTGATCGCGCTGGGCAAATAGGGCTCTATGAACGTGAGGTCAAATTGGTCGAACACGATGTCGATGGCGATCAGGTTGTCGCGCTTTGGTTCCAAACGGCCGTTGAAATCCAACGCCTTGATCGGACCACGTTCCACGGTTCCATTCAACTCCACCACCCCTCTGCTCTCGGACCAACCTGCAGAGAATTTGATATCCCCGATCAGCTTGTCCGCAACCTTCACGCTGTCCACACAGAGGTAGCTGGTCAAAAAGGGTGTCCCATAAACGTCGAACACGCGGCCATCACCATGTACACTACCAGCCACCAAAGGACCGTGGACCAAGGGTGCCAGGTTCTCCAACCTCACCCGGTCCATTGCGAAATCCATGGCCTGTAGTGGATCCTTGGAGAGAACCCCGTGCAGGGAGATCCGCTGATCTTCGTTCCAAAGCACCAATGAATCGACCACTACCGTCGTGGAATCGATGGTGAAATGCGCGGTACGGGTACTGTTCCAGTTCCCGCGACCGAAATAGAGTTGTGATGGTAGAAGGTCCAAGTCAAAGTTCTGCAATCCGCGTACTTCACCCTGGATATCCAAATGGCCATTGGTGCCCGCATTCGAATTCTTCCAACCCAACGCCAATTCCAGTTCGTCCTGGTAGGCCACACCGGTTGCGGATGTACCCGAAAACCAAGTACTGTCCCCAATGGTCTGCTTGGTGCTTCGAACAGCGAATGCGAGTACATCAAGGGTCTTGTCCATGATCACTTCCACACTATCCATCACGGTGGTGCCATAGCGGACCTGTGGGATATTCGCCGTGAGATCGATGTCGAAGGATCGACTGTCCAAGGAACCGGATACCGTGCTGCCCGGTGCGATCTCCGTTCCCGGAGCAACCAGGTCCAGTATCGCTCTACTATCACCTGTTTCAACTTCGAAGGTGAACCATTGTTCAGCCTGTTCATAGTTGACGCTCTTCTGCAAGGACGGAAAGACGCTGTACACCGTGTTCGCTGCGAGGTCCAGTAACCGGGTCGGGAGGAACGTGCCTTCCACCCGTGCCGTAGCGAAGGTGGCTTCCAACTCCAACGTGTTCTTGCCATTGGCGCGCCCGCTGCGCAACAACAGATCGCCCAGGTCATGGTCATTCGGCCCAACGCAGTAGGAAATATCGTGCATGGCCAAACTGCCCAAAAGGCTATCGGGTGAAAGTCTTCCGCTGGCCTGTACACTCATCTTGAGCGAGTTGTAGCCCGGTGTTTTCACAAAACCCAAGGCGCGTAGATCCAAGTGGTCCACCTTGGCTTTGAAATCCACAACGGGCCATCGTTTCCGAAGGTCGGCCAGACCCACGAAGTGCATGCGGATGTTCTCATCGTCCGTGTCCAATTCTCCGTTGAAGAGATTCCGTTCCAACCTGCCGTTCGCCGAGATGTTCGTGATCTTGGTCCCATTCAGGGTAAGCATGGGGAACTCCCCTTCCAGATCGGCCTTTAGACCGGTGAACGTTTTGCCCGTGGCGGAAAGACGTACGTTGCAAGCCAACGGCCCCAGGATATTGGTACCTGCAATAGGGCCCAGATCAAAGCCTTCCGTGAGCACCCGGCCAGAGAGCGTGAAAATGTTCTTGACCGTATCCCGTTCGTAAGAGATGTCCGTCTTTACGGACCCCAGCTTGGTACGTGTTCGACCATAGGCCGTGTAGGCTCGCGTAAACCCGGTGAAGTTCCCTGCGAAATTGATCGTGCCCAATTGGGTGATCTCCGCTGGCAAGACCAAGGTGGCACCGGAAGTGAACGGAGGCAACGGAATATGCGATAAGTCCTGATGATCGGTACTGAGTTCGTCGATGTTCAGCACCATGAAGGTATTGGCGATGTCCGGCAACCCACTGAACTCCGCATTTCCTGTGAACCATGAGTGACTGCCGAAGGTGACGTATAATCCGAAGCCCTTCAATTCGGCCACCGTGCCGCGCATGCGTCCACTTATCCCTATCGGATAATTGACCCCCTCCAGTTCTGGTGCGAACATGGAGATGTCCCGGAAATCCACGTTCGCGGTATCGAGTTGCAATTTCATGTTCACCTTCTGGTTGAATTCATTGTAGTCCGCCCAGCTGTCAGTGATCATTGCAAATTGCCCTTTGGCATTGGACCCACCGGTCCGCAGTTCCATATCGGAAATGGTGATCCCGCGCGGCGATACCCGGGTGAGCCCGCTCAATTCGTTGATCACTAATCCACTACGTTCTGTCAATTCCAACTCCTTCAATTGGGCCTGTATTGAATCGCCTGCAAAGGCGAATCCGGTGCCCGCCACAGTAGCGTGTGTGATGTTGATGTGCTTGAAGTCCACACCGAAGGGGATCGGTTCTGTATTACGATCGTAGAACGAATAGTGGAAATCGTGGATATCGAATCGCTTCACCTTGATCTGCCATGCTGCATCGGAGCTGGTGGTGTCTTCACTGGCCAACTTGTCCAACAACAAGGTGAGGTTGCTCTTTGTGCCGCCCAACGGGGTGGTCATGGCGAACCGTGCAGTATGCAGATGAATGCCACCGACCTGTATGACCTGTGCCCGTGGATGGATCCGTAAGGCTTTTACCCGTAGTTCACCGGCCGCGATCAAGGTGTCACCTTCGAGATCGGCAATGAACACATCACCCAAAACCATTTCCCCACGCGGGCTGATCATGACGCTTCCCACGCGCACTTCGGTCCCCAATTGTTCCGAGGCCCAATGGCCGACCAAATGCACAACCTTGGTCTGTACCGGTGGCCACAGCAGCAAAAGCGCCCCGATCACTCCGACGAATACAAGCACCAGCAAGGCGATCGCGACCCAACGCAACACCCGCTTCGTTCCCCGCCATACGGATCGGAATATGCCCCCTATCGTCAAGTCGAACGTAGTTTTGCCATTCCCTTTGCAAGGATCGGACCTAAGTTCCCAAAAGTAGCCAGCCGTTGTCTTCAACCCCGATCATCCTTGGTATTGAAAGTTCGTGCGACGAGACCGCCGCTGCTGTTCTGGTGAACGGCGTGGTGCGGAGTAACGTGATCGCCGGGCAGGATGTACATCGGCTTTGGGGTGGCGTGGTACCCGAATTGGCGAGCCGCGCGCACCAAGAGAACATCGTTCCGGTTGTGGCAGAAGCCTTGAAGAACGCAGGAGTGACCAAGGAAGAATTGCACGGGATCGCTGTGACCAATGGCCCTGGATTGATGGGTGCCTTGCTCGTGGGTACCTGTTTCGCACGATCCATGGCACAGGCATTGAACGTGCCCCTTTTGGCCGTGAACCACATGCAGGCCCATGTTTTGGCGCATTTCATTCAGGATGGGACAGACCGCATTCCGCCCGAATTCCCGTTCCTGAACCTGACCGTGAGCGGTGGGCATACCCTTATCGTTCTGGTGCGCTCGCCGCTGGACATGGAGGTCTTGGGCACCACCGTGGACGATGCCGCCGGTGAAGCTTTCGACAAAGGTGCCAAGGTGTTGGGTCTCCCCTATCCCGGCGGGCCGCTGATCGACCAGTATTCCAAAGGCGGCGACCCGAAGAAATTCAAGCTACCGAACCCGCAGATACCAGGTCTGGACATGAGCTTCAGTGGGGTGAAGACGGCTTTCAACGGCCTTGTGCGCATGGGTGCGATCAAGGACCCCGACTTCGTGGAACGCGAACGTTACAACCTGTGTGCTTCGTTGCAGCAATGCATCGTCGATATACTCCTGCAAAAGCTGAGTAAGGCGGGCCATAGCCATTCCATACCACGGATCGCTATTTCCGGAGGCGTAAGCGCTAACAGGGCCCTACGCGAACAAGTGCAACAGTTGGCCGACCGCGAAGGATGGACGGTACACATTCCACCACTTTCCTATTGTACCGACAATGGAGCCATGATCGCGATGGCGGGGCATTTTCTGTTCCAAGCGGGGCAGTTTGCGGCGTTGGATGTGGTGCCTTATGCGCGGTAGGAAGACTCAATTCACAAGTCACGAGTTGCAAGGGGCCAAATGAAAATCCTGTGCAACGAGGATATTTGAATGAAGTCGCAAGTGTTCTGGTGGCACACACCAAATTCCGGAACGTTAATTGCCATGCCCATGCTTCACAACCATGGTCCGCAAAGCAACTTACGCAGCAACCTTACGTCCAACCATTTGCAAAGGCTCAGTTTCCGTGGCCGGGGTTCTTCCGAAATCGGTGGAACCGCTGGATGGTAGCAGTTACCTTTGCAACCTGCGTATGCGCACTACCCTATCCGTTATTCCCGTGTCGTTGTTGGGCTTCCTGCTGGTTTTAGCGGGTTTGCTCCATGGAAGTATTGGGCTCGCGCAGAACGCACGTATCCTCGTGTTGCAGGGCGATTCGCTGCTTCAGCTGGAGAAGCCGCAACGGGCCATCGACCTCTACGACCAAGCCATTAAGTTGGATCCCAATGCCGATAATTACCTGGCACGGGCAAAGGCGTGGTTCGCCATGGACCGCATGGACCAGTTCCTCCGGGATGTGGAATTCGCCTTGCGGAAGGACAGCACGAACGCCAATGCGAATTACCAACGGGCCGTCTATTCCCTACGAGCAGAAGACCCCGTAAGGGCCGAGGCGTTCGCGACCAAGGCGATCGACCTTTCCACCGCACAGTTCCTGAAGCAAAAGGCGTATCTCATTCGTGGACAAGCGCGGGGCGAATTGAACCAGAACCTTGGTGCGATAGACGACCTCGAAAAGGGCATTGATGGCAAACCGAGCGACCCCGAGATCTTGCGCGTTCTTGCCCGGCTCTACGATCAAGCCGGTCGCCACACAGACGCGTTGACCATGCTGGAAAAGCTTTGCGTTCTGGAACCGTATGATGTGGGCCACTGGAGCAACCGCGGTTTCGAGTTGACCATGTTGGAGCGCTATGATGAAGCCCTTAAAATGATCGAAGCTGCCTTGGCGATCGACAAAGATGAACCCGTGGCACTTAGCAACCGGGCCTTCCTCTACATGCAAATGAACAAGGACAAGGAAGCATGGAACGATGTGGAGAAGAGCCTTCGTTTCTATCCTGCCAATGCCTTTGCCTTGCGCACCCGCGCCATGTTGCGGATCCGCCGTGGTGATCGGGAGAAAGCGTGCGAAGACCTTACGCTATCGAAAGCCCTTGGCGGCGTACTTGATGTGGATTCGCTGTTGAAGGAGAACTGCGAGACAACGCAGGAGCCGAAGAAGAAGTAGCGTAGACGAGTCGTTAGTGAAGAGGAGTCGTTAGTCAGTAGTCAATAGTGGTCTGAAGACGTTCGGCGAGATGTTCACGTTGAAGGACATGAGATCCTGTGAAGCCGGATAATAAGCGGAAAAGTGTGGCGATCCCACTTACCCTTTGCGGTGCTATTCCACCACCACCAACCTTTCCACTATTACTTGTCCTGCCTTGGTTGTGGCTTTTATGAAGTAGGTTCCGGCAGGTAGATCCAGATCCACTGTATGTTGATCACCTGTCATGCCTAAAGCCGGACCTACTTCGCGACCCACGGCATCGATCACCTTCAGCGAAGCGCCGCCCACAACGGATACCGTTAATTCGTTGGTTGCAGGATTCGGCCAGATCTGCATGCCGGTAACGGCGTTGTTGATGGCAATTCCTGTGTTTGCTTCCGGATAGATCGCGAAGACATCCAAACCACCTTCGAGCAAATGGCCCGGATCTTCGTCCGCAATTCGGACCATGAAACGCATGGCGGCACTGGGTACCATATGGTCTGCGATGCGAATATTGTTGAAACGCCATATCGACATCGGGCTGTTATCATCGAACGTTGCTATTGGAACCGTATCGCTGCCGTTCGAGAGCGAGATCGTCATTTCGTCGTTCGGGTTGCCTTGACCGCCATCATTGAAGAACCATGACTGAAAGCGCACATGAGGATCCACCATTCCCGTGGCATCGAATACCGGTGAAGTGAGCAAAGTGGCCCCTTCATCCACGTCATCGGTACCTGCTTCGCCGCCACCGTTACCCGTTACGTAGGCCTGATCGCTGCAATCATTCGGAACATCTGCACCGGGGTTGCTGGCCGTACCACTCAGGAAAGTGCCCACGGGCTCACCTCGTTCCCATGAACCACGTGAAGCCGTTGAGCTCACTTGCCAGCCAAGGTCCAAGGCGAAGTCATCAGCATAACCCACCTCCACTTCCAAGGTATTACCCGTACTTCCGGCACCATCAACCGCTATCGGCAAAGGACAGGCCGTGTGCCAACCCCACTTTCCCGCGAGCACCGTATAGGTCCCATTATAGACCACTGGGAAGTCGAAATTTCCGTCGGCATCCGTGGTCGTATTGAAGTTGAACATGTTGCTCTTCAATTGGACCATTGCACCTTCCACCGGAGTTCCAGTTCCCAATTCAAGCACGGTTCCATTCACCGAATAATTCGGCAATGGGTCCAACGCAATGTCGAGCAAGGTCACTTCTCCATTCACAAGGACAACACCTCCAACGGTCTGGGGGTAATAGCCCGGCGCACTTACCGTTACTTCATAGGTGCCACTGGTGGACCAACCGGTTCCATACACCCCATCGAAGGTGGTCAGATCGAAGGCTGTGGTCGTGGTTATGGAGACCGAAGCCTGCGCAACCGGAGCGTTGGAACCAGAATCCGTTATGTTCCCTTCCAACCAACAAGCGCGCACGAACGTTGGGTCCAGAATGAACAAGCCCTCTTCAATGTCCGAGATGATCAAACGGCCGCTGCTGAAGAACGGATAAACTCCCCAAGCCCCAAAGAATCCGCCACCCGAAACCGGCGAGGTGTCGTAATTGCCCACCTCAACCATGTTGTCCGGCCGCGTAACATCATAGACCGTTACCCCATAGGTGTAGTAGCTCTGCACCACGTGGTGGCTTGGAAGCCAATAGGTGTTATGCGGGATCGCATTGGATCCGGGGTCGCTCTGCAGCTTGTCCAAGTATTGGATGTCCGTCGGATCGCTAATGTCGTAGGATCCAACGTAGGCGTTATCGCGCTCGTCGGTGGTGTAAAGATGATCGCCACTATCATCCAGCCAAACGTTGTGCGTGAAGTTGCTCGGTGTGGTCTGTGTACCGAGCAGAACAGGGGCCGATGGGTCGGATACATCCACAATGGAGAAGAAGCCGTTGTAGACGTGCCCAGCGTACAGGGTGTCGCCCCGTGCGTAGCCATCGTGTATATAGAGCGGGTCGTATTGGCCTACCCGCACGGGTACGTTCGGATCCTGTGTTAGATCGTACATGATAACGCCACCGTTCCCCTCGTTGGAACCGAACAGATAAAGCCGCCCATTTTCATCAATGAAGAGCGCATGCGAGGTGGTCCAATTAGGATCATGGTAAACAGTAGCGGAAAGCGCCGTGCTTTGCGGCAATGGAGAAAGGTCCACGATAGTGAGCCCGCCGTTCTGGGCCTCCGTTGTGATGTAGGCATGGTCTTCCCACACTTTGATCTCGCGCCAAATGGAAGCGGGTCCCTCAAAGAAGTAGATCTCCTGCGGGTTGGCTGGATCGCTCAGGTCCACCACTGAGATACCACCCGGCTCTGCACCATTGTTGCCATTCACACCTACCAAGGCGTACTCATTCCCTTCTTCGTCGGTGTACCCCCACAGGTTGCTGAGATCGCTGTTGTGCAGGTCCTGATAACTTAACTGTCCAACAAGGTTGATGTTGGTTTGAGCATTGAGGGATACGCTTATGGCCAGTGCCGCGGCGCAAACGGACAACGCTGTCCGCAATTGGGAAATGTACATGGCGGCAAGGTAGATAGGCAACACGCTCCGATCCTCTCGAAGCACTACCAATCTTCCGTGCATGCTTGGTTCCTTGACCGTTATGAGCGTACGCTTGGTCTTCAACTTGAAGTACGATCAGTCGTGGATCTTCATGGTCGATCGCCTACCTTCCGACCGCACTTTCCCAACACATCATGAAGAATTTCCTTACGCTGCTTGTCTTCGCGGTGGTATCCGTTCCAACATTATTTGCACAAGAAGACACAGTCAGGATACACACCCTTACCTACGATTCCATCACTACAAGGCGTGGTACTTGGCTCTTCCCGGATGCGAGCCACACGTATCGAAAGGTGTTGATGCACCAAACCCTGAAGTGCAGTAATCTCACAACTCAAGACCAATATGCCTGCGGCGAGTGGGATTACCTCACTTACATTCAAGCGCATCGGCACACGGGCCTGTTGGATTCCGCAGCCCTCACCCATCCCTTCTTCCTCGTGGGAGCAGCTGCACCGGACAGTGTGGTCCGCATCGATCAACCGACGTTATCCCAAGTTATTCGCGCTGATCTGCGGTCCACATTGGTTTCAGGAACCTTAGACGCTCTACCTATGCTAGGCATTGGAACTGCTCAGGACGTGGCCACATTCGCACCCTTGAATGACCGCTCTAGATCACAATTCAATTTCAACACTGCAGACCTGACCTCAGCAGGAATGATCGACGGCTTGCCGATCAATGCGATGCGCTTTGCGCTAAGCCAAGCGAATGGCAGTTCACGGATCACGGTGCGGCTAAAGAATGGCAGTTATACTGGAGGGTCCTTTATAGAAACAGGATGGACAACCGTATACGATCAGGTAACCGAACTGGAGAATGAGCTTCAGCTTTCTTTCCATACTCCGTTCATGTGGGAGGGTACAAGCGACCTGACCGTGGACCTTTCAGTCGAACAAGCCGGCACCAACGCGAGTGCGATCGTGCTGGGTACGGAAGATGTCGCAAACACCGGCGCACAACAACTGGAATTCGATGGGTATTTGGACCTGAAGGATGACATTATAAGCACCGATGCATCGCCACTTTCCACACTTGGTGACGCGATCACCATTGCGTTCCGTGTGTTCGGTGCAGACATACTTCCAGTGAACAATTCCTTTCTGGAGGCGCTCGATGCGAACGGCCGCCGGATCCTCAATATACACTTACCATGGAGCGATGGCCGCGTGTATTGGGATGCCGGCGATGATGGAACCGGTTACGACCGCATTGACAGAGCCGCGGCAAGTTCCCAGATCAAAGGCCAATGGAACAACTGGGCCTTCGTGAAGAATGTTTCCACCGGTACCATGAAGATCTACTTGAATGGTGCCCTCTGGCATTCCGGAACCGGTAAGACCAAGCCCCTTGCGGGGATCACCAAGTTGCGTTTCGCATCGAATGGCGTGGAACAAAGCTCGTACCCCGGACTGGTGGACGACATCAATGTCTTCAACTCCGAAGTACCCGCTGCGGTAATTGCCGAATGGCACGCACGCGAAATGACGAACGAGAACCCGAATTACAGCGACCTGCTCTACAGTTTCAATTTCAATGAGCAGAACAATGAACCATACGCGATCAATGCAGTGGACCCTTCTACCCCCGCATGGCTTATGGGTACTGTACGAAGGGATCGGTATGCTGCAGCCGACCTGCGTTGGAGCTACGGGCAGACCAGTTTCCGGCCGAACGTGACCTTTGTACAAGGCGACCACACCATGAACGTGGATACAGTTCTCGTGACCACCGATCGGCCAGGTCCACAGCTTAGCATTGTCAATTTCGAAGTAGTCGGGAATGCAAGTATTCCTGTGGATACGATCTTCGGAGCACTAGGTGGATGGACATACGACATTGACCCGGACGGCAACGCCACTGACAGCAGCTACGTGGGCGGAACCATGCACTACAACAATGTGTTGAACTACTTCGGCGAACCATTCGATCTGGTGGAGAATTATGAACTCGGACGTTTCATAACACCGTATGGGATCGGCCTCAGTTTAGGTACCCAGGGCTTTCGCTGGACCTACGATGTAACGGACTACCAGTGGCTACTTCATGACAGCGTTGAGCTGAGTGCCGGTAACCAACAAGAATTGATCGACCTTGAATTTGAACTGATCGAGGGCACACCGCCCCGCACCGTTCTCCAACAGCAGCGCCCTTGGGGCCAATGGGCCAGCAACAGCTATGCGGATCTGGACAACGATGTGAAGATGCCACCTGTTACCATGGACCTGGACCCGAACGCCGCACAATGGAGCCTGCGCACTCGCCTTACCGGACACGGACACAACAGCAACACGGGGAATTTCCCGCATTGCTGCGAGTGGAAGGACAACACCCATTTCCTGCGCGCCAACGGAACGCAAGTGGACCAATGGCATATCTGGCAAACCAATGATTGCGCCCTTAATCCGGTGTATCCACAAGGCGGCACTTGGCCGGGAAGTCGCGAAGGGTGGTGCCCCGGCGATGTGGTGAAGGACCATGTCGTTGAACTTACACCCTACGTTTCTGGCAACACCATTGATTTGGACTACGACATTACTCCTGTGCCTGCCAGCAACCAAGGCATGGGCGGTGGCAACTACGTGATGAACATGGACCTCTTCGAGTTCAGTGCGCCGGCCTTTGCACTGGATGCCGAAGTGTATGAAGTGATGCGTCCCAGTTCCGACGACTATCAACGACGCGACAACCCGATCTGTTACGACCCTTTGGTGGTGCTGCGAAATGCCGGTGGAACGGATCTTACAAGCGTGACCTTTACCTACAGCGTTTCCGGCGGGACTCCCTTGACCCACACTTGGACCGGCTTGCTCAAGCACACGGAAACGGTTGCTGTGACCTTACCTGTGAACGATGTCGCATTTTGGGTCGGCGATGAAGCATCCGTCTTCACTGTTACCACCAGTGCGCCCAATGGCGGTGCTGATGCGCATGCTGCGAACGACAGTTACCACAGCGCATTCACCCTTCCCGTTCTCTACCAACATGATGTGATCTTGGAATACAAGACCAACAACAGACCCAATGAGAACAGTGTTACCGTAAAGCGGATCGATGGAAGCACCCTCCTCTCCAGGGGTTCCCATGTGGCCAATACGATCTACAGGGATACGCTGCACCTCACCGATGGTTGTTACACTTTCGAGATGCTGGACTCCGGTAGCGACGGTCTCTCCTATTGGGCCGATACCGGCGCTGGAACAGGCTATTGCAAGTTGAAGAAAGCCAATGGCGTAACGGTCAAAAGTTTTGAAGCTGAATTTGGTCACTCGATCAAATTCGCTTTCTCCGTTGGGCTTTCCGTGGGGTTGAACGAAATGGAACAACAGTTCAGGTTGAACGCGTTCCCAAATCCCGGAAATGGCCTTTTCACGCTGGATCTCCAAGGCATACAAGGTTCCACACGCATGGTGGTACTGGATGCCACCGGCAAGATCGTGGAAACGCAACGGTTGGAACTCCATGGAACCGACCGGCGCCAATTGGACCTGAGTGCCCAAGCCAATGGCTTGTACCAAGTGCGGCTGGAACACGAACGAGGCGTGGAGTTGCTACGGTTGATGAAACAGTGATGCGATCGTACTTACGGCGTATGTTTGATCAGTAGCATGAGCGAGAACCCAACCCATCGGATCACTTCGTTGAAGGAGTTCTTTCCCTATTATTTGAAGGAGCACCAGAACCCTACCAGCCGGAAACTGCATTTCATCGGCACATTGCTTATTGCCGTATGGATAGTTCTGGCGATCGTGACCGGGAATTCGATGTGGTTGATCCTTGTGCCGATCGGTGGTTACGGTTTCGCTTGGGTGGGCCATGCCTTCTTCGAGCGGAACAAACCCGCCACCTTCCAATACCCCTTGTATAGTTTGGCCAGTGACTTCATCTTGTTCTGGCGTCTACTTACAGGAAAGGAGAAGTTCCATCCTGGACCAAACCACTAGCCCTAAACTTACCCCTACCACCATGCCGATACGTATGACCGATGACCAGAATGATCAACGTTCCAGTCAACGACCGAGCGGCGGTGGCGGTATGCGCGGAGGAGGCGGTGGCGGCGGTATTCTGGGCGCACTGGCTCCCATGCTGATCAATCTACTGATCAAGAAACCAAAGATCCTTATCGTGGTGTTGATCGTGGGTGCAGTCTTCTACTTCATGAGCGGCAGTGAGGGGTGTGCAGGGGGTGGTGGGAACGTAGCCAGCCAAGTGCTGCAACTGGCAACTGGTGCCAACTTCAGCCCGGAGCTTTACGACAAGACCGAAGTTTTCGAGCCCTTGGCGGACAATGTGAATTCGCCGTTGCCGGAAAAAGTATCGCTGCAACAATTTGCGCCTCAACGCCGCAACCAAGGCCAACAAGGCAGCTGCGTGGCATGGGCCAGCGCGTATGCCGCACGCACCATCGTGCAAGCACAGGCCACGGAACAAGCCCCGGACCAAGCAGCTTTCAGCCCGAGCTACCTGTACAACCAGATCAAGATCGAGAATAGCGATTGCCAAGGCAGCTACATCCAACGTGCCCTGGAATACATGAAGGACGGTGGCGTGTTGCCGTTCAGCCAGTTCGCCTATACCGATGAGGGTTGTAGCAAACAGCCTTCTGCCGAGGAACAGCAACGCGCGCGGCAATTCAGGATCAAAGGCTTTCAACGGCTCTCCAGCACCGATGCCCAAGACAGCCCTACCGACATGCTCGCGATGAAACAGCAACTCGCGCAAGGCAGCCCTGTGGTTATTGGTATGATGGTGGGTGGATCATTCATGCAGGACATGGCCGGGCAAGAGGAATGGACACCTAACACGGACGATTACAACATGCGGGGTTTCGGAGGACATGCCATGTGCGTGATCGGCTATGACGATTTCAAATTCGGGAAGTTGGGTGGTTTCCAGCTCATGAATTCATGGGGGCCGGACTGGGGCAAGAACGGTATTGCCTGGATGCGCTACGAGGACTTCGCCTACTTCAACAAGGAAGCGTATGCCGTATACCCACAAGGCAAGGGTGTTGATGTACGGCCTTCAACCTTCAACATCTCTTTCGGTTTGCAACTCGTGGATGCCAAAGGAATTCCCACCGGCGAGCACATCGCCTTGCGTAACACCGGTGGCCGCACTTTCCGCACAGAGCAGCCCGTGCCCAAGGGTACACGATTCAAAGTTGAGGTTACGAACAACAGCGAATGCTACCTCTATTGTTTCGGTGAAGAGACCGACGGCAGCACCTACGTCCTCTTTCCCAACACCGAAAAGCATTCACCCTACTGCGGCATAACCGGAACGCGACTTTTCCCCAGTGACCAAAGCATGACCATCGATGATGTAGGCACTACCGATGTCATGGCGATCATCGTGTACAACCAAGCCGTGGATTTCAAGAAGATCGATCAAGCGTTGAAGGCTTCCTCGGCAAAAGGACTCGACGGGCGACTGACCGCTACCATCGGGAACGAATTGCTTGATCCGGCTTCGTTGAAGTACACCCAAGGCGCCACCTTCGGTGTTAGCGGTCCCGCGGATCGCGCTGCTATGGCCGTGGTTATTGAGATCGAAAAACGGTAGGAAGTACAAGACCCAAGTTGAGCCAAAGGCGAAATCCCGCACAGCGGGGTCACAAGATACAAGTGTCAAGTATCAAGTCTGCAGCGGCAGTTGCTTGTTGAAGGTAGAGCCGCATTCCTGTGAACAGTGCACCATAGCGGTCAGTCGGCTACCACCACCGCACGCAGATCGTGTTCCTGAGCCTCGGTGATACGCACCGTGGCAAAGTCCCCGATGCGCAGATGGACCGGACCATTCGCATCCTTATTTGGGATCAACACCTCGTTGTCCACTTCCGGTGAATCGAACTCCGAACGTGCGATCCAATGCTCACCTTCGGCCTTGTCCACAAGCACCTTGAATTCCTTGCCTACTTTCTGTTGGTTCAATTCCAAGCTGATGCCCCCTTGTAGCTCCATGATCTCTTGGGCACGCAATTGCTTCAACTCTTCTGGCACGTCATCGGCCATGGTGTGGGCATGAGTATCCTCTTCGTGGCTGTAGGTGAATGCACCCAAACGATCAAAGCGCATCCGTTCGATCCATGCCAGATTATCCGCGTGGTCAGCTTCCGTTTCACCGGGAAAACCAGCGATCAATGTGGTGCGTATCGCGATGCTGGGTACTTTCTCACGGATGGTGTCCACGAGCGCTTCCGTCTTTTCCTGTGTTATGCCCCTGCGCATTCGCTTCAACATGTTGGTGCTGCCATGCTGTAAAGGCATATCCAGGTAGTTGCAGATGTTGGGGCGCTCCCGCATCACATCCAAAATGTCCATCGGAAAGCCGCTGGGGAAGGCATAGTGCAACCGGATCCAATCGACCCCTTCTACATCGCTCAATTTCGCGAGCAACTCGCTCAAATTCCGCTTCTTATACAGATCCAACCCGTAGTAAGTAAGGTCTTGGCCGATCAGGATCAGTTCACGTACCCCTTTCGCAGCCAAGCTCTTTGCATTCGTGACCAATTGGTCCATGGGAGTGCTGATGTGCTCACCGCGCATCAACGGGATCGCACAGAAACTGCATTTGCGATCACACCCCTCACTGATCTTAAAGTAGGCGAAGTGTGCTGGGGTGGTCAACAAACGTTCCCCGACCAATTCATGCTTGTAATCGGCCTTCAAGGTCTTTAGCAATCGCGGTAGGTCCCGAGTACCGAACCAAGAATCCACCTGGGGGATCTCGGCTTTCAGCTCCGGCGCATAACGTTGGCTCAAGCAACCGGTAACGTACACCTTTTCTACTTTGCCCTGGTCCTTGGCCTTGGCCCAATTCAGGATCGTATCAATGCTCTCTTGCTTGGCATTGTCAATGAAACCGCAGGTATTGATCACGACTACATTATGGTCGCCCCGATCACTTTCGTGGTCAACTTCGATGGAATTCGCCTTGAGCTGCGCCATCAGTACTTCGCTATCGTAGGTATTCTTAGAGCAGCCCAGGGTGATCACATTCACCTTGGTGGCCTTGAGGGTACGTGCTTTCATAGGTCAACCTTTAAACAACGCCTCCACGAAAGCCTGTTTGTCGAACATTTGCAGGTGTTCCATGCCTTCACCCACACCCAAGTACTTGATGGGTACACCGAACTGTTCGCTGATGCCAATAGCCACACCACCCTTCGCAGTGCCGTCCAATTTGGTCAATGCCAAAGCCGTAACATCCGTGGCCTTCGTGAACTGGCGCGCTTGTTCTATTGCATTTTGGCCCGTGCTGGCATCAAGCACTAGTAGCACTTCGTGCGGTGCATCAGGAATGACCTTACGCATGACGTTGCGCACCTTGGTCAGTTCGTTCATCAAGCCAACCTTGTTGTGCAGGCGGCCGGCAGTGTCAATGATCACGACATCAGCGCCTTTCGACTTGGCACTTTGTACGGTATCGAACGCGACCGCAGCCGGATCTGCACCCATACCTTGTTGAACCAAAGGCACCCCAACACGTTCACTCCAGATCCGCAGTTGGTCCACGGCTGCAGCTCTGAATGTATCCGCAGCACCAAGGACCACGGACCGTCCCTCTTCTTTGAACGCATAAGCAAGTTTGCCTATCGTGGTGGTCTTGCCCACGCCATTCACCCCAACTACCATGATCACATAAGGCTTGATCGATGGATCTACCGGTGCCGGGTCCTTCATCAAAGCCACCACTTCTTCCCGCAAAATGCTATTCAGTTCGGCTGTACCCACATACTTGTCGCGGGCTACACGCTTTTCAATGTTCCCGATGATCCGCAAGGTCGTTTCCACTCCCACATCGCTGCTCACCAGTATTTCTTCCAAGTCATCGAGCACACCCGCATCAACACTGGACTTGCCGGCAATCGCCCTTGAAAGCTTCCCGAAAAGTCCCTCACGCGACCGCTCAAGACCTTTGTCCAAGTCCGCTTTGGCGACCAGCTCTTGCGTCGCTTCCTTCTTCTTACCGAATAATCCGAACAATGCCATTGTGCTGGGGGCCCTAACTGGGAAAAGGCCTTCCCGAATAGTCGGAACGGCCTTTTCCAAGTAACGTTGAAATGGGACTACTTGCCTGCGAGCGTCTTTTCCGCCTCATCGGAGGGAACCACCTGCTCAACGAACGAGTAACCGCCCGATCCTGATTTCTTTATCATGCGGATCACTTTCGTGAACGTCTTCGCATCGGCTTTCTTAAGGGTAGCAACGGTTTTCTTTGCCATGTTACTTGATCTCTTTATGAACGGTCATCTTGCGCATGATGGGGTTGTATTTCTTCAACTCCATGCGCTCGGTGGTGTTCTTCCGGTTCTTGGTGGTAATGTATCGTGATGTTCCAGAAAGGCCCGAGGACTTATGCTCGGTGCACTCCATGATCACTTGTACGCGGTTGCCTTTCTTCGCCATAACTGGGCTTTATTGACCTCCACCAATTGGCAGAGGGGCCGCAAAAGTAGGATCTTTTTCTGATATGGGCAAATGGCACATTGAATGTGAAAATGAAAAGAATTTAGAGAATGTGTGGAATGCCGATCACTCCCCCATTACCGCCTCTATCTCCTCCGCTGTTCTGGGTGAACCGGCGGACAGGTTCACTGGATCTCCTTCGGTGGATTCTTGGCCGTTGGGTTGAATGCGTGTTGCCCGAGGACCATGGAACAACCGAAATAACGCGTGGTGACGCTACTACTTTAGAGGGCTGAAGGCCCGACGTTATACCAGCCCATGGCAACGCCATGGGGCTGCACGGTCCAATGGAATTTGGAGGGCTGAAGGCCCGGAATGATAAGTCCCTGTGACAATGCCAACCGTCCCATTCCAGATCGAATGGAATTTCTTCTTTGAATAGACCTCTTTATCGTTCAATCCCAAACATATCGCTCATCCCATTCCACCCCATTTTCGATCAACAATGCCCTATATTCGTCTTGAAAGGTAGTCTTTCGGTGATGTTCCTCTTGGCCATCGATGTACAATAACATCTTGTCCAGATCACGGTAACCGGCGGAAAAGACCCCATACCCCTTCTGCCATGCGAAATCGGGAACTACTCCATTTTGGGTTTTCAGCCAACGCGATGACCCGGTTTTGAGCTTAACCAGTAATTCGGAGATAGGAAGAACCCTCGATAGACGTATCGCGAAATGGACATGGTCTTCTACACCACCTGCTCTGTAACATTCGCAACCCATGTCCCGGATCATTGCGGCCATATATGCATGCGTTTGTGCTCCAATGGATTTAGACAATAAAGGTTCGCGGTGTTTGGTGCTGAATATCAAATGCACTAGAATGTTGCTTAATGATTGCGGCATGGAGAAGGTTTGTGTTCCACGAATATATGAGGTGGATCACTTCGAGCCTTCAGCCCTCCAATTCCGTGCGCTTCATTTATACCCAGAGCGTTGCTCTGGGCTGGTATAAAGTCGGGCGTTCAGCCCTCCAAATTTCCGTCTTGATCAACTTACCAGAGCGATCTTCCAAATACCTACTCCCCCATTACCGCCTCTATCTCTTCCGCTTTCCTTGGTGAACCCGTGCTCAGATTGATGGGATCGCCATCTGTGACCAGGATGTCATCCTCGATCCTCACTCCTATCTCCCACCAACGCGGGTCACAGGGACTGTCCTTCGCGATGTAGATGCCCGGTTCGACCGTGATCACGTTGCCTGTAGCCAATGGGCCATATGAGCCGGCATCATGCACGTCCAAACCCAGATAATGACTGGTGCCATGCATGAAGTAGCGCCGTACATCTCCTTCGTCCTGGATTATTCCCAACTCCTTCAATCCTTTGGAAATGACCGTGGTGGCAGCATTGTGCGCAGCGCGGAACTGATTGCCGGCCCTTACTTCCCGAATACCTGCTTCTTGGGCTGCCAAGACAAGATCATAGATCTTCCGTTGGTCGGGAGTGAACCTGCCATTCGCGGGAAGGGTTCGTGTAACATCAGCTGTATAACCGTGGTATTCGGCTCCAATATCACTCACCAGCAAGTCCCCGGAACCCAATGTGCGCCGGTTCGTTACGTAGTGCAAAACGCAACTGTGCGGCCCACCGCCTTGGATGCTGGGGAAACCTTCATGCTCAGCACCGTTCATCTTGAACACAAACTCCACAATGGCCTCGGTCTGGTACTCGGTCATTTCAGGCTCCAACTTGCGCATCAACTCATTCTGTGCTTCACAAGTGATGTCGATCGCCTTGCGCATCAATACCAATTCCTCGGGCAATTTCACTTCACGAAGCCCAGCCATCCACCGGTCCAAGATCTCTTGTTCCTGCTGCGTTCCCGGGGGAAGTGTCGCGTTCACACGGTCCATCAGGTCGGCAAGATCGGCGGGGTCATGTGGGTCACGCGCCAAATTCTCCTTGGTACTTCGGATGTAAACTTTGTCCTTTTCCTTCCATGGAAGCGTATCGACCATGAATTCCTTTCCCGAAACGGCTTTTCCCAAGCCCAGCAACTCTACGGCACCCGTTGTTCCGGTTCGGTGTCCATCCCAAACCTCACGGCTGGGGTCCCGATCGCGAAGGACGAGCAGTTCAATGTGTGACCCATCGGCGAATTCCCTTAGCTCCTTGAAAACGAACAGGACCGCATCCGGCTCCCTTAGGCCTGTGAGGTAGTAGAAGTCAGGATCCTGATGATACTCGAAGTCCACGTCGTTGCTGCGGTTGCGCACCGGATTGGCGAAGAATACAGCAACCCCATCTTTGGGCAATAGGGCCCGCAAAGCGTCCCTCCGACCACGGTGGAAATCTGCGCTGAGCAGGTCGTTGTCGTAAACCCCACGGACATCATCATCCAGCCGAAGGATCGTTTGTTCCTGGGCTACCAAGCCGATCGGCAGCAACAAGACGAAGAGGATCGCCTTACGTAGGGTCATGTCCAAATGTAGAAGGCGCCGGGTGAAACTCGTTCACCCGGCGCCTTCCAAGATCGTGCTGAACGGTTTATCCGTTGTAGAAACCTTTCTCTTTTGCAGTTTTCAATGCTGCAACGATACCGTTCTTGTTGATGGTGCGCATTCCATTCACGCTCACGCGCAACTTCACCCACTTGTTCTCTTCGGGAATGAAGAATTTGCGATCCTGTAGATTAGGCGCAAACGTGCGGCGTGTCTTGATATTCGAGTGGGACACGGTGTTGCCGGTGATGACGTGCTTACCGGTGATCTGACAAACCTTGGACATGGCGTTGTGGTGTATTACGGGGCGCGAAGGTAGGATCTTTTAC
>Ga0154020_10002753_pt1 | contig 21404 bp, 17 predicted proteins | sample Klosneuvirus_201_FD_109709 | JGI IMG/M metagenome (GOLD analysis project Ga0154020, IMG submission 109709) | Active sludge microbial communities from wastewater, Klosterneuburg, Austria - Klosneuvirus_20160825_MG | ecosystem: Engineered > WWTP > Aerobic digester > Activated sludge | place... | reverse complement strand
GTGTACGCGGACATCCACGCGAGCGAACGCACGAGGCGATCGAGTCGCGGCATCGCATCGGCGAGCTGCGCGAGCATCGCTGCTTCGGTGGCCGCGAGGTGTGCATCGAACCACGCCTTGCTCGCGACGAGCGCAGCGAGCTCGTCGGCGATCGGCGGCGCGAGTGCGTCGACGAGCTCGGGGACGGCGAGCGCGTCGCGCTTCGGCGCGAGCGGACTCGCGATCGTCTTCGCGAGCTCGAGCCACGCCGCATCGGACATGCCTTGTCGTCGCAGCTCGCGGATCGCTGGACCGATGTCGCCCTCGCCGACCTCGCGCCATGTCGCGAGCGCGAGGTTGCCGAGCATCCGCACGACCACGCGCACGATGCCGAAGATCGCGCCCTGCGCTTGATGCACGTTGCGCACGCCGTCGAGCGCCGCGATCGCTTCGGCCAGCGGCTGTGGTGCGTTCGCGACCATCTCCTCGCGCAGGAACGGATCGAGCTCCGGTAGCTTCAGCTCGGGCTCGACGGCGGCGGCGTCGCGCATCGCCGTCGCGAGCTCGAGCGCGGACGCGAAGCGATCAGCGGCCTTCTTCGCCATCGCCTTCGCGATCACGGCATCGAGCGCCACGGGTAGCTCGCCGCCGAGCGCGGGCACCGGCTGCTTCGCGTGCGCGCGCGCGATCTGCATCACCGAGCCGCCTGCGAACGGCAAGCGCCCGGTCAGCACCTCGAACGCGAGGATGCCGAGCGCGTAGACGTCGGTTCGCGCGTCCGCCTTGCGCGCATCGACCCATTGCTCGGGTGCCATGTACGCGGGGGAGCCGACCTGCTTCTCGCTGTCGTCGGTGGCGGGCGAATCGCCGCCCTTCGCGATGCCGAGATCGAGGAGCTTCGGCAACAGGCGCCCGGCGCGCGACAGCACCATCACGTTCGCGGGTTTCAGATCGCGATGGATGATCCCTTGCTCGTGCGCGGTGTGGACGACCTCGCACAGCTTGTCGAACAGCGGCAGGAACCGCTCGAGACGCAGTGGTCCTTGCTGCTTGATCAACTGATCGAGCGGTGTCCCGCGCACGAGCTCCATCGCGGTCCACAGGACTCCGTCGGTCTCGGAGCCGAACGCGTAGATGTGCGCGGCGTACGGGTGATCGAGCTTCGATGCGAGCCTCGCTTCGCGCAGGAAGCGCTGTACGAACTCGGGCGTGCCGGCCGAGGAGACCTTGATCACCGCCTCGCGTCCGAGCATCGGTTGCTCGGCGCGATACACGACGCCGAACCCGCCTTCGCCGATCACATCGCGAACGATGAAGTCACCGAGCGCGCGCCCGATCAGCGGCCTCCCCTCAGTGATCATCACGGCATCGTACCTGCACAACATGGCTGGGAGCTGCCACCCGGTTGCACTGCAACTTGCCCCCACTGGCTTGCCTACATTGGCGCCATCGCGATCGGACAACACGAGCGAGCGCTCGGTGAGTTGACCGCGATCGCGACCTCGCCGACGCTACGCGCATGCTTCGAACGGTGGGAATGTTCGCTGCCGGGTTCGTCGCCGCGGGGTGTACCGACGGCCTCGACCTGAGCGCGATGACATCGGAGCTCGACATCAACGCGTTCGTGCTGCCTGCGCTCCCTGCGAGCGAGCGAGCGGAGATCGTCCACAAGTACGATCACCTCGATCCGGCCGACGAGATTCCACGCGGTCTCCTCGAAGACACGATGATCTACTTCGACATGAACAACGCGCTGATCCCCAAGCAGCGCTACTTCGTCGTCACGGACATGTCGCTGTACTCCGGCAAGGATCGCTACTGGCTCGTCGACCTGATGTCGGGCGCCGTCGAGGCGCACAAGGTCGCGCACGGCGATGGCAGCGATCCCGACAACAACGGCTACGCGACGCTGTTCGGCAACGTCGAGGGCTCGCACAAGACCTCGCTCGGCTTCTATCTCTCCGGCGAGATCTACGACGGCACGCACGTGCACTCCATGCGCCTCGACGGCCTCAACAAGACCGGCTCGCCGAACGCGCTCGAGAACAACAACGCGCGCGACCGCCTGATCGTGATGCACGAAGCGTCGTATGTCGACGATGGCAACACGAGCCAGCAAGGACGCAGCAACGGCTGCCTCGCACTCGATCCGTCGATCGAGGTCGCCATGGTCGATCGCATCCACGACGGCACGCTGATCTACGTCGCGACCTCGGCGCTGAACCCGCCCGTCGGTCGTGCGGATCCCGGCTCGGGCTCCGGCTCCGGCAGCGGCTCGGATGATCCGGCGGACGAGATGCCGCCCGACGACGACCCGGGCATGGGCGGCGCCGACGGCGGTTGCTCCGCTGGCGGGAGCGGCACCGGTGCGGGCTTCCTGCTCGCGCTCGGCGTCGTCGGCCTGCGTCGCCGTCGTCGCGGCTAGTCGATCTACTCCGTGCACGACGATGTCCGGCGGCGTGATGTTCTCCCACGTGCCCGGCGCCGCGAGTCGCTTTGTGCGGCTCAGCGCGGCTTCTTCAGCGACACGAGCACCTCGTCGATGATGCCGTACGTCTTCGCTTGCTCGGCGGTCATGAAGTTGTCGCGCTCGGTGTCGCGCGCGATCGTCTCGACGGATTGTCCCGTGTGCTTCGCGTAGAGCTCGTTGAACGTCTCGCGGGCCCGCAGGATCTCGCGCGCGTGGATCTCGATGTCCGTTGCTTGTCCGCGAAAGCCCGCGAGCGGTTGATGGATCATCACGTTCGCGTGCGGCAATGCGAAGCGCTTGCCCTTCGCGCCCGCGGCGAGGAGGAAGCTCGCCATCGACGCCGCTTGCCCGGTGACCACCGTCGCGACATCGCAGTGGAGGAACTGCATCGTGTCGTAGATCGCGAGGCCCGCGACGAGCTCTCCACCCGGCGAGTTGATGTACAGCATGATGTCCTTCGCCGGATCTTCGGCATCGAGGAACAACAGCTGCGCGATGATCACGTTCGCGAGCTCGGCATCGACCGCGCGGCCGAGGAACACGATGCGATCCTTGAGCAAGCGCGAGAACAGATCCCAGCCGCGCTCGCCGCGATGCGTCTGCTCGACGACCGTGGGGATCAGCTCCATCGCGATGCGCTCGCTCATCGCTTCTTGTCCTTCGCGGGCTCTTGGATGTCGGGCGAAGACAACCACGCGACCAGCGCTTCGCGCGCGAACCGCCACACCGGACCGAGCTTCTTCCCCGGAAGCTTTCCGGCCTCCGCCAGCTCGACGACGTTCTTCTCGTCGAGCTGGAGAAACTGCCCCGCCTGTTCGGCGTTCATGATCTCGGGCGGGTCGTAGGGACGGAACGAGTACGACCCGGTCGTCGGCGTGGGCGACGAGATGGGATCCAAATATTTCGTTACCAGACCGGCGACGATGTCCTTCTTGTGAATTCCGAGCTCCTCGGCTGCGCGATGCAGTTTCTCGACGGCATTCTGCGGGAGCTTCACGTACAGCGGGGTCTCGGGCTGAACCTTGCGCGCCATATTTAGTAAATATCTCCCGAATATTCAGAAGTCAACTCGTTGCACGACTTGCGCAAAGAGCACGCGGAGTTAGATCGCTTGCCCCATGCGATCGGGTTGTGTGTAGGCTCCGCGGCATGAGGAACGCACTGCTGTGCTTGTTGCTGCTCGGCTGTGGAACGGACTCTTCGACCAACGACGACCCGAACGTGGTCGACATGGTGTCGAAGCGCTACACGCTGCAGCCGGGTGAAGAGAAGTACTTCTGCTACACGATGCGGCTGCCCGCGGATCGCGACATCGCGATCAAGCGGATGGTCCCGACGTATGGCGCGGGTACTCACCACATCTTGTTCGCGCAGACGTTCGCGACCGAGCCCGAAGGCTTCAGCGAGTGCGCCGTGCTGTTCAAGCAGACGTGGTTGCCGATGTACACCGGCGGCCTGGACTCGGGTCCCGTCGAGATGCCCGAGGGCGTTGGCTTCTCCACACTCGAGCGTGGCCAGCAGGTCATCATGCAGCTCCACCTGCAGAACGCGACGGACGAGGTCATCAGCGACGTGACCTCGCTGCGCATCGAGATCATGGACAAGACTCCGGAGATGATCGAGGCCGGCATCTACGGCATGGACAACCGGATGATCGACATCCCGCCGAACACGGATGCGAAGACGACGTCGATGAACTGCGCGCCCGACCACGCGATGGACGTGTTCGCGGTCCTCGGCCACATGCACAAGCGCGGCGCTTCGCTCGACGTGTCGCGCGGCGAGACCGCAGGCGCGGACATGCTCTACGAAGAAGTCTGGAACTTCGAGGAGCAGCCCGTCACGCCGATGACCTTCCACGTCAACGCGGGTGACAAACTTCACCTGCGCTGCACGCACAAGAACAACAGTGCGGTGCAGGTCGGATATGGAGAGTCCTCCGACGACGAGATGTGCGCGTTCGTCTTCTACTACGCGCCCGCGAGCTTCCAGCTCGACGGCTGCATCAACCAGTAGTCGACGCTGGCGTGACTAGCTGGCGCTGACGACGAGGACGCCATCGCACGCGAGGTCCGCGATCCCCGTCGCGACATCGCGCGCCACGTCGAGCGCCACGCCGTCACACGACGCGCGAACGCGTGGAGCGAATCGCTCCGGGATGTACACCGCGTGCGGCATGTCGATCGAACGCTCGAGCTCGAGGCGAATCTCGTCGCCGACGGCACTCGCCTCGATCGATGCGGGCGTGCCCGCGACACGCGCGATGTGAATACGCGAGACCCGCGCGATCACCGCCGGTCGCTCGATCCACGAGTCCGTCGCGTCGTCGCGATCGAATAGCCCCCACCCGCCCTGGCTCTGTTCCTTCCACAGCCAGAACGCGTTCGACGCGAAGTATCGCTCGTGCAGCTGTCCCTGCGACTGCATCCATCGCTCGTGTGGCTCGTCGGCGTCGGGGGCCACGCCGAACTCGCCGATCCACAGCGGTGTCTTCCACGCGGTCGCTTCTTCGCGTGCGCCGCGCACGCTCGCTTCGAGGTTCTCGAGCGTCGCGGTCTGGAACGCGGTCTGATCGCGCTGGAACACGTAGGTGTACACGTGCGGCGAATACACCGCCGCGTCGTCGGCGAACGGCTCGCTCGGCATCGGGATGAAGTCGGTGAAGTTGCGCAGCGCGGGTGGCTCGAACATCACGAGCTTCTCCGGCGCTGCCGCGCGAACCGCGGCCGTTGCCCGCGCGTGGAACGCGGCGAGCTCGACCGTGCCGGTGTCGGGCTCGTTGAATAGCTCGAAGCCGATCACCGCCGGCGACTCCGCGTAGCGCTGCGCGACGTGACCGAGCATCGCGGCGAACGCGGCTTGGAGTCCCGATGCGTCCTCGACGTCGAAGAAGGTGTGAAACGCGGCCTGCACCTGCGGAGATAGCCGGCGCTCGCCGAGATCCGTCAGAGGTCCTTGGAGGAGCTCGGTGGGCGGCGGTTGGATCGCCCACAACGGAGCGCCGTCCTCGCCGATCTCCTTGGAGTACGCGTCCTGATGCAGATCGACGACGACGAGCATTCCCGCGGCGTGTGCACACGCGATCGCCGCGTCGACACGCACGAGATACGCATCGTCGTACGCACCGCGCACCGGCTCGATGCCGCTCCACTGGATGGGCAAGCGAAGCAGATCGAAGCCGAGCTGGCGCATGCGATCGCAATCGGCCTGCACGAGCGGCGGAAGTGGTTCGAGCGGGATGCGTCCATCGCCGAACGTCACGTCGAACACGCCGTCGACTCGCGCGTTGATCCCGCGGAGCAGAGCGACGCGTCCGTCGGCATCGCGAAGGTGCGTGCCGTCCGAAGCGAGTGGTCGCGTGACGATCCGCGAGCTGTTGTCGCTACACGCGACCAGTCCGATCGTCAGGAACGCGAGACGAGCCAGGCGCATCGCGCCGAGCTTGTCACGACGCGCCGCTTAGCGGCCGACGCGCGTCGAGATGTTGATCACCGGTTGCGGCGGCGGCGGCGGCGCGGCCGGCGGCGGCGCGCTCTGCCCACCACCACCACCACCACCCATCATCATCATCATCATCATCATGGGCATCATGTCGCCGCCGTCGTCCTTCTTGGCAGCGAGGCCTTTGACGGAGTCGCCGATCGACGCGAGCATCGTCGTGAGCTCCGCGCTCCCGGCGCCTCCACGACCCGTGACGCGTGCAGCGCCACCGGATACCTTGTCGAGAGCTTGGGATTCGATGGACGCGAAGTTGTCGATGGTCATGGGCGGGTTCCTGGTGAGGGTGTGTTCTCTCTATGAGCACTCCGAGTGCCAACCGCGCTCGCCAGCCGCCACGCCCACTTAGTCGGATCGGACCCTGTCGATCCCGAGTTACAGGCGACTCGCAATGACTCCCCGAGGTTACGATCGCTCGCGTCGGGGGACGGACGCCCCGATCCTCGCGACCTCTATCGGACATACCGAAAACGCATGGATCCGCAGTATGTTGCCCTCTCGTGCGCGTCCTCCTCGCGGTTCTGTTGCTCGGTTGTGGTTCGTCGTCGCCCCCGACGGCACCCGCCGCACCGAGCTCCCGCCCCGCCCCGGGTGCGGTCGACGCAGCGCGCGCCGAACAGGCGCGGCGCGACGAGCTCAATGCCGCCCATCGCGAGCTCGAGGACGAACAAGCGACCGCCCTCGCCGCGACCTGCACGAAGCCAGCGACCGAGGAGCGAACGAAGCGCTGCGCGCCGAGCTGTTACGACGGCGAGCCCGCCGATCCGCGCGCGAAGAAGAAGCTCGGGCGCTCCACCGAGATCCCGCACATCGTGTGTACGCGCGCCGCCCAGACCAACGCGGGCCCGTTCGTGATCCTCGACGAGCTCGGTGGGCCCGCGCTCGCGGCGCGTCCGGCGCGCGGACGATTCCCGAAGCAGAGCAAGAAGGGGACGTGGCAGCACGGCGTCGAGGCCGAGGTGATGTCCGCGCTCAAGCCCGAGATGACGCCCGGTGATGTCGTGCGCGTGTCCGGTGGGTGGAAGCTGCGCACGCATCCGCTCACGAAAGAGCGCCTGCGTTGCGTGGGGGTCTCGCACTTCGTGAAGTCGCTGAAGAAGCCGCTCGACGCCTGCGGATCGCAGGGCTCGACGACCTGCGAGGCCAACGGCGATCCCGCGACGCACGGCATCAACGTCGTCCGCTATCGCCTCGTCGAAGCGAAGCGGTTGCAGGCAGCGGGTGATACCGCCGGCTGTCAGAAGGCGTCGCTCGAGGCGGTCGCCGTCGCGCGCGGAATGCCGCGATGGCGGCAGTACGTGTCGCTCAACACCGACACGTGGAAGTCGTGGCCGCGGTACCGGACGCGATTCGACGGAACTCTCGACGAGGATTCGCTGTTCGCGCTCGCGATCGCGCTCGGCTCCGATGCGCAGGACGTACATGTGGCGTGCGGCGGATCGACCCCGAAGACCGTCGTCGCCGACGAGCAGTCGTTTCACACCTGCTGGTGAGCGAAATAATCGCCGCAGATCCGTGATCGCGAGCAGTTGCGATGCTGCGCCGTCGACGCACGTGCGACACGCTGATTTCCGACGACGTTCGCGAAACCTTTGGCGACATCGAACGTCCGGACGGTCATGCGCCGCGTGCTGCTCCTGCTCTTGGTTTGCGCGCCCGTTGCGAGTGCCGACATCCGTCTCGATACCGAGCCGATTCCCGATCTGTTTCCGCTCGAGGCGGCGTTCCACCTCGACCGCGGGCAAGCGGCGGACGACCGCTCGAAGTCTGGCGTCGTCGGTTCGATCGGGATGGGCTACGGCCGGTTCGACGACGACAACACCGGAACGCTCGTCGGAGCGATCGCGGCCGGCACCTACACGGATCACTGGCTCGTACTCGCGAGCAGCGAGCTCGTGACGGCGAACGATCAGATCTGGCGCGGCCATCACACCGGGCTCGTCGAGATGCACAGCGAAGAGGATCGCGCCGACGGGCTCGGTGGTGCCGTCGCGCTCCAGACGGCGATCGCTCACGGCGATGCACGTGCCCTTGCACCGGTGCGGCTCGGCCAGGGCCGCTACGTCAATGGCGACGTCGGCGGAGAGGCGCTTCTGCACCTCGGCAAGGACAAGGACGACTTCGTGTTCGTCGCGCAGCTCTTCGGCGAGCTCGGCACCACGCGCTGGGAGTCGCCACTGCTCGATCATGCAAACCGCGGCTCGCTCGGGCTCGGCATCGGACTCTCGCCCGCGGACGGCGAGCTCCCGCGCGGCGCGATCGATCTGCTTCGCGGTCGCGTCGAGCACGTGACGATCACGCGACCGATCATCGCGGCCGGTGCGACCGCACCGATCGGCAGCACGGATGTTCGCATCGCCGAGATCGGCGTGGGCGCGCACGAGATGACGCTGCACATCGACCACGAGCTGCTCGCGGTGATCGAGGGCGACCTCGGGTGGTCGTGGCTCGAAACCGACACCGCGGAGGGCCGCATCGAGGACAACATGTTCCGCATGAAGCTCGCGACGGCGCTGAAGTGGCGAACGGATCGCTCGCGTGGCGCGCGCCGACTCGGCATCGCGTTCGCACGCGAGCCCGGCTACACCCCCGATGGACAACGCCTCGTCGTCGATTGGCGCACGGACCTCGCGTACGGCGTCGAGACGCCCGTGTACTCGCTCACCGCAGCGGGTGGCATTTCGTGGATCGGAACGCACGCGGGCCGCTGGGCTCCGACGCAGGCGCGTTACGGCAGTCACGTCGAGCTGTTCTTCAAGCTCGGCCGCGGTGTCGAAGGCGGTGCCTATCACGCGACGAGCTTCGAGAATCAGCACGCGGGTGATCCGTGGGCCACCGAGCGCACGTGGAGCACGGAAGCGGGCGTCTTGCTCCGGTGGCGTCGGGATCCGGATCTCGCGGCACCCGCTCCTCGATACATGTGCGGCGGCGTCCGCACGGTGCACTGAGGCGACCGGCGCATCCGCCTACGCGCTGATACCATCGACGCGTGTGGACGATGAACGCGTATGCGTCGGCGGACGTGCCGCCGGTCGTTGCCGCGTTCGTGATCGCGCTCTCGCTCGCGATGCTGATCGCGGGCATCGTGACTAGCTTCTGGCGCGGATCACGGCGCGCATCGGTTGCCGCGCGGGCGGAGAGCAGCATCGGCGACGAGGAGCATCCGCTCGTCGAAGGCAAGGACGTCGTGCTGTCCGGAATCGTCCGGCACTTTGCAGGGCACGACATCGCGGTGAAGGTGTCGATCGAGCAACGCGGTTCGGAGACCGAGAGCTCGGGCTCGTGGAGTCACTCGTGGATCGAGATCGATCGCGACATCGTCGTCGCGCCGTTCTTGCTCGAGCTCCCGAACGGACAGCACGTGCGCGTCGATCCACCGAAGAACGTCGACGTGGCCGATGCGCTCGATCAGAAGGTGTGGATCGATCGCAACTCGCGTGTCCTCAGCGCCGAGCTCGTCCCCGGCGAGCGCATCTTCGCGCGCGGTCGGCTCGAGCGCAGCGACATCGCGGTCCCCGGCGGCGCGTATCGCGACGTCGCGTGGGGATGGGCGCTCGGCCCCTCCGAGGGCCAGATGCTCCTGTCGTCCGAGCCGCTCGGCGAAGGCCTGCGCGCGCGCGCTCGCTTTCATCGCAGGTTTGGAATGTTCGCGATCGCGATTCTGGTCGCGACGCAGACCTCCCTGGTCTGGTTCTACAACCGGGTCGCCGGCGACACGGTCATCGCCGAGGTGGCCGGCCGGCGCTTCTATCAAACGACCGACAGCGACGGTGACACGCACGATCACTACATCATCACGTTCACACCCCAGACCGACGTCACCGATCGCACGGTGGATATCGACGACGACGACTACGAGTATCTCGACACGGGCAGCAAGGTGCCGCTCCGGCGTGCGAACGCGAGCAACTGGAACCTCGGCGCCGAGCCGACGCTCGCCATCTGGCACAGCGTCGTGTTGTTCTTCCTGCCCTTCGCCTTCTGGATCATCTACTCGGTCCGTCGGGGCAGCTCGCGGCCGTGGTTCCGGCGCAAGGTCAACGAGGATGGGCCCGGGCGCCTCCCCGATTCCGGATAGGGGTGCGACTCGGCGTCACGACATACGTCCGGATCCGCATGCGCCGGCTGGCCGTTCTGGTGTTGATTCTCGCGAGTTGCAAGAAGTCTCGCGAGGACACCTGCGATCAGCTCGCGAAGATGGGGACGGCGTTCGCGAACGAGCTCGGCAAGCGCACCACCGGCGACGGCGATCTCGGCGAGAATGCCGAGATCAAGGCCAAGATGGCCGAGCTCAAAGCGGAGTGCATGAAGTGGCCGGACGAGGTGTTCGACTGCATGCGTGACGACGACGAGACGTCGCCGAAGTGCAAAGCCGCGATGCAGCACGTCACCGGGCTCGTCGCGTCCGAGGTGTCGAGCGCGCCCGCCGGCCCGAAGGTGGTCGCGACCGCGATGATCGGCGAGACGACGTGGGATGGATTGCCGCTCTCGCTCGCCGCCGACGGAACGGTGATCGCCGCCGTCTCCGACAGCATCGTGGCGTATGCCGCGACGGGAAAGGCGGTGTGGCGCGTCGCGATGCCGCACGATCGCTGGCTCCTCGTCGAGGGAGACCTCGTCCTCACCGGCAGCAAGCGCGAGATCGTCGCGCTCGATGTCGCGACCGGCGCCACGAAGTGGCGAGCAGCCGTTCCGCAGAACGACGAGTACACCAGCGCTTCCTCGGAAGGTGGCGTGCGCGTCGGCGCAGCTGCGTATGTTGCCGTCGACGATGGTCGCGTGCTCCGCGTGGATCCTGCTGCGTGCACGACGAAGGCGCAGACGGGCTGCGTCCAGCTCGCGTTCCAGCTCGAGAACGAAACGTTCGACAACCCACGGATGTTCGCGATCGGTGAAGACATCGTCCTCGCGGAGTCGACCGCGATCCGACGTCTGTCGACGGGCGGCGAGGTCCTCGGTCACATCCACGTGCGCGATAGTCTGGGTGGTGCAACGCCCGCAGGCGATCGCCGGGTCGCCGCGATCTTCGACGACGAGCTCGTGCTGATCGACTACGCGACGTGCGGCGCGTCCCCGGTCGCGCTGCGCCGCAAGAACGGCCGCATGTACATCCGCGGCGAAGGCGATTGCGCCGATTGCAGCCCGCCGCCCGAGGAGTGTGTCTCGCGCGCCGCGTTCTCCGACGTGGACTCGATCGCACCGACCGTGTTGCGCGATGGCTCGCTCGTCGCGAGCAACTTCGATGGCCCGTTCCGCAGCACGGCGAGCGGCGCGAAGCAGTGGGCATCCGAGGTCGACTCCGTCGGGCCGCTGCGCGAGATCGGCGATGCGATCGTGTTTCTCAGCCGCGACGAGGACGACAAGCCGCTGCGCGTCGCTGCGCTCGACGCGGCGACCGGCACGGCGAAGTGGTCGTCGCCGATCGCCGGCTGGAGCTCGAAGGATCTGATGTCGTCGTCGGACGCGACGGTCGAGGTCAACGGGAGCTGGCTCGTCGTCGGCGTGAAGGGCCGCCTCGCGTGGCTGAAGGTTCCCTAAACGCCGGCGCGGCGGGCGACCGTGCGCGTTTGCAACGAGCGCGACCGCTCGTCCGCACGATCCAGCGTCGGATAGATCCCGTGGGTACCTTCGTCTGTGGCAGTATCGGCGCATGGAGACGAACGCCAAGCTATTTCGAGCGATCGTGATCCTCGGCGCCGCGCTGACCATGCCGGCCTGCGAAGGCGGCAAGTGCCCGACGAACCAGTGCACGCCGGCGCCGCCCGACGGGTCCGTCGTGATCAGCGATGGCGGTGGGCCACTGTTCGACGGTGCCACGCCGCGCGATGCCGAACCCTCGGACGTGATCCTGATCCTGTGATCGTCCGCGGAGAAGCCGTCGAGCAACTCGCGAGCGAGCAACGAGCGGCGCTCGCGGAGCTCTGGCAATCACGCGCCGACTCCGAGCGATCCGTCGGCAGCGTGTTCACGCAACTCGTCGCCGAGATGTCTGCGACCGGAGCGCACGCAGAGGTGATCGCGCTCGCGCGCCGGGCGATCGACGACGAGACGCGACACGCACGGATCTGCGCGGAGCTCGCGGCGGCGTATCGCGGCGATGACGTGCGCGAGGCGACGCCGCGCGACGTCCGGCTTCCCGACTACGGCGAGCCACCGCGCATGCGGGCCGCGCTGCACGCCGTGAACCTGTGCTGCATCGGCGAGACGATCGCGACCGCATTTGTCGAAGCGTGCTTCGCCGAGTGCTCGGCGTGGCCCGAGCTACGCGAGCTGCACGGTCTCCACCTCGCCGACGAGATCCACCACGCGCGCGTCGGCTGGGCGCACGTCGCATCGCTCGGGGATGACGAGCGCGCTCACCTCGCGACGCGGCTACCGGAGCTATTGCGCGCACAGGTCCTCGGATGGGAGTCGCGCATCCAGACGCTGCCCGAGCGCGGCGTACCCGGACACGGCTATCCGCCGCGCGACGCGTTGATCGCGGTCGTGCATGCCGCGATTCGCGAGGTGGTGCTTCCGGGCTTCGACTACGTGTCGATCGATACCCGGGCGGCTCGACAGTGGTTCGACGAGGCGCGACCGGCCTCTCCTATCGCTCCCGCGTAGCTGATAGTCGCCGGCTATCAGACCTATCAAATCCTCCGACTTCTGTCCGGCGGTGCCGCCGCATAGGCTGTCCGCGGAGATAGCAATGACCAGCAAACCGTCCTGTCCGTTCAAGCACCAATCCTCCTCGGCCGGCACGGGCAACCGTGACTGGTGGCCCAATCAGCTGCGCATCGAGATGCTCCATCAACGCTCGTCGCTGTCGAACCCGATGGCGAAGGACTTCAGCTACGCCGCCGAGTTCAAGAAGCTCGACTACGCGCAGGTGAAGAAAGAGCTTCACGCGCTCATGACCGACTCGCAGGACTGGTGGCCTGCAGACTTCGGCCACTACGGGCCGCTCATGATCCGCATGGCGTGGCACAGCGCGGGCACCTATCGCGTCGGCGATGGACGCGGTGGCGCCGGAAACGGCAGCCAGCGCTTCTCTCCGCTGAACGCGTGGCCGGATAACGTGAACCTCGACAAGGCGCGTCGTCTGCTGTGGCCGATCAAGCAGAAGTACGGAAAGCAGCTGTCGTGGGCGGACCTCATGATCCTCGCCGGCAACGTCGCGCTCGAATCGATGGGCTTCACGACGTTCGGCTTCGGTGGTGGACGCGAGGACATCTGGGAGCCCGAGATGGACATCTACTGGGGCTCCGAGAAGAAGTGGCTCGAAGACCAGCGTTACTCCGGCGATCGCCAGCTCGAGGATCCGCTCGCCGCGGTGCAGATGGGTCTCATCTACGTCAACCCCGAGGGTCCGAACGGCAACCCGGATCCCGTCGCAGCGGCGCGCGATATCCGCGAGACCTTCAAGCGCATGGCGATGAACGACGAAGAGACCGTCGCGCTGATCGCCGGTGGGCACTCGTTCGGCAAGACCCACGGCGCGGGCGAAGCGGGCAAGCACGTCGGCAAGGACCCCGAGGCGGCGCTCCTCGAGGAGCAGGGCTTTGGTTGGAAGAACAGCCTCGGCGGCGGCCACGGACCGCACGCGATCACGAGCGGTCTCGAGGTCACGTGGACCACGACACCGACGAAGTGGAGCAACAACTTCTTCGAGAACCTGTTCGCCTACGAGTGGGAGCTGACGAAGAGCCCGGGCGGCGCGCATCAATGGAAGCCGAAGGGCAACGCGGGCGCCGGGACGGTTCCGGACGCGCACGATCCGTCGAAGAAGATCGCGCCGTCGATGCTGACGACGGATCTCTCGCTGCGCATGGATCCCGCGTACGAGAAGATCTCGCGCCACTTCCTCGCGAACCCCGATGCGTTCGCCGACGCGTTCGCGCGCGCGTGGTTCAAGCTCACGCACCGTGACATGGGGCCGCGTGCTCGTTACCTCGGCCCCGAGGTTCCGAGCGAAGAGCTGATCTGGCAGGACCCGATCCCGAAGGGTCCGGTCGTCAGCGACAGCGACGCGGCGGCGCTGAAGGCGAAGATCCTCGCCTCGGGTCTCACGATCCAGGAGCTCGTCTCGACGGCGTGGGCCTCGGCGTCCACGTTCCGTGGCTCCGACAAGCGCGGTGGTGCGAACGGCGCGCGCATCCGCCTCGCGCCGCAGAAGGACTGGGAAGCGAACCAGCCGGAGCAGCTCGCGAGGGTGCTCGCCGCGCTCGAGAAGATCCAGCAGGACTTCGGCGCGACCAAGGTCTCGCTCGCGGATCTGATCGTCCTCGGTGGCAACGCCGCGGTCGAGCAGGCAGCGAAGGCCGCCGGCGTGACGGTCACGGTTCCGTTCTCGCCGGGTCGCGGCGATGCGACGCAGGAGCAAACGGATGTCGAGTCGTTCGCCGTGCTCGAGCCCCTCGCCGATGGATTCCGGAACTACCAGAAGGCGCAGTACTCGGTGTCGTCCGAGGAGCTCCTCGTGGATCGCGCGCAGCTGCTCACGCTGACCGCGCCGGAGATGACTGTATTGATCGGCGGCCTGCGCGCGCTCGGTGCGACGACGTCCGGGCACGGCGTGTTCACGAAGCGCCCCGGGCAACTGACGAACGACTTCTTCGTCAACCTGCTCGACATCAGCACGACGTGGAAGCCGGACTCCGACGCATCGGACACGTTCACCGGGACGAATCGCAAGACCGGCGCGCCGACGTGGACGGCGACGCGCGTCGACCTCGTGTTCGGATCGAACTCCGTGCTGCGCAGCCTCGCCGAGGTGTGGGGCAGCGCGGATGCACACGAGGCGTTCGTTCGCGACTTCGTGAACGCGTGGACGAAGGTGATGAACCTCGACCGCTACGACCTGCGCTAGGTAGACGTCGTCAGGCGCCGCAGCACTTCTTGTACTTCTTGCCGGAACCGCACGGGCACGGCTCGTTGCGGCCGGCAACGCTACCGCCGAGCAGCCGCTTCACCGTCGAGCAGACGAGATCGAGGCGATGCGCGGGTCGCAGCGCCTTGTGCAGCGCGAACCGCATCGGGCGCTGGTCGTCGTAGACCTGCTCGGTCTCGGGGTGGTTGTAGTACTGCGCGGGCGTGTCCTCGTTCGTGCAGTTCGCGTTGGTGAACAGCGCGTGCGTCTTGCGGCAGATCGCGGGGCGCACGGGATAGATCGTGCACGCGCCTTCGTGGTTGAACGCGCACATCGCGCTTCGCCGCAGCACGCCGAGCATCCACGCGCGGTGCTCGTCGGCATCGGACGTCTCGCCCTGCCCCACGAGGTCTCCGATCCGATCGCGCCACGCGGGATACGCCGCCTCGAAGCGCGCGCGGATATCGGCGTGCTCGGGCTGGCGCAACCACTCGGCGATCGCGACGCCTTCTCCTTCGGTGACGAGGATCGGCGACGTGCAACATCCGTTGCAGCCGAGGTGACACGCCATCCGCTCGCCGACCTGTGCGTCGCGCCGCGCGATCGCGTCGTCGAGCTGTGCGTACATCATCGTGGTCAGTCCCGCCGCGTCGCCGGGCTGGATCACCGGCAGCTTGACCTTCTCTCCGCGCGCACCCGCTTCGATCGCCTCGGCGAGCGCGAGCGCGACACGCTGGAGTTGATCGGGGTCACTCATCGCCGACAGGGTGACACGACTACTGCGCGGGACAGAAGTCGACGAGCTCGCCTGTTCCGCTCGTCGTGCCGTCGCCGAGCTGGCCCTGCGCGTTCCAGCCCATGCACCGCCACATTCCGTTCGTGAGGCCGCACGCGTGGTGGCCTCCCATCAACCAGCGCTGATACGTGCCCGGGATCGCCGTCGGGACGGCGGCGGACATCGCGCCGGGAATGACATAGCCGCCGTACGTGTCCGCGCCCCAGCACCAGACGCTGCCGTCGCTCCTCCCGGCACACGCGTGTTGCCAGTCGACGTCGACCCACGACCAAACGCCGGTGATCGCCGTCGGAACCGCGCCGACGTCGGTCCCGTTGGTGCCCGTCAGGCTGGGATGACCGAAACAGTAGATCGTGCCGTTCGTCTTCATCGCGCACGTGACACCGACCAGGCCCGGCGCTCCGGCATCCTTGCCGCCGACACCGACGTGATCCCAATCGGTGTCGGTGCCCACGCGCGTCGGCGTGGCGACGACGGTCGCGTCGGCCACCACCATGCCCAACGCGTTGCTGTAGCTCGTTCCCCAACACCACAGCGAACGATCGCTGGCTCGCACGCCGCAGTAGTGACTGGCGCCATAGTCGAGCGAGCGCCACACGGTGGTGCCCGAGCCCGGACACCCCGACGTGCCGTCGAGCTCCCAGAAACACTGTCGCTGCAGATCGCCGAGGGTCGCTCGCACGTCGTGTGCGGGACCGATCGCGACGGGCGTCAGCGTTCCATTCCCCCACTGGAAGAACATTCCCTGGCGAACGCCGAGCGCTTCGCCGTAGTAGAACAGGTTGATGCGGTCCCACGCATCGCCGTCGTCGGTGCGCGTGGGACTCGTCCGATTCGTCGTATCGCCGAGGCCGAGCTGACCCTCGTTGTTCTCTCCGGTGCACCACCGCCTGCCTCCCGCGCCCAGGTAACAGGTGCTGCGGTGCCCGATGAACATGTCGACGACCGGCTCCGGCTGGCAGGTGCCGTCGCAGCGTGCGCATTTTCCGCACTCGACGTCGGCTGCACACGGCTCGCCGAGCTGCGCGTCGATGGGTGCGTCGATGAGTGCATCCGTCACATCCCGCGCGTCGACAGTGCCGTCGCCGTCCGCGGCGAAGCCGAGGCGTCCACAGCCTGCCGCAATCAGCAGCACCCAGGCTCGCATTACGCCATCGTATCGCAGTCGCGTCGATCGTGACCGCGCGATAGTGTTCGGGGATGATGGGTACGGCCCCTACCCCCGAGACCTCGGGCGATGCACGCCTCCGCATCCTCGCCGAGGTGTCACATTCGCTCGCCGCGATCACGACGGACTACCAATCGGTCTTGAACACGATCGCGTCGATTTGCGCGCGCCTCGTCGGCGACGGATGTCTGGTCACGCTCCTCGATGCCGAGCGACAGCAGCTGATGGGCGCCGCCAACGCGCACCACGACATGGATCTCGAGGCCGTGTATCGCGAGTACGTCGCGGGAATGGGCGGCGTACCGCTCGATGGCCCGAGCATCTCGGCCATGGTCACGCGCACCGGCGAGCCGGCGTTCGTCCCGGAGATCGACCCCGCCGCGCTGGTCGCGCGCTCCGAGCCCGCGCTCCGCCCGCTGCTCACGCGACTCGATATCCGCAGCTTCGTCGTGGTTCCGATCCGCGCGCACAACGCGATCATCGGAACGCTGTCGCTCATGCGAACCGGTCCGGGCCGCAACTACGTCCGCGAAGACGTGACGCTGCTGCAGGATCTCGCCGACCGCGCGGGGCTCGCGATCGACAACGCTCGTCTGTATCAGGAGCTCGAGCAACGCGTGCAACAACGCACGACCGAGCTCGAGATCTTCAGCTTCGCGGTGGCCAATAGCATTCGCGCACCGCTGCGCACGATCGCCGCGTTCAGCGACGCGTTGTACGAAGATGCGCGCGATCGTCTCGAGCCGCACAGCCGCGATGACCTCGAGCGGATCCGGACCGCGGTCGGTCGCGTTCGCGAGACCGTCGACAGCTTGCTGCACCTGGCGCGGTTGGCAGGCAGCGAGCTGCGTCGCTCCGAGGTGAACGTCAGCGAGATCGCGGCCGTGACCGTCGAGCGGATGCGCGCGGCCGAGCCCACGCGGTCCATCGATCTCGAGGTCGAGCCGGAGATCGTGGTCCACGCCGATCCGCGTCTCGTCCAGCTCGCGGTCGGAACGCTGCTGTCGAATGCGTGGCAGAGCACGCGCTCGCGGTCCGACGGACAGATCGCCGTGACCGCCGATCGCAGCGGCCCCAACGTCGCGGTGATCCTGCGCGACAACGGCAACTTGACGGCACAGCACGCGCGCGTGCTCCTCACGGGCGGGTCGAGCTCGAAGTCGCGGCCGAATGGCGATTTCGGCGTGGGCTTGGTCATCGCGCGACAAGCGATCGAACAGCAAGGTGGACGCATCGAGGTCATCTCGCCCGAGCTCGGCGGCACGAGCGTGCGATTCACGTTCTCCGGCGGGGCGCATCGCTGATGCGCTCGCGGAGCATGTGCGCCCTCGTCGTCGGCTTCGCCGCGTGCTCGTCGGCATCACCGCCGCCCGCGCAGCCCGTCCCGCCGGCACCTCCCGATGCCGCGGTCGCCATCGTCGACGCGCCGCCTCCGGACATCAGGCTCGAGGCACCGGCGTACGTGTTCCGGTTCACCAGCGCGGCGCGCACCGAGACGTGGTCCTTGTGGTTCGCGCACGGCGCGGCCGTGTTGGACGTGCAGCCGGTGGGCGGCGCGATCACCCAGTACCGAGGCTCGGCGACGGAAGCAGCGACGCTGCTCGTCGAGGTCGCCGGCCCCACCGCGAAGATGAAGCTCGACTGCAAGCGCACGAAGCGCGAGCTCGCCGCGCCGTGTGATCCGGCAGCGAAGCCACCGAAGGCGAAGGCCAAGGCACCAGCGACGACGACGATCGATGCGCTCGACTGCTTCGTCGAGGGCTTCAAGGAACCGATGCCGTTCGGACCGACGCCCGGGATCGAGTACGTCGCCGATGGTGTGTGCGCGGGATATAGATCGCTGTGAGCGGACTGTCGCCCGTCGACGGCGGCGTGCCGACCGCGCGGTGTGCGATCTGCCAGCGTCGCGACGCTGCTGGACCGTGTGCGCGATGCCGGCGGTCCGTGTGCGGTGATTGCTGCGAGCTCAGCACCGGCGGCGCGACGACGTTCGCGGTGTGCCTCTCGTGCGTGAAGCGGGGCGGCGCATCGCTATCGCACGCGTGGCTCGGGCTCGTCGCGTGGTTGGGGTTGATCGTCGTCGCATTCGTCGGCGTCGGCCTCGCGATCATGTGGCTCCGCCGCTAGGCGCTGCGATCGAGGCTATGATGAGGGAATGGCCGAGAGCGTCGGGCGCGTCATCGGCGATCGCTATCAGATCGTGGGCGAGCTCGGTCGTGGAGGGATGGGCGTCGTCTACCTCGGCCAGGATCTGTGGCGAGAGATGTCCGTCGCGATCAAGCTGTGCGGGCGACAGGACGCGCACGCGATGCTGTGGTTCAAGCGCGAGTTTCGCGTTGTCGCGTCGCTGCGTCACCCGAACCTCGTCGAGCTGTTCGAGCTCGTCGCGCACGAGCGCACGTACTACTTCACGATGGAGCACGTCGACGGAATCGATCCGCGTCGATGGACGCGACTGACCCGCGAGCTCTCGCAGGAGGACGACACCAGTACGCTCGCGCCGCTTCGCCCGCCGCCCACGCACGCGGGTGGCTCGACCGCGCCGCCGGAGATCGACTTCTCGCGCGTTCGCCTCGTCCTCGCGCAGCTCGCGGAAGGGCTCGCGTTTCTTCACGGCCGCGGCGTGATCCATCGCGACATCAAGCCGACGAACGTGTTGGTCGCGAACGGAATCGTGAAGCTCCTCGACTTCGGGCTCGCGCTCGATCGGCAACGCATGGAGGGCGAGCTCGCGCGCGAGAAGGGCATCGTCGGAACGCCCGCGTACATGGCCCCGGAGTATCTCGGGCAGCAGCACACGGTCAGCCCCGCGATGGACATCTACGCGCTCGGCGTGCTCGCGTACGAGCTCGTCACCGGCATCTCTCCGCCCAAGGGCATCGACTTTCGCGTTCGCCCCGACGTCCCGCCCGACCTCGAGAACGTGATCACGCGGATGGTCGACGCGAACCCGGCGCATCGGCCCACCGCGCTCGAGGTCGCGATGCAGCTCGCCGGCAGCATCACGCAGCCGCGCAGCCCGCGGCGCGTCGACCGATTCGTCGGCCGTGCGCAGGAGGTCCAGCGCATCACCCGCGTCGTCGCAGATCCGGCGCCGTGCGCGCGGGTCATCGTCGTGCGCGGCCCGTCGGGCGTGGGCAAGACCGCGCTCGTCGACGAGGCGATCGGACGCGCGCGCATCGCCGGCGTGTTGCCCGAGCTCGGGTGGCGCGGTCGCTGTCACGAACGCGAGCTCGTTCCCTATCGCGCCTTCGACTTCATCATCGATGACCTCGCGGCCGAGCTGATTCGCGCGCCGGAGCTGGCCGCCACCATCGAGCACGCCGGTGCACTCGGCCGTGGCTTTCCGTCGCTCGCGCCGGCGCTCACGGCGGCCACACTCGCGGAGCCCGCGGACGATCTTCGCGTGGAGCGTGAGCGCGCGCTGATCGCGATGACGCAGTTGTTCGATCTCGCGATCGACGATCAGTCTGCGGTGATGACGATCGACGATCTCCAGTGGGCCGACGATGACAGCATCGAGCTCCTCGCGCTGATCGTCGCGCGCGCGACGCGACCGCTCACGATCATCACCACGTGGACCGACAGCAGCGCGCCGACCGACGGGCTCTCGGCGATCGTCGAGAAGCTCGGCGATGCGGTCGACGTGATCACGCTCGCGCCCATGGCGAACCTCGAGCTCGCCGAGATCGTGGCGGCGGTCGCGCCGGCGGCAGCGATCGAGGACGTGCGCGCGGCGATCGCGATCGCGGACGGTAGCCCCTATCTCGCCGAGTTGATCGCGCGCGAGCTCGCCGAGACCGGCACCGTCGAGCCACGCGGCGCCGAGGCCCGGTTGCTCGCACGGTTGCGTCACGACGAGCGATCGGTGGTCGAGCTCGCCGCGATCGCGATCAGCGGGACGACATTCGAACAGCTGCGCGCGCTCGCGGCGCTGCCGTCCGCGCACCTGACCACCGTGCTGCGGTCCCTCGAGGATGCACGCGTCCTCAAGATCTCGCCGTCGGCGAACGGGGAGTCGGTCTACACCTGCTATCACCAGCGGCTTCGCGACGCCGCACACACCGCGATCGGCCGCGAAGCCTTGCGCGCACTCCACCTCGCCCTCGCCGAGCACGGCGAGCGCCATGAAGGTGCTCCCGAGCAGCTCGCTCATCACTACGAGCATGCGGGCGATCCGCGCGCGGCGCGGTGGGCGATCATCGCGGCCGACGGTGCACGCGCGCAGCTCGCGTGGGCGGTCGCCTCCGATTGGTACGAGCGCGCGATCGCACTCGGCGAGACGAGCTGCCGGCAACAGCTCGCGGAGTGCCTGTTCCTCGCGGGCAAGCTCGCCGACGCAGCCGACGCGTACGAGCGACTGGCGGACAGCGCGCCCGACGGCGGCGAACGCTGGCGCGTACGTGCGGCCGAGTCGTTCATCAAGCTCGGCGAGCTCGAGCGCGGGCTCGCGATCCTCGACGGTGTCCTCGAGAGAAAGGGCGAACCCCGCGCGCGCAATCGCATCGCGAGCACGGCGCGAACGATCGGCGTGGCTGCGCGGTGGCTCGCCCCCGTTCGCTCGCGCGCGACGTCGCCTCCGGACGAGGTGCTCGCCGGCGCGTACCGCGTGATCGCGAGCTTCCTCTCGACGCCGTACCCG
>Ga0154020_10002752_pt1 | contig 21405 bp, 18 predicted proteins | sample Klosneuvirus_201_FD_109709 | JGI IMG/M metagenome (GOLD analysis project Ga0154020, IMG submission 109709) | Active sludge microbial communities from wastewater, Klosterneuburg, Austria - Klosneuvirus_20160825_MG | ecosystem: Engineered > WWTP > Aerobic digester > Activated sludge | place... | reverse complement strand
TGGTTTTTTTGAATTTCTTCGCGGCCTCCTTTGCCTGATCATCAGACAAAACGGGAGTTAAAATGAAGACCGTCTCATAACGTTTTTCCATTGTTTGTTTTTAAATTGGGCTGCAAATATACGCAATTAAGGTAAACAAGCAAAAAATACAGCCTAAATTGCTAAAAATAAGGCCTTTGAGTTTGGATGTGCCCTGTTTATAGGTTTTGATTTCTAAATCTTCTTATCATTCTGATTCTTAGCCCTTTGATTATTTAGCAACCCATACCTTCCCACAAGTAGCCTAGAATATTCAAAACTTTCAACCTATTTGTGAAATCCTGCCCCTCTTGGTGAAATTAGTGGAATTCGTGGCAATTTTCCCTTTAGAACCTTTAATCCCCCCGGCTAACTACGAATTTTCTGACCATTTTTTTGGAATCAGCCCCTTGCAGCAACAGAAAATAGGTGCCGTTGGCCAATCCGCGACAGTTCACCAAAGCATGGTTTTGATGTAATTCCAGGATTTCCTCGCGCATCAACTGCCCGTATACATTATAAATACTTGTTTTAAGGGGTGTGTTTGCTAGCCGGGTTTTGAACTCCACACTCAGATTTTCCTTTACAGGATTCGGAAACAGACTCCAATGTTGAGTTTCGGAGGCGTTTTCCTTTAAGTTGACCCAATCCACGGTACAGGTTTTTACGGCATTAAACATGTTTTGAAGAGAATCAATGGGCTCTATGTTGGCTGTGCTTTGTGTTTTAAGTGAAAGTAAAAAGGAAGGGCTGCCAAAAACATCACTTGGCAAGGTCACTTTTAAAAAGGCAAACAAGGAGGAACTTCCGTTCGAAGCACATCGGGTATCCGCCCCTACCATCTTAGCGCCTTGCATGGCCGCCATGAGTTTGCAGGCCAGGTCTCCGGGCTCACGTAAAAAGCGGGCTTCCATGGAATCGAGCACTTGTTGGCCTAATAAAATATTGCCGTGTATGGTGTAATTTGGTCCAACAATGTGGTTTTTGTAGGTCATGCAATTGCTTCCCGTGAACGCTGCCGTTTGAACCGAATCAGGCATCATACGCACCACGCCGTATTGCCTCACCGAGGGGTTGGACTGCACATCGTTGGCCTGAAGCCAGTTGAGGATCTGATTGGGCGAATCTCCTAAATTCATGCGGGTTCGGGCGTTCACCTGATTGGCACTAATGTAACTGGCTTGAGTGGCAATGGCCCCAACACCGGGAAATAATTCACAAATAAAATCATTTGTAAACTGAGGGAAATTGAACAAGTTGACACAAGAGGCCCCGGCCGCCCCTACTTCACCGGTGATGGAATCGAAGGCGAGGATCGAAAAGGTGTCTTGCGCGCGATGCTTTGAAAAGGAAAGAAGCAGCAAAAAAATTGCGAGGATTAAATTTTTCATGCGTCTTAGGGTTTATTCAAATGTACAAATTCTCTTGTAACCACCGGTATTGGGCGGTTAGATCTTACACCTTTATGACACAAAGGCCACTAAGGGTTACTAAGCAGATTGTAAAAATTGGTTTTAGTAGCTAGAACATTTTAAACCTTCAAATTGATTTCTGATTGCTAATTTCTAATTGGGAACCTTCTAAACTTTCTACACCTTTAAACACATTCGTGAAATTTTGCCTCTACTAGTGAAATTAGTGCAATTCGTGGCAAAGCTCCCAAACCTTTAATACCTTCATTACCATTCAGTATATTTATCCCTGAGATTATGAGATCACTTGTTTTTTTAGTTTTTATCGGCGCCCTTTGCATTACCAGCACCGCCCAAACAGAATTTATAGACTACCGTTCAAAAACCAACCCATATTACTGGAAAAACCGTAAGCCCGTGGAAGGTTACTGGCAGCAGGATGTGCATTATACCATCAAAGCTGAGATTAACGACAGCATCGACATATTAAGCGGAAACGAAGAACTCACTTACTGGAACAATTCTCCCTACACCTTATCTCACGTGTATTTCCATCTCTATAACAATGCGCAAACCAAAGATTCTTATGCGGCTGATCTCTATAAAAACAATGGCTACCAATTAAAATTTGGGAAGTATCGTTCAGAAAACCTCGGAACAGTGGTAGAAAAAATGCAGTCAGGTGGCAAGGACCTGATTACCGAACTTGATAACACCATTTTAAAGGTAAAACTAGCCAAACCCCTTGCACCAGGGGAGTCTATGACCTTTAACATACAATTTAAAACCTATTTTGATAAAGAAGCCATTCGTAACCGAATGAAACTGTTCAATTCTTTTGGGAGCAAACATTACGATGTGGTGCATTGGTACCCCCGCATTGCGGTGATTGATCAAAAAATGGCCTGGAATACCGACCAACACATGGACCATGAATTTTATGGGGATTTTGGTTCTTATCATGTGGAAATGACTTTGCCTTCGCATTACGTGGCCGAAGGAACTGGTATTCTTATTAATGAAAAGGAAGTATTGCCGGACACCCTTCGTAAAAAACTCGACATCAAAAACTTCCTGAGCAAAAAATTCAACTCGCCTCCCTCTGTTGTTTACAAACCCGATGGGCAAAAAAAAACCTGGAAGTATTCAGCCATCAACGTACACGATTTTGCTTTTACCGCTGATCCGAACTACCGCATTGGTGAAGTGAACTGGAAAGGCGTGCGGTGCATTGCTCTGGTACAGGAGCCCCATGCGGCCGGCTGGCACAACGCAGCCAATTACATCGCGAAAGTTCTGGATGTGAATTCCTATAACATCGGGGAATACCCTCATCCCAAACTGGTTGTGGCCGATGCACAGGATGGTATGGAATATCCCATGATTACGCTTTGCGGGGGATTTGATCCGGATTACAGAACGCTTTTGATTCATGAAATGACGCACAACTGGTTTCAGGGCATGCTGGGCACCAACGAAAATTACAGGGCTTACATGGATGAAGGCTTTACTCAGTTTTACACCGCCGATACTTACCAATACATTGATGGTCCTATCAGCATCGAACGTCTGGATAAAAGCAATTACATCAATCGTTACACCAACCCACAACGCATTATCGATGACCAAATTTACAACTCCTTTTATGCCAACGCGGTAATCAAAAAAGAAGAAACACCGCTTAACACCCATGCCGATGATTTTAACGGGGGCATACGGCACGGCGGTGGCTACGGCCAATCTTACACCAAAATGGCGGCCATGCTTAAGAACCTGGAATACGTTTTGGGCCGGGCTTTGTTTGATAAAAGCATGCAGCATTATTTTAACCAATGGAAATTTTGCCATCCTTATCCTGAAGATTTCCGCAATTCCATCATACAATACAGCGGCATTGATTTGAATTGGTTTTTTGATCAGTGGCTGGAGACATCCAAAACCATTGATTATTCCATAGGAAAAGTAAAACGTAAAAAGGGTGGTAAGTACGAAATCACCTTTCACCGCAAGGGCAGCATGCAAATGCCTTTGGATTTTGCAGTGATCGATAAAAACGATTCGGCAAGGCATTTTTACATCCCAAACACCTGGTTTGTAAAACCCACCCAAGCCACTACCCTGCCCCGCTGGATCGGCTGGGGCCCAAAACTAAAACCTTCATACACAGCTACCATTCAGGTGGACAGCAAAATAAAAAACGTGATCATTGATCCATCCTATCGTTTAGCGGATGTGGACATGACCAACAACGTTAAACACCAAAAACTCAACATCCGTTTCGATTCAAAAGTGTACAATCCGCCCAATTGGAAACAATACGACATGCGTGCACGACCTGGCATCTGGTACAACGGTTACGACGGTTTAAAATTCGGAGCTGTCGTAAGTGGCGATTATTTGAGAACCAAACACGTGTTTGAGGCCGGTTTGTTTTTAAGTTCAGGATTAGGACAGGCTTATCTGGACAGCAGCGTAGCCGTTAATAAATTCAACCGCATTTCCTTTTGGCTGGATTACAAAACCTCTACGCACAAGTTCATTAAAAAGTCGAATGTGTATTTGCAGTTAAAGTCCCTTGATGGTCTGGATGCCGGAACTCTTGGCTTTGAGAAAAAAAGCAATAATGAAAAAACACGCGTTTATACACATCTCAAAGCCATGTTGCGCGATTTGCCCCAGGACATGGTGTATTTGATTAACGATGAGGAATGGGGCTATCAAAAACTCAATTCAGCTTTACACCTGGGACTCGAACACAAGTACGCGTACCACCGGGGCAACGGTTTGTTCTCGGCCGATTTGCGTGCCTCAGTGTTTACAGAAGATTACGATTTTAACGCCCTTACCTTAACAAACCTCAATAAAACCGACCTTGGCCCCATTAACCTGAACAGCCGACTGTTTGCACAGTTTGGTTTTGGATCTGATTTGCCATCTGAATCCATGCTTTTTGTTGCCGGCGCCAATAATGAGGACCTGATGGATAACAAATACACCCGTTCCATGGGCTTTATTCCACCAGACTGGGGTAACTATGGCGAAACTACAAATCACTTCACTGCCGGTGGAGGCCTTGGTTTGCGGGGGTATTCCGGATATTTGCTGGCACAAAAAAATCCAGACGGCTCCACCCAATACACCTACAAAGGAAGTAGTGGTGCTTCTATAAGTCTGGAGCTGGAATTTGGTGAGTTTTTTAAATTCATGAAACCCCTTTCGATGAAGAATGCGATTCGCCTGGTGCCTTACTTGTTTGCCGACGCGGGGATCATCAACACCAATCCGGCAGGCCATGTTAAAGTAATGAGTGAGCCCATGATGGATGCAGGAGCTGGTTTTACCTTCAGTATTTTACGTTGGTGGAAACTAAGCGACCTGAAACCATTGAACATTCGGTTTGATATGCCACTTTTTATCTCGCGTTTGCCTTATGCTGAAAAAGATTATGTGCAGTTCCGCTGGATGATAGGCATCAACCGGGCGTTTTAAGGTTTATCTATACTCATCATCAAACTCTTTTTTTGGGCGTGCCCCCTAAAGCATAGGCACAAACCAAAATACCCATGTGCCTCGCTTTAGGGGTCGGGCTTTACCCGCCCGTACGAACGTACGTTCGGGCGCGGCGCTACAATCTTTTGTTCGTACCTCACAAAAGGATTTTCGCTTCAATCCCTCACGCAACAGAGGTAATTCATTGCAAAGACTCGTTCTAAAGCCGACTTCAAAGGAGTCCTATGGACAGTGCTTTAACTGTGCTCAAGAGGATAAAGATTTGCCTTTCAACAATTTTATAAACCCAGGAAGGTTGTTGTATTTTAAAACCGGATAACAAAGTGGCTCTCCACCAAGTCCCTTAAAAAATCGTGCGATATTTGGCAAGGAACCTCCGCTAAAATCAAAAATACTTGCCTTTTCTTTAAAATCTTCTATGGCCTGGCTCATCAGCAAATGCATGCTCCCGGAGTTGGCCTCCTTATCGAAATTAGTCCCCTTCAGATAAACCACCTGGTGTTTGTTATAAATAAAATGGGCCAAGGCCAATAAGTCGCCTTTTGGAGTTTTGGTACAGTAGGTTTTGATTTGTTTGTGGTGAAGCGCCGCTTTCAACAGTTCGTGAAAACGCCTGAGGCCATAATTGTCTATGTGAAGAGTTTCACATATAAAGGGATCCAGATATTTTTTTGAAAGACTCAACAAGGATTTGTCTTCTATCACCTCCACCTCCAAACCCAATTTAAGCGCGCGTTTGATGTTGCGTTTTGTATTTTCATTGTAATTAAAAGGGCTTGAATACTGGATGACATGGGTGCACTTTTCCGAACAGCCGCTCAAGTCCAAAGTTTGTTTGCAATTCAGTTCAATTTCAATAAGACGGAAATGGGTTTGTAAATACTCCAACACTTCTTTCTCAGTGTCCTTATTAAATTTTCCAAACAAACCTAATTGACCGGTAAAAGGAGGATGCGGCAAATAGGTATAACCAAATTTTCGCTTTTTGGTGATCGGAAAAACCGTTTCATAGTCACCTTTCACCAAGGCCTCCCAGCCCGGTGCAACCGCGTTCAGATAAAAAGATTGCGCGAACAGAGACGGCCAGGAACTGTGGTTGACACAGCGGTCCCATTTTTTATGATCAATGTGGGTGTGTGGTATGAGCCTGAAGCGTTGCGGCACTTAATTCTTTTTGGTTTCTTTTTTTACTTTTTTGGCCAGGGTTTTTTCCGCTTCAGCCAACTTAATTTCATCGTAAAGCCGGATCATGTCACTCAGGTTGTTCTCCCAGTTGTATTTTTCCGACACGTGTTTTCTTGCGTTTTCGCTTATGGAAGCGTACAATTCCGGATCCGTCATCAAATGTTCAATGGCTTCAGCGGTTTCATCCACCGCATTTACATTTACCTTTAAACCAAGTGTGTCGTTCTCCACAATTTCCATCAGACCTCCTACATTGCTCACCACTACCGGTTTTCCACAGGCCATAGCTTCGATAACGGAAACGCCAAAACTCTCGTATTCACTGATATTTACCAAAACATCCAGCATGTTGTAATAATTGGCCACTTCGCTAAACGGTACCCGTCCGGTGAACAACACTTTTTCTTCCAAACCTAGCTCCTTTACAAGTTGCTGCAGCTTTTCGGCTTGTGAGCCATGCCCGATGATCATTAATCGCGCACCGGGGTGTTTTTTTTCCAAAACCGAAAAGGCCCGGATTAACACATCAATTTTATAAATGTTTTCCAGGGACTTAATGCAACCAATAACAAAACACCCCTCTCCAAAAGGCGACACCCGTTTGTATGGCTTAAACACGTCGCCATCAATTCCAAACGGAATCACAGCAACCGGCTTTACGCTAATTTTACTGATGTAATCCTTAACCACATAGGACGTTGCGCAGAGAGCGTCGGCACTCCTGAAATTGTACTTTAATATGGATTTAGCGACAAAATTTTTGTTGGGAAATTTCATTACATCGCTGCCCCAGCTGGAAATCACGTAAGGATGGAAGCCGCTTAAAGCCCCAACAAAACCATAACTGGTGGCATAATGCGCGTGCAAGATGTCAGGTTGAAAATGTTTGATGATCTTTTTAAGTATAGAAACGTATTTTAAATAGGCCAGTTTGGTAAGCGTGCTTTCCGCGTTGATTTTCGTATCGGGTTCAAAAAAGATGGTGATGTTGGGGTGGTTGTACCATTCGTAGGATGCTTTGTTGAAACTGAACAGACCAATTTGCAAACCTCTGTTAGCGAGAGAAAGTGCCCATTTTTCGGTGTGTTCACTAAAGGTGTCGGAAAGGAGGAGGATTTTCACCGTTATGAAAATAAGAAATGTTTTACTCTTCTCAAAGCCAGCATCCAGGTGAGCGAATGCCGCCATTTGCGACCAAATTGTTTGCTAATGTGCCATTGCTCTTCAACAAATTTTTTCATAATGCTGCCTGATTTTGAATCGGGGTAATACCGGAACTGCGCCACTATATTATCAACGCAAATTATCCTTGGGTGTTGTGTCAGCAGGCGACAAATGTATTCATAATCAAAACAACATTGGTAGTTCGAAAGCAAACCTATTGCGTTTGTAAACTCCCTGCGAAACCAGGACCCGGGCTGGAAGATGGAAGGTCTTGAACCAATTAAATCTTCAAGACTCAGGGTGTAGGCATTCACCGTTTTTGAAGCCACGTTGTGCGCGTTGATGTATTGAATTGAACCATAGATGTAATCGGTTTCCGGTTTGGTCTTTAAAACTTCCAGTACTTGCTTAAACCCTTCTTTACTCAACAGATCATCGGTGTTGAGCCAGGTCCAGTAATCGCCGCTGCATTTTAATATCCCCTTATTAATGGCATCGTATTGGCCAAGGTCTTTTTTAATCTCAAGATAATCGATTGTTGTTTTATAGCGCTCCAGCTCCTGCTTTACCAAAGGATTGGACTCGGAGTCGAATACCAAAATCTCAAACTCACAGCCCTGTGCCTGTGCCAGTTCTTTCATCTCTTTAAGATTCTCGAGGGTCTGGGCGATGAACCTGTCCTGATTGTAAGAAGGGACTATTACTGAAAATTTCATTACCCGGATAAAGTTCTGCCTATAATTGGGGTAAATTTAGCATTTTGCACCCAGCAATAATACGATTTAGGTGATTGATAAAGAAATAACGGTGTACACGATTGGCGACTCAAACTCAGCAAAAACCTGGTCGAATGTACCGTATTTTTTTACTAAGACCCTGGAAGCAAAGGGCATAAAAATTAACCGGGTCAACCTTGAAGAAAACCGCTCTTTCCAACTGGCATATAAATACAGTGTTTACTTGTTTTTAAAAGCCTTCTTCCCTAAAAACACACACAACTATTTTAGAAGCGGCTTGAACCATTACTTCACCAATCAAAAGATTAAAAAGGCCATTCAGGACTTCCCCAATTCCCAGGCCAATGTTTTTCTTAGCTACTCCTTCAGCGCAAAACACCTGAGTCCTCTGCCCTGCATTTTGTTTGGAGATTGGACCTATTTGTACTTCATCCAAAATCTTGAACAGCGAAAACCTTACTGGTTTGAACGTAAGGCTTTACGGCGTGAAAAACAAAACATTGAACAAGCCGATCAGGTGCTGAGTTTATTTCCAAAATCCTCGGCCTTTATATCGCAAAATTTTAAGAGGGCTCCGGCACACTATCTTGGTAATGTGGTAAACACTGAAAAGCAGCCAGATGCGCTAGAATTGATGGATAAAAAATTAATGTCCAAACGACTCCTGTTTATTGGGGGTAAAAAATACAAACAAGCAGCCCTTCAGTTAATACAGGCCTTCAATGAACTGAACGAATCCGAATTGCATGAAGCAGAACTCCACTTGATAGGCTTAAACACAGAGGATCTGGGTCTGCAAAATTCAAAAGCAGTGTTTTTTCATGGGTATTTGGATAAACAAAGTGAATCGCAAAACAACCTGTATTACACCCTCTTGTCTTCTGCGCGGGGCATCATCAACACTCAAAAAACCTGGGGGGCCTTTTCTGCACTCACGGAGGCCATGTATTTTTACACCCCTGTCATTTGCCAGCCCTTTGAAGAGTTTACGGAAACCTACGGCAAAACCTGCGACTTTGGGTATTATGTTCCGGATGATTCGGTGCAACACTTAAAAGCAGTCTTAGTCCAAGTCCTTGCTCAAAATGAAGAAGAATTAGTAAGGCAGATGAAAAGTGCCCACCATAAAACCCAAGACTTTACCTGGGAAAATTACGCCAAAAGGTTTTTAGAGCTCTTGTCTAAATAATTCGATCGAGTAAACGAATGAACCAAGTGCCTTCGGCTGCTACCTGTATGGCTTTAAATTCAACTGCTGCAGTATCAAAAACCTTGTGCCCGGCCTTTAATCGCTCGTTTTCCCGGGCCGCCTTATAACACTTTAGTCTGAAATACAAATGCAACTTGGTTTTTTGTACTGAATTTAAATAATTACGAAGGGGCGCAAAGCCATCTGAATACAACAAAAGCCATGAAAAAAGAACCGGTTCAATATATCGAAGCTCAAAATAGTTAGAACTCACGTTGGAGTTCGTGGTAGAAGCTTTATGAATCCTAAAAAAACAAAGGTCCTCAGCAATATAAGCCACACCATAACGCGAGGCCAATCGCAGCATGAATTCCAGGTCGCAAATTTGTTTTAATAAGGGTTGAAACCCTTCTCTGGTATCCAGTGCCGATTTACGGAACAAAGTTAAACTGGGCTCGGCAATAAAATTCATACTGATGTGTTTCGTGGCCGCTCTTGAAATTTCTTTTGCCGTATAATAATGTTTTGTTCCACAAGTGTTCTCGAGAGTACGAACGGTGGAGGAATAATAGGTTTTGACATCCGAGTCAGCATCATCAGGCAAAACAAAATGCCTTCTGGAGACCAGCAATTGCGTATCGGGTTCAATTCGTTTTACAAATTCGTTTAAGCAAGCTTTACTGATGTAATCGTCCTGAAACACAAATTTAATCCACTCCCCTTTTGCCAACTCAAGACAACGGTTCCAATTCCCAACCAAACCCAGGTTTTTTTCGTTCTTATAAAAACGAAGTTGAGGGTATTTGTTTTGGTAGGTCTGGATCAATTCCAAGCTGCCATCGCCTGAACCGTCGTCGCACACCAGCACCTCGTAATTGGTGTAATCCTGCAACAAACAAGAATCCAGGCACTCCCTGAGGTAAGCTTCCCCATTGTAAACCGGTATACATATGCTTATGAAGGGTTGTTCCATTTATCTGGAAAAGCTGAAAAGGTTTTTAAGCGTTTTAAACGTGTGTATTCCTAAACGCAGGGTTTCATAACGCAAGCGTTGAAATGCACTCAGCGATCCTGAAATGTCTTTTATCAAAGCTTCCCGCTCCAGTAAACTTTCGGCATCATTCAGTATAATATCCCTATAATGGGCTGGTCGAATTTTAAAATTCATTCTGGTCAGGGTAAACAATTCGTCCTTACGGTAACTGGAGAAAATAATTTTCTTTTTGATAAGGGGAATTCCTTGTTTCAAGTGATGGTCCAAAAGGTGGTAATAGGGACTGAACTCGCCCCTGTACCCTTTGTTGTCAACAAATGCCCCGAGCGATAATCCCTTTTCAAGTAAAACCTGGCTCAACCCAATCTCATAGGTACGTATTACCTCCTGAAGGCTATTGTTTATTCCGCTCAATTGAAAATAGGCCATGGCCGGAGCGATCGCTTTTTTATTAAGCACCAGAAAATACGATTGCAAGTGTTTGGATACGGCTTCAGAAAGGCTCATGCCGTACACATCTGTTTTCGAATTTTCGAGGGCTGTCATAAACCCATTTAATGGTTTAAAAAGAATACAGGAATCATTCACAAGAGCGATTCTATCGTAGGTTTCAATTTTCAGCGTTTTCAGTGCTTTATACCACAGACCAAAATCGTAGCCTTCATTATTTTCTTTTTGATAGCTCACTCCAAGTTTCCTTAGAAATTCAAGATCATCGGAATTCAAATCCTTATGGCCAAGCAGGACCAGTTCAGTAAAGTGCTTCTTCAATTCTTTCAGATACACCTTTACATAATAGGGTAAGGTGTTTTGTTCAAAATAGCTCGCAAACAAACAGATCGATCTCATTTTATCAACTGCGATTTTAGAAGTTCGATCCAATGGTCCTTGATGTGCTGTATGTCAAATCGCGCGGCTCTTGCCTGCCCTTTCTTTAGGTTTCTGCTGTTTGGAAGGGCCATAATCTCCTGCATTTTTTCAGCCATCAACTGGGTGTTTTCACCCTCAATAACGGCGCCATACTCCGAACCTAAAATCTCATTCACGCCAACACAATTGTTAGCCACTATTGGCAAGCCCAGCTGCAGGGCCTCCAGTGTCACAAGTGAAAAAGATTCAAGTTTAGAGGTCAACACAAACCCATCGGCTGAATTAAAATAGTCGAAATAGTTTTTGGCGTTTACCGCCCAGATCATTCGATCATCAACACCCTGTTCTTTGCCATACTGCATGTATTTTTCAGAAACGCCTTTGTTGGGTCCTTCGGAACCTATCCATAAAAATTTAAAGTTCAATCCCTGTTGTTTTAGCTGAGCAGCCAAATCCACAAACAAACGGGGGTTTTTATTGTCATCAAAAGAACCTGACATCATCCACACAAACTCTTTTGTGATGCCCAGCTTTGCGCGGTGTGCTGTATAAAGTTGAGGATTAAAAACAAAGGCTTTTACACTGAGACCCGGATAACAGATTCTGATTTCTGAACTTGACTTGAACGAGCGCAGCACGTTTCTGCTAGCATTGGAATTGGCGATGATTAGCTCAGGATAAGACACCAGGCGTTGTATCTGCTGCTCCGAAAGCAAACGGTACATCTGCCCCATCTCGTGCACATGGAGGATCACCCTGATTTTGTGTTTAAAAGCGTATTCCATCACATCGGGCATCAAAATGGTATTGATGTACCAAATGCTGTTTTTGTACTTTTCAAGACTGCTGTATAGTCTTTTGTTCCCAAACAGCCTTCGCCATATTCTAAATACAAGGTGTTTATCGGAAGCACTTGGAAAAATGGAAGTGTACGTTATTCGCTCAGGGAGCAATGGGCTTAAACTGCCTCTGTACTTTGACACCAGGCTGGCTGTGAATTCGGAAGGTAAATACTTTAACAAATTCAGCAATACCAATTCCGAACCGGTGGCATTAAAGCTGGGGGTGAAAAACGTTATGTGAAAGTTATTATTTGTCACCCGGAAACAGTTTAATCATGATTTGTTTGATGCCTTTCCCTATCAGTGGTAAGGCATAGAGTGAGGTCAATATTCTATATTTAAGGGACAACTCAGCCCTTGCCCTTTTTTTTAAACCAACGTATAAGGCAGGTGCAAGATGTCGTTTTAATATCAATTCCCTCTCTTTGACCACCGTATCGTAATTTTCAGAAGCCGAGCTGGCCCCGCTCTTATCGTAATGACAAATTACGGTATTTAAATAACGATAACATCCGGGTTTTTTACAAAACACGGCCAGTAAAAAATCAAAATCGGCACAAATCCTGTACTTAAGCTCATAGGGGCCAAATTCCTTAAACAAGCTGTTCGCGATAAAACAGGCTTGATGGTTCAAACCATGTTTAAAAAAATAAAAGGCATCCAAAGTTGCCGGGGGACATAGCTTTTCTTCTGTTCCACCGGGGGTATTCAGCGCCGAATTTCCATAAACAATCAGGTTTTTTTCATCCTTAACAAATTCAAAAAAAGAGGCCACAACATGTCTATCATAAAAGGTGTCGCCTGAGTTGAGGAACAACAGGTAGTTTCCTTTTGCCAAGGCGGCGCCCTTGTTTTGAGCATCGTATATGCCTTTGTCCATCTCTGAAATGACCTTGGTGAATTCCTTGTTGTGTTTACTTATTACTTCGGCACTTGTATCCTTTGAGCCTCCATCCACAACAATAAATTCAAAATCCCTTTGGCTTTGGTTCAGCACCGAGGCAATTGTTTTTTCAAGCCCTGGGCCATTGTTGTAATTGATGGTGATTATGGATAAAAGGGATTCCATTATGTAAAATCCGAAGTATAAAAATAATAATGGTTGCAGATTTGCCTCAGCAAACGAAAACCTAAAATATTGCGTCGGGACGAAGCGATGTTCTCACGGTAATACTTCCAAAGGGTAGCAAGACGCATGGGTTGGTAAGGCGCCGGACCAAACACCCCGTTTGCATTTATACCTGCATTTTTATTCTTAATGCCGCGGTAGTGTTTCATAAGGTTTTTTACATAAGGACGATACAGCAACTCTTTGACTTCAGGTGAGAGGTCATATTCAGTATCGCAATAACATACAACATCCCCTTCAAAAAACCTGAGGCTATGGTAATGGTAAAACACAAGATAAAATCGTTTGCTGCTTGAGATTTCCAAACCAATTAATTTTCCATTTTCCCGGTTGAAGCTGTATTGCTGAACATTCCATGGAGCAACCCCTCCTCCAAGGTGACGCAAATCATGAACGCCGTCAAAACGTGTGGTCCAATCGTCGAGGTATTTCTGGTCTCCGAATTTTCCGTCTTCAAAACGGTTGTAACACCATTCTATACATGCATTTCGCCACCAGTTCAACACCTTAAGGCCTTGTTCGGTGTTTTTAAAACACACAAACTGCACACAGTATTTCCCACTTTTGCCTGATTGGTCGTAACGTGATGTGTAACGGTGGTCGGTGATCAAAACAGCATTGTCGCCCATCTCCTCCACCAATACTGCCGGATCCGAATAAAAATACATGTCCGCATCAATATAAGTGCAGTGCGTCAAGTTGTATTTTTCAATGCAGTACAAAACAGTGGATGGTGTGCAGGTCCAACAATATTCTGCAGCCGTCCGACCCGATTTAATGTCCAACAATGCTTTATCTTCAAACGTTTTAAGTGAAATAACCGTCATGTTGGGAAGATCAAGTCCACTGAGGTAAATAAAACTCAAATCATCAAAGGCAAACACGTAAAGGTGAAATGCTTTGCATTGTTCCATCAACGATTGATGCAGGGCAAGACCCCGGCTTAAATAGGCCGAGTTAAACAAGGTGCAAAAATTCAGTTTCATGTGGCGATTCCCTTTCGTTTCAAATAAAACCCCTTCCAATACACTTCATCCATTCCAAGTCGTTCCGGAGGCGGAGTCTCGTTCATAAATTCATTTTGTATCTCGTAAGCCTCAAGAAAATGAGAAAGAAAACGTTGCTCATTAAAAAACCAGCAGGGATAAGAGGCCTCGTAAATTTCTTTAGGCACTTGTTGCACAGTTAAACGGTCCTTTTTGCGCTTAATAAAATTAGTTCGGTCAATGATAATGGAGTCGAATTTGTATTGAAGCAATTCTTTGACCACAGCATAAGGGTCCTTCAGATAAGGCAACACGCTTGATAATAGCAGGACCTGTGCTTGCTGCTGTTCCAGGGCTTCTTTTACCGTTTCGTAAAACTGCAAACCGGCTTCTGCAATTTCAGTTCGGCCGGCTTGGAAATAGTTGTTTTGTTCAACCACCGCCCAATTCAAATTCTTTACATTATCAAGTATAGGTTTGTATTGAAAATAGGTACTGCCCAAAGAACCACCAAAATCAAGCACATCCAGGCTGTTGTTTTTTACAGAAACCTTCAGGGCCTTAACAAGGGGTTCAAAATAATAGGGTGTGTTGAACAGCACAGAGTCCCTTTCATAGAGTGCTTCCCCTTTTTTTACTTTGAGCACGGCCTGTTTTACTTTTTGCAGAATCAAGTCATCATTATATCCTGTGCAATGGGCCAGAGCTTTGTCCCAAGAGGCATAGTCACCTTTCCACCAGCTGTTTTTGTTGGGGAACAACAGGGCTTTTACTTGTGTTTTAACCTTATCCGGGATCAGATATTTGAGTGAACGAAAGATCAAGGCAGGTATTTTTTAATGTAGTCAGATAAATTGGAAATAAACACATCGTAATTGTAGTGTTTCAAAGTTCGCTCTTGGGCCTTAAGCCCCATCTCAACTGCCTTTTCAGGATGGATTTTGTAGTAGGTGATTTTTTCCAGGGCTTCATCCAGATTTTTATAGGTCTCAATTTCTTTCCCCGGTTCAAACAAAGCCGAAAGGTTGTGTCCATGGTCGTTTAACAAAAGGGTGCCAACGCCACTGGCTTCAAACATTCGCATGTTGCCCACATGGCCTTCCAGCAAAGCCTCATGAATATTAAACGTAACAAGCGAGGCTTGCAACACCTCATACATGGCCAAGCCCCAGAGTTCGCCTTCATAGTGTTTTAAGAGCGAGCCATTCTCAGGAAAAATGAGATGACGGAAATAAGCCCAGCTTCTCCGCGGATAATTAATCCTGTAGCCATAGCCCCAGATTTTAATATCGCTGTGTTTTACCAGAAATTCCAGGGCCTGCCTTCGGTTAACATGTGCACTGCCCAAACCCCCAACAAAGGTAAAGGGATAAATTTTGGGCTGAGGATTTTGAATCTCTTTTAACACCCTCACATCAAAAGCAGGCAACATGTATTCGGAGGGAATGCCCTTCTTTCTGAAATTTTCTACAAATTTTGGGGTTGAAGAAAGGATGAGATCAATATCGTTAAAAGCAAGACCCTCCTTAAACGGGGTGGATATCCATGACACCACCATTTTGCAATAGGGTTTGATCTGCCGGATAAAGTCCCCGAAATACTTAAATACGCTTTCAATGTAAAACACATCCGGACGAAAGCTTTTGATCTGAGCAAAAGCAATTTCTTTTTCCCATGAATTCTCGGAATAGCTCAGGCCGTTTTCCTCTGCCCAGCGTTTTTGGAGCGGTTCGCAATTCACCACCATCACATCGGCCTCCTGCCCCTGCTTTTTCAGATGAAAATAGGCGGCACCGGTATCCGCAAAATATTGTTTGAGCAAAAGTTCCAACATGGCGGAATAGGACAAGCTGTAAAATTCCGGATGTTTTTTATAGAACTGGTCTAAAAACGGGGGGTAATAATCGGTGAGCAATTGAACTTTCATACCAGCTTCATTAAGTGACGGTGCAAACTTTTAAAAAAACCCAAGGGCGACAAGTGTGTTTCGTACAATTCCCGGTTGGCCAGTTGCAGGGCCTTGAGCTCTTCGGCACTGTGCTGTTGGTGAAATTGAAGCAGTAGCCTGTCACATTTATTTATTTCTTTTTCCTCCACCCACACCAGGTGCTTTTTATAATTGATTTCCTGTTCAAAAGGCAAAACACTGTCGGTATTAATGAACAAGGGAATTCGTCCGCAACTTAATATCTCGTAGAATCTGTAAGAAAAGTTGCCTCCACCCCTTGCGGCTATGGCATAAACGGAGTGCATGAGATTATTGACGTATTCTAAACGGGCCTGTTGTTTGTTGTTTATGCCCTGGGCCCAAAAACCCAAACGTATGATAAAATCCGTTTTGATTCTTTTATTCGACTGCAACACCCTGCACACCTTACCACGTAATTCTTTGGCTTTAGTTTCGTTTGTGTCGCGAGCTAAACCTAAGATCTTTTTCACATAACTTTTCAAGGACTTTGTTTCGGTATTGATGTAACCGCAATACGATACGCCCGGCAGGCCCCCGGGTTCGAGTGCAACAACACGTTGCTCTTTATAATGGAATCTAAAATCCAGACTCCAGCCCGGCAAGGCGTATTCGTAAGGCTTTTTCGAACTTTTGTTCAAAGAGGTTCGGTACACCAGCACATTCTGGTGATTAATGGATTGGTCGTCATCGGAATTGTAAAAGAGGAGGGTTTTTTTTGCGTGCTGTTCCGCCTTCTTTAAAAAGGCTTTGATAATGGTTTGGTGTTCCTCCTTAAAAGAATAACCAAAAGGCAATAAAAAAAAATGTGCCTCTTTTGGTTCATCGCTCAAGGCGTAGAATAAAGAACCGTTTTGTTTTAATTCCTCAAAGCGTCCCACATCCGGATCATCGGAGCCTACAGGATAATCCCCTAGAAACGGAATCAAAAGAAAAGTGTGAGTAAGTCCATCCGGAATGATGGACAACTCGGTGTATAATTTGATTTTATTCACACTCATTCTTTGGTTTTGGCTCTGTGCACTGCGGGGTTGCCGTAAACAAGGCTTTCCGCCGGCACCGATTTTGTTAGCACCGCGCAGGCCGCCACCGTGCTGTTATCGCCCAGCTGAACGCCCTTCAACACCACGCTGCGTTTACCAAGCCAGCAATCGTTCCCAATGTTTACAGGCGCCGCTATTGGTTTTTCCTTTTCCGCTCCAATGTTTGGAAAATCGGTCATCGTCCGTTTTCTTCTTTCAGCAATGGAATAATCGCAATGCGTGTTGGTATCGTAAATGAAACACTCGTATGAGATCATGTTAAAATCCCCAATGCTCACCCATTCATCGCATCGAATCTCGGTGCCTTCCATAATCCCCGTGTATTCGCCAATACTGCATTGCCCTCCAAACCGAATGGAAAATTCGGCCTTAACAACACAGTGGTTGGCAATGGTTAAGCTTCCGTTCTCAATGTTGAGGGCTGTGCCTCCGTTCGCTGAACCCAATAAAAGGGTATGAGCACCTATTTCCAAACGCCCGGAATGAACGTGTATATTATAGTTTTTAAGGCTGACGTTTTCGTGAAGCACAAGCACGGCCTCCTTTCCAAGTTGTATGGAACAGTTCTGCAACACAACTGAAGCGTGTTTAGAAAACTGAGCGCCTTTGGCGAGTCTGATTGACCCATTGGCCTGTTTCGCATTTATACCCAAGAGTTTATTTAAAAGCGCTTTCATTTTACTTTTTTCCAGGTGTTTTCAATCAACACACTGCGGTGTGTAGAAGGGTTCAGTTTTCCGCTGCCGTAAAAATCTCCGGCGATTACGTTGATGCTGGAAGCTTCCTGTACCCAATCCTGCAACATACCACCCTGGGTGAGTGACACGTTAACCAGATAATTCCCTTCCATCAAAGGCAATTTCTGAATCTTGCACTCGAAAGCACCTGTGCCGCTTACTTTATCAAATAACACCCCCGTGTATTCGCTGCTCAATACCGTGTACAACACACCATCGTCACCATAAAAAGCCAGGGCCACACTCAGGTTGTTCCCTTCAAATTGCTGCTGGCAGGTGTATTCCACACGTATGCTTACTGCCTGCCCACAGATGAGTTCTTCCATGGGTTTCCCTTCTGAAGAACTGTACAGGATGTTGGACACTTTAATTTTTCCTTCCCCACTTCTATCTCTGCGCTCCACCAAACTGCCCTTACTCACCCGGCTGGCTAAATTCATGTAATGTTTAATGGCCTCTTCGGTTGAACTCAGTGGAAGATCGATCTGTCCCTGATGAAGCACCAGCGCTTTGTTGCATAAAGCCTGCACCGTATTCATCTGGTGACTGACAAACAAAATGGTGCGCCCCTCTTTCTGGCTCACCTCTTCCATTTTACCCAGGCATTTTTTTTGAAAGGCCGAATCACCCACAGCAAGCACTTCATCCACAATTAAAATTTCCGGCTCCAGGTGGGCGGCAATGGCAAAAGCCAAACGCACGTACATGCCCGAGGAGTAGCGTTTAACCGGTGTATCTAAAAATTGCTCCACCTCACTGAATGCAACGATCTCGTCGAACTTACGATCGATCTCGGTTTTGTTCATGCCCAAAATGGACCCATTCAGGTAAATGTTTTCTCTCCCGCTCAAGTCCCCATGAAACCCGGTGCCCACCTCAAGCAAGGCGGCCATGCGGCCCTGAAATTCAATTTGCCCTGTGCTTGGTTTCACCACGCGACTCAATATCTTTAACAAAGTGGATTTTCCTGCTCCGTTCCTCCCGATAATGCCCACCCTATCCCCTTTTTTAATGTCGAAGGAAATGTTTTTGAGTGCCCAGAATTCTTCGGTGCTTTGGGTTTCGTTGGAACGGAACATGGCTTTTAAGCCCGAACCAATAGAGCCCACAAGAGATTCCGCTCCTTTGCTTTTGTGCCGGAGTTGGTACATCTTGCCGATGTTATTAATGTGTATGGCTGTATCGCTCATCAGATGTGATCGGCAAAGGTTTTTTCAAAATTAAGGAAGTAGCGCAGTCCCGCGTAAAACAAAAGCAGGCTGATGCCAAAGGAACCAAAAAGGTAAAGGGCATTAAAACTTTCGAAGTGCCCATAAAAACAAAACTTAAACCCGTTCACCACTTGCAGAAAAGGATTGAGTTGATAAAGTGCCTTGGCCCATTCGGGCAAATTCAGGTTCAGAATAAATTCCGAGGACAAAAACACGGGGGAAGCGTAAAATAAAATCTGAAGCAAAAAGGGAATGATAAATTTCACGTCCCTGAATTTTACCGAAGCCGTGGCAAATAAGATGCCTAAACCCAGGCTTGAAAATAAAGCGTAAGCCAGCACCAAGGGCAAAGCCAAAAGGCTAAGAGGGGGTAATCCTTTAAAAAACACAAATACCAAAAGGTAAAGCACAAAAGCGATAAAAAAATCGAGCAAACACACCAACAGGCCCGAAAGAGGCAACAGAATCTTTGGAAAATACACTTTGGTGAGAATGTTGGCGTTGTTGAGCAGGGAATTGCTCACGTCGTTAACACAGGTGGAGATGAGTTGCCAAATGATTACCCCGGCGGATACGCTCAGGAACTTATCGCTCACCGAAGCACTGCGGTCGATTAAAATAGACAAACACCCGAAAATGCTGATGTTGATGAGGGGCCGCAGTATGGACCAGGCAAAACCCATGCGGGTTTGTTTGTAACGCACAATCACATCGCGCAAGGAAAGGTACCTGAACAATCCGGCATACCGCTTCAATTCCTTTAGATCGATCACTGAGCGGTCGGTACTGGATATGCGTGTTTTCAATGGCCTTTGGTTTAAGACGGTAAAGGGATCCGAACGTTTATAACGCCAAAACTCCCTACTGCCTTGCTTATAGCCCATAAATATACATTTTATTTAATGGTTTTTTAAAGTGCAAAGTTTGATTTTGCTTAACTTTAAACTCTGCTTATGCACACCATTGAACCCTATTACAACTGGCGCCACCTATACATTGCCTCTGAGGACAGCGAATCGCCTTTTTACGGAAGGGAATACAGTGAGTTTGAGTACGTGAACACCATTTACAATTTTTACATCCACCCGCAGTGGGACGATATTGGAAGCGAAACCCTGTATATTAAAATTCTGTTTGTTGATTACGAGGAAAAATACGCCATCATTGAATTGATAGGGGAATGGAACGATGCCATTAATAATGACATCATGTTGTTGAAACGCGATTTTATTGATGAGCTCAACTACCTGGGCATTAACAAATACATTTTAATTGGCGAAAACGTGTTGAACTTTCACGACAGCGGGGACGATTATTACGAGGAATGGTTTGAAGACAATGGAGAAGAAGGCTGGATTGCTTTGCTAAATTTCAGAGAACACGTGTTGAAAGAGTTTAAACGGGCCGGCCTGGATTATTATTTTATTTACGGTGGGGAGCTGGATGATTTTGACTGGAGGAAATTTTCTCCCGGGCAGGTGTTTGGCAATGTGAGCAAAATCATGAACAAAAGGCTGGGTTAACGTATGGAATTTATCGACGAAAATTTATTAAAGTATTGCGAGCAGCATTCAGAGACCGAAAGCGAACTGTTGAAACAATTGAACCGCGACACGCATTTAAAAGTAGGCCAGCCCCGCATGCTCAGCGGGCATTTGCAGGGTCGGTTTCTTTCCATGCTTTCCAAATTGCTGAATCCGGGTTACATCCTTGAAATTGGCACCTATACGGGTTATTCAGCCTTGTGTTTGGCCGAAGGTTTGATGGAGAACGGAAAACTCATCAGCCTGGATGCCAATGAAGAAACCTCAAAATTTGCCCGGCATTACATTTCCAAATCTAAACACGCAAATAAAATTGAATTGCAAGTGGGCGATGCGGCCCAAATCATCCCTACCCTACCCGATGACTTGGATTTGGTATTTATTGATGCCGATAAAAAATCCTACAGTTTGTATTTTGATCTGGTGATAAACAAAATAAAACCCGGTGGAATTATTTTGGCCGACAATGTGTTGTGGAGCGGCAAAGTCATTGAAAATACGCAAGATAAGGACACTCAGTTCATACGCGAGTTTAATCAAAAAGTAAATTCCGATTCCAGGGTGGAATGCGTGATGTTGCCCATAAGAGACGGTTTGAGTGTGATTCGTAAAAAGATTGACTAAACCGGTATTCATTTTTTGGGCCCGCCCGAATGAACGTACGTTCGGGCGTGGCGCCTCCCTAAAGCAGAAAAACAAAAAAACACTATGGAAGTTTTTCGCTTTAGGGTCGGGCTTTCCGCTCCAGTGCGCTCACCAATCGTAACTGCTGCCGGAGAACCATTTGCCGTTACGGGGTCTGCGAGCAAAGCCTCGCAGCCTCCGTTCGGCTGCATCAGTAACGATTTGTTTCGCGCACTTACGCTGC
>Ga0154020_10002751_pt1 | contig 21408 bp, 19 predicted proteins | sample Klosneuvirus_201_FD_109709 | JGI IMG/M metagenome (GOLD analysis project Ga0154020, IMG submission 109709) | Active sludge microbial communities from wastewater, Klosterneuburg, Austria - Klosneuvirus_20160825_MG | ecosystem: Engineered > WWTP > Aerobic digester > Activated sludge | place... | reverse complement strand
GGAAATGTACGCTGATACTTGGAAAGTTTAGCATATATGAGGCAAAATCACTGCTCACAACTAAACAATGAAACTTGTTGATTCGTGTAGAATTACCCTATGTTAAACGAACGTGCTCAAATATTATTAAAAACACTGGTTGAACGATATATCCACGAAGGGCATCCTGTCGGCTCACGTACCCTGTCAAAGTTCTCCGGACTGGATTTAAGCCCTGCCACCATCCGTAATGTCATGGCCGATCTGGAAGAAATGGGATTGGTTGCCAGTCCGCATACTTCAGCAGGCAGAATTCCAACGCCCCAGGGTTATCGTTTGTTTGTCGACACCTTGCTGGTGGTCAAGACGTTGGACAAAGTCGAATTGAATCATTTGGAAAACCAGTTACACCCTGACAATCCTTCGCGCTTAATCAACGTCGCTTCCCAAATGCTGTCAGAACTGACTCGTTTTGCCGGCGTAGTGATTACCCCAAAACGCAAAGGCGCTGTTTTCCGCTATATCGAGTTCATGGCACTATCCGAGAAACGGATCTTGCTGATCATCGTCACCCCTGAAGGGGATGTACAAAACCGTATCATCTTTACCGACAAAGTATATAGTCAATCCGACCTGATTGAAGCGGGCAATTTTATCAATCAGCACTATGCCGGTTGCACACTGGACGAAATTCGTGGTCGCCTGGATACCGAGTTAAGACAATTGCGCAGCGAAATGATCACCCTCATGAGTGCTGCCATCGAAGCCGGCGGCGATGCCATTAATGAAAGCAGCGAAGCCGTCGTTTTGGCCGGCGAACGTAATCTTCTGCAAGTCGATGATCTATCGGATAATCTGATGGGTCTAAAAAAATTATTCGAATTATTCGAACGCAAGACCAAGTTATTGCAATTGCTCGAATTAAGCCGTCAGGCGCATGGCGTCAAGATTTTTATTGGCGGCGAATCGGATGTTGCCTCACTGGAAGAATTCAGCGTGGTGACCGCCCCTTATGCAATGGAAGGCGAAATCGTCGGAACCGTCGGAGTCATTGGTCCAAGACGCATGGCTTATGAACGCATCATTCCGATTGTCGAAATTACTGCAAAACTACTTTCCAGCGGTTTATCTCAGCATTAGCACTGTCAAGCCGCACCATTGCCGACAGGCTAATCATCAGTTATTTTACCAACCATCATTTACTCAGCGATTACACTTTAAACCCTATGATCACTAAACCTGCCTATCATCACGGTTCTCCCAATCGAACTGGTGTATTGTTAATCAACTTAGGAACTCCAGAGGCGCCTACGGCACAGGCACTTCGTCCTTATCTCGAAGAATTTCTCAGTAATCCCCGGGTGATTGAAGTTCCCAAATTGATCTGGTGGCCGATTCTGCATGGATTCATACTTCCTCTCAGGCCCAAGAAATCAGCTGAAAAATACGCTCAGGTGTGGATGCCGGAAGGTTCGCCACTCAAAGTTCATACTGAACGGCAAACAAAATTATTGCAGGAAGCATTGCAAGCCCGGCTGCCCCATCCACCCATTGTCGAATATGCCATGAACATTGGACGACCATCGGTTGCCACGGTGCTGGCAAAAATGCAGCAACAAGGCTGTGAGCGTATTCTGGTGATTCCTCTGTTTCCTCAGTATGCAGCCAGCAGTACCGCTGCTGCCATGGACAACGTGTTTAATGTATTAAAAACGATGCGCAATCAACCGTCCCTTCGCACGATTAAACAATATCATGACCATCCGGGCTATATCGCCGCACTGGCACAAAATGTACGTGATTACTGGGATACGCATGGCCGTCCTGACAAGCTGGTTATCAGTTTTCACGGTACGCCGCGTGCCAGTCTGGACAAAGGTGATCCTTATCATTGCGCCTGCCAAAAAACCGGCAGGCTACTCGCCGAAGCATTAGAGCTAAATTCCAGCCAATATTCGGTCTGTTTTCAATCGCGCTTTGGCAGAGCCGAGTGGCTGAAACCTTATACTGCACAAACACTGACGCAGTTGGGTAAAGATCAAACACGGCGTGTGGATGTGGTTTGTCCCGGCTTTGTATCCGATTGCCTGGAAACGCTGGAAGAAATCGCCATGGAAGCGAAACACACCTTTATGCAGGCTGGCGGTAAGGAATTTCATTACATCCCTTGTCTGAATGAACATCGAAACTGGATACAGGTGCTGGCTGACATTACTTGCACGCACCTGCAAGGATGGCTAGATGCCGATGCCACTGAAGAATCCTGCCAATTATCCAGAAAGCTGGCACTGGAACTGGGCGCCAAAGATTAAGCATCAACTTCAGCACTGCAATAAGCTCCGGCATAAACGCGAATACAAGTTTTATGCCGGAACGATCCTCTCAATCAACATGAATAGAGGAAGTTAATCGAGTTCTGCCGGTCAACCGATTAGCGGACGATTTCACGATAAATGGCATGCATCACACCATTATTGTAATCCTGGATCACGAGCTGCGCTTTGAACAATGCTTTTAGTTCCACTGCGCTGATGGCAATCAGAATCAAGATGCCCAGCCCTGTCAGGCCAGTAAATATACACAACACTCCCGTAACAAATATCAGCAGATTAATCGAACCGCGTATCCATTTTCCGAGATAAAAATGATGCAAGCCTGCGATAAAGAGAAAATTAAGCGTTGCATAAGTGTCCGGATCCTTGAGGCTCTTTTCTGCCTGCTTGAAAAATGCCAGTCTTTTGTCATCAGGTAATTCACGTACCCACTGCCTGATTCGCTCTTCCTCTGCCTGAATGACCTCGTCTGCTTTCACTGTCTTTTATCCTGTTGCAATCGCATCATTATTTAACAACCTCCTTCATTGTCATCCGAATATGCGCACCGATCAGCTATATCAGCGAGCCAACGTGATAATCACCGCCTCACGTTTCCAGAACAACATAAAGCGTTTTTGCTCAACAAACTGGAATACCAGATTCCAGCCATCGGCGGCCTCCTTATTGAGCGTCACTTCCAGTTGTTTGATCGGGATGCCAGACGCCCCCAGGAATATCGTCCCAAGCCCGCCTTCCACCACATGCAACACTTTATATTCCTTATAAGCCATTATCCAAATTCCTTTAAATTGATCAGAACGTAAAGTTATATTTTAGAATCCCATTCTTTGCAACTATTCGATTCGATAACCGCTTGCTCAAGACCGGTGTTTTATTGTTACTATTGACTCAGCACAGCTAATCAGCCACTCTAGTCAGGTTCAATGAAGATAAAAACCATGATCAGAAACCCACTCACCATCCTCGCCGCAGCCAAACCCAATGATGCCATCACTTTTCCGCAAGCACGCCGCCACCCAAACATAACCAGGGATCGTAGCTAATGCTCTGGCAAGCGATTAGTGCCGTGCATGACATGGGTCGCCTGCATGATATTGCGGCCGTGCTTATCCGTTATGGGTTCGGTGACCAAGTCCGCCGCATTGGGATGGCCAGCGCATTAGAACAAGCGGGGCGTGTCCTGCACTGGCGCGCACCGGATGAACTGGCAAGATTGGAGCCACCGGCACGAGTGCGTCGGGTGTTGGAAGAACTGGGACCGACCTTCGTCAAACTGGGGCAGATCCTCTCCACCCGGATTGACCTTTTCCCGCCCGAATGGATCACCGAATTTGGCAAATTGCAAGATTCCGCGCCTTCGGTTCCATTTGACACACTCCGCGCACAATTGGCAGAAGACCTGGGCGAACCTCCGGAAAAGGTGTTCACCGCACTGGAAACCACACCATTGGCGGCAGCTTCCCTTGCCCAAGTGCACCGAGCAAGGCTCGCCAATGGTGATGAAGTTGTGCTCAAGGTGCGCCGCCCAGGCATTCGCAAGGTTGTCGAGGCGGATTTACGTCTATTGGCCCACGTAGCCGAAATTGTCGAAGCGGAAGTTCCTGAGCTGCGTCGCTACCATCCGCAAGAGGTGATCCACCAATTCACCATTTCCCTGCGCCGCGAACTGGATTTCGCTGCCGAGTGCCGTAATGCCGAACGCATTGCCGCCAATTTTGCCGATCATGATGACATTATCATCCCCCGCGTACATTGGCAATGGGTTGGGGAGCGTCTCAACGTGCAGGATTTTATCCGCGGCATTCCTGGTCGCGACCTGGCAGCGGCGGATGCAGCCGGACTAGATCGCAAACTGCTGGCTCAACGGGGAGCGGAAGCAGTGCTCAAGATGATGCTCGAGGACGGTTTCTTTCATGCCGACCCTCACCCTGGCAATGTCTTTTACTTGCCGGGCAATTACATTGCCTTCATCGATTTTGGTATGGTTGGCCGGCTCTCTGAGGAACGGCGTTATCAGCTAGCCGTGCTGCTGCACGGCCTGGTGAATCATGACGCAGAAGCAGTTGTCGAAGTGTTGTTGGATTGGAAAGAAGAATCGGAATTTAGCGGCGAAGCGAAATTGGATCAATTAAAAGACGAGATCGATGCCTTCGTCGATCATTATCGCGGCGTACCATTAAAACAACTGGATCTCGCTGTTTTGCTGTCAGATCTGGTTACCGCCTTACGAGAACACGATCTCACTCTACCATCCGACCTGGCGCTATTAACCAAGGCTTTCATTACGCTGGAAGGAATGGGGAGGCAACTTGACCCTGATTTCGATGTAGCCAGCAGCACCGCGCCATTCCTTGAGCGAGTCATGCTGGCTCACTATACCCCCGACAATATCGTTCGACGTGGGCTGCACACACTCAGTGGTGTGGCCTCTCTCCTGACCGGATTACCCCAAGACCTGCGCCAACTGTTACGCGCGGCACGGCGGGGCAGACTGCATATACAAGTCGAAGTGCTGCCACTCAAACAGTTCGGTCAGCAAGTCGATCGTGCCGCCAGCCGGCTGGCACTGGCTATCGTCACCGCAGCCCTGATTATCGGTTCCGCCATCGTTATCGACGTGAAAGGCGAATTCAGTCTGCATAGTTTGTCCTCGCTCGTCCTGCTTGGATTGCTAGGCGCTGGCTTCGGCGGTCTTTGGTTGTTGATATCCATTCTGCGCAGCGGAGGGAAGTAATACAGAAATTGCGAGCCGGTTAGAATAAGATTGGATTCTGTCGATTATTTTTTATGCTGATCCCGGTGTGTTTCTGTTTCCTCAATAATTTGCGCATCTTCGATGATGATAGTGCGATCCGTTTCCGAATGCCGGTTGACATTATCGTGTGGTTGCATAGTGTTTTGGAGATTTCTGCGCAACCACCAGAAGCGGATTCCAATCACCACCACAGCCACCGCGAGCAAGGCCAAAAATGCGGCAAAAAAGAAAACGCCAATCATTGCCAGAGCTGTCACCACCGGAATAAGTATTGCATAGGTAATCCAGCGATTCACCGGAGAAACGGGGACACGCTCATATTCACCGGATTCGTTTTGGCGGTACCCGGACATTTTACTGATAATAATTCTTCTCTCTTCATCATTCATTGCATCAGCTCCTCTATATCGGCTATTGATTTGGGTGCTGCTACTGTCAAAAGTTCATGACCGGTTTGGGTGACCACCACATCATCTTCGATGCGAATACCAATGTTCCAGAAATGTTCCGGAACATTATCCGCCGGGCGAATATAACAACCAGGTTCAACCGTAAGCACCATGCCGGGTTGTAGTAGACGCCATTCGCCATTTTGCTTGTATTCACCGGCGTCATGCACATCCATTCCCAACCAATGGCCAGTGCGGTGCATATAAAAGCGCTTGTAATCTTCGGACTCCATCACAGCCTCCACACTGCCCTGGCATAACCCCAGATCAATGAAACCTTGCGCGAGCACATTCAATGCAGCCTGATGCGGATCATTCCAATGATTACCGAATTTTACCTGCGCAATTGCCGCCACCTGCGCAGCTAACACCAATTCATACACATCTTTCTGTGCTGCAGTGAATTTTCCATTCACCGGAAACGTGCGTGTAATATCAGAAGCATAGCCATCCAGTTCACAGCCCGCATCAATCAGTAATAAATCGCCGGATTTCAATTCATCACGGTTCTCCACATAATGCAGCACACAGGCGTTGGCTCCGCCAGCCACAATCGAAGTATACGCGGGCGCTTGCGCTCCATGCCGATAGAAGGTATACAACAATTCGGCTTCAATCTGGTATTCGCGCATTCCGGGACGGGTTGTTTGCATCGCACGCCGATGCGCCTGCGTCGAGATATCAGCCGCACGTTGCATGATTTGTAATTCATCCAATCCCTTGATCAGACGCATTTCATCCAGCACGCTGCGGCAATCGTGGATCGCTCCGGGTGCGGCCACTCCGCTGCGCATTTGTTCCCGCACCTGATTGATCCAACCGATCACGCGTTGATCCCAGGCACGGTCCTGACCCAACATAGTATAAACCGCTGGCTGATCGGCCAGCAATTTGGGCATTAATTCATCCAGTTTGGCAATGGAATAAGCTTCATCAAAACCAAAAGCTTCTTTGGCCGCCTCCGGTCCATAGCGAAAACCATCCCATATTTCACGTTCCTGATCCTTTTCACGACAAAATAGAATCTGCTTGGCAGGTGTTTTATCGGTCGCGGCAATAATCACCAGCACCGATTCCGGTTCACGAAAGCCCGTCAAATAATAAAAATAGCTGTCAAACCGATACGGATAATGGGCATCACGGTTGCGCAATTGCTCTGCAGCGGTAGGAATGATGGCGATACCAGCAGGCATCTTGCTTGTCATCGATTGTCGGCGTGTGATGAAAGATTGAATGTGTGTCATAAATTCATATCAGTGAAAAATGATGATTACTGTTTAAGTTGCTGATCGAGAAATTCCAGTCGCTCCGGTGTTCCCACATCGATCCATTTGCCTGGAAAATATTCGCCCCTTACCTTTCCTGCCTGCATGGCTTGTCGCAGTATCGGCGCCAATTTCGTCGCAACGCCGGGAGATACCGCATGAAACAATTGTGCTTGGTAAATGCCTATGCCACTGAAAGTAAGTTTACTGTTCCCCGTCAGCATCACCTGACCATCCCTTAACGCAAAATCACCTTCAGCGTGATGAGTGGGATTGTCCACCAGTACAAGGTGCGCGAGTGACTGATTAACCTTCGACTGCATCGCTTGCAGCGTCGGTAACAATGCAGCGAAATCCATTTCGCAATAAATATCTGCATTAACCACCAGAAATGGTCGATTATCAGCCGCTTGCATCAAAAGCGGCAAAGCGTTCGCGATCCCTCCGGCTGTTTCCAGCACCACTTTCTCAGGAGAATAGCGAATATTAACACCATAGCGCTCGCCATTTCCTAATGCATTTTCGATCATTTCACCGAGATAAGCATGATTGATCACGATCTCAACCCATCCAGCGCGCGCCAGATTTCTTATTTGATATTCGATGAGTGCATGGCCGCCGGCTTGCAACAAAGGTTTGGGCAAGGCATCGGTCAATGGGCGCATGCGCTCACCGCGCCCTGCCGCAAGAATCATAGCCTTAAATGGAATACTGTTAGAAGGTGTAGCCAATTTTCTGATCGGATTCGGTAGGACTCAGCTCATCCAGCAGATTATGCAGTAGATGAAGTTCGCAATAGCGATAGCAGGCTTTGCGCAAATAATTCATTACCAGTGGCATATTATCGAGATAACTTGCTTTATCGTCACGATAATTCAGACGGGCAAAAATTCCCAGGATCTTGAGATGCCGTTGCACGCCCATCCATTCAAAATCCCGATAAAACTCGGCAAAATCAGCCGACACGGGCAATCCAGCCTTGCGGGCTTTTTCCCAATAACGAATGATCCAGTCCAGAACTCGCTCTTCGTCCCAGTAAATGTAAGCATCCTTGAATAAGGATACCAAGTCATAAGTGACGGGACCAACCACGGCATCCTGAAAATCAAGTATGCCCGGATTAGGCGTGGTCACCATCAAATTGCGGGAATGATAGTCGCGATGCACCAGCACTTTCGGTTGCGCAAGATTATTGGCTAGAATTCGAGCAAAAATAGTTTTCAGCATGGCTGCTTGTTGATCGGACAGTGCTTTGCCCAAATGTTTGGCGATATACCAATCCGGAAACAGGTTTAATTCCCTCAACAACAAGGTTTCATCATAATTAGGCAGGCCCTCTGTGCGTTGCGACAATTGCATCCGAATCAGCGCATCAATCGCATCTGTGTATAACTGATCCGCCCAATCAGTATCTTTCGTCAGTACTTGCAGGAAAGTGGTATTGCCCAAATCAGATAGCAACAAAAATCCATGTTCCAGATTCTGTGCCAATATATTGGGCACATGCACACCGGTAGCCGACAGAATATTTGCCACTTGCAGAAATGGCCTGCAATCTTCATGCTGTGGTGGCGCATCCATCACCACGAATGTCTGATCGTCGATAAATACACGAAAATATCGTCGAAAACTGGCATCTGCCGAGGCTGGTTTCAGCGTGAATGTTTTTACCGGGAATTGATCCTTAATCCAATTTTCAAGTAATTGTGTGCGTTCCATTCATCTATCCAGGGAATTAACCATTATTTAAACGGCAAAGTCATCAAGAGTATTCATTGATTGAGGCAGGCATGGCAGAATAGGTCGTCTATCCTTGACACTGGAACCCTTCTCAATAACAGTGGATAATCAGATTTTTTAAAGAGAGGTCGATTTTATCACGTAGCCGTCATGATCAGCTGCTCAAGTAATGAGTCATTCAACCAGGAGAACAACGATGCTTAATAAAAATGTAATCGACGAAATCAATGCCAAAGTTAGCGAAGTCCTTCAAAACAGTCCGGCCAAAGACATCGAAAAAAATGTTCGAGTATTGTTATCGGGCGCATTCTCGCGACTGGATTTAGTCACCCGTGATGAATTTGATATACAGCAAGAAGTCTTACAACGCACGCGTGAAAAACTAATGATCCTTGAAGGCAGAGTATCCGAATTGGAAGCATGCTTAAAACTGACACATGACAACGCCGCATCTCCTAATTCGACATTAGACAAGCACGACGATGAGGACATACACGAAAAATAAGTTAATTCACCATTCACTTGTCATTCCTGCATTAGTTTCCGCTCACATCAACAGACCCAGAATGGCTATTTGCTCAAATGTCTCTCGCCGTCCTGTATAGCCGGGCACTCGCAGGTATGCAAGCGCCGTTGGTGACGGTGGAGACGCATATCGCCAACGGCCTCCCAAGTTTCAACATCGTAGGACTCGCTGATATTGAAGTCAAAGAAAGCAAAGATCGCGTCAGAGCCGCTTTGCAAAATGCACGATTCAAAATTCCTGCCCAGCGTATTACTATTAATCTAGCGCCTGCCGATCTTCCCAAGGAAAGCGGGCGCTTTGATTTACCCATTGCACTAGGCATTCTGGCCGCAACCGGGCAAATTCCCAAAGACAAACTGGATCAATACGAATGGGCAGGCGAGCTGGCTTTAACCGGAGAATTGCGTCCGATTCATGGCGCACTGGCAATGACTTACCACGCATCACAGTCTGGTCGTAGTTTTGTATTACCGCAGCAAAATGCCGCCGAAGCTGCACTGGTCAGAAAAGCCACTATTTATGCGGCCAAATCACTATTACAGATCTGCGCGCATCTGAGTGGACATGAGCCGTTGCCGATTTATCACAACGACCCTGAGGTTTCGATTGAAAACTACCCGGATCTTGACGAAGTCAAAGGTCAGGCACACGCAAAACGCGCACTGGAAATTGCTGCTGCCGGTGGACATAGTATTTTGATGATCGGTCCTCCCGGCACTGGAAAATCCATGCTGGCAGCGCGCTTTTCCGGCATTCTGCCGCCCATGACTGAAGTGGAAGCACTCGAATCCGCAGCCATACAATCGCTTAGTAACGGCAGCTTCAATATCGACAATTGGAAACGACGCCCCTTCCGTTCTCCTCATCACACCGCTTCCGGCATCGCGCTAGTGGGTGGCGGCAGTAATCCCCGCCCGGGCGAAATTTCCTTGGCCATGCACGGCGTATTATTTTTGGATGAACTGGCAGAATTCGACCGGAAGGTGCTGGAAGTGCTGCGCGAACCCCTGGAATCCGGAAAAATCACCATTTCCCGCGCAGCACGCCAAGCTGAATTCCCGGCACAATTTCAATTAGTAGCGGCCATGAACCCCTGCCCTTGCGGCTATTTGGGTCACCCGTCCGGCAAATGCCATTGCACGCCTGATCAAATCGCCCGCTACCGCGGACGAATCTCCGGACCATTACTCGATCGCATCGACCTGCAAATCGAAGTACCGGCAATACCGCAAGAAGAGCTCATGCGACACAATGTAATCGGTGAGAAAAGCAGCATAATCCGAGCACGCGTGACGGAATCACACCAACGTCAACTTAACCGGCAGGGAAAAACCAATAGCCGCTTGAGCGTGAAAGAAATCGACCAACATTGTCCTCTGGATACCGCCAGCGAGAACCTGTTGAAACAGGCAATCAGCCGTTTGAATTTATCCGCGCGCGCGTATCATCGCATCCTCAAAGTTGCGCGAACCATCGCGGATTTATCGGGTATCGAGAAAATCAACAACCAACACATCGCGGAAGCGATTCAGTATCGCAGGTTGGATAAGCAATAAATTTCATAATACCACGGCGACATTTCTGCAACTGCCAGATCTGGGTCACCATTAAATAATAATTGTCCCACGATTTGTTGGGTCCAAGTTGTGCCTTTAATTAAGATTACATTCTTAGGAGCTGCTCGGCCCGGTATCGGCGGTGATAAGGGTAACTTTGGTTGCCGAACATTCAGCCAAATGAGATTCAAGTTACATTGTTTGATGAAGAAGGTCCCGAGATCAGTAAAACGCTACCCATGTGAGTAGCGTTACCTTCCCTGACACCTGCACTTGAATAGATAACTAAGGATCTATTTGCCGCTCTTATCAGACGAATCTTCCGACTTCTTAGCCTCAACTGGATTTGCCGACTTTTCTCCCTCAGCTGCTTTAGGAGGAAATATCATATCTAATGCTGCCTTCTGAACTTCTGGTCGTTCGGCCCATTCCTGAGCAGCCTTTCCTGTAGCAAAAACTTGTGCTTGCGAGACGCCAGTTTTTGGATCGGTTATATTTAGGTTAAAACGGCTTTTGTTTTGGATAGATGCGTAGAAAGTTGGAATTTTTACTATAAATTCACCAGCATTTTGCGAAACAAGAATTGGCGGATATGCAAATTCAGTTCTGTTGTACCCAATCTTCAAACTTGTCGGATAAGGACCACCGGTACCATCCCACGCTACTTTTACTCCATAAGAAGTATCAGTGGCAAAGTAAAAAGGCTTCACTTGGCCTTTCGTTTCTTCTGGCTTTGGTTTTTCTTTCCAAAGCCGCGCAAAAAAACCGCGATCGTCTGGATATTCATTTAAAGTTATTGAGTCACAGCTATCATTATTATTATTTTGATCCTTGCACATTTTTTTATCGCTTGCAATTGCCACAGCTGCAGCACCACCGGCAAATACCGACGAAATATTAGGATTGAATAATCCATCTGATAGAGAAAAAACTCCAAATAAAGGCAATGTTTTGTCGTGGCCATTTTTTGTGTCTTGATATGTTGGCGATATCGCCACTTCTCTACGAGCAATGGTGACTTCTGCCGTGGGAAGCGGTTCTCGGCTCACATCAATTCCCACATTCGTTTTAGTCAAAAATAAAATCCGATTGTATCCTGCACAACTTGATAATAAGACGGTTGCACCTATTACCATCAGGTATTTTTTGAAATTATGCTTCATTGTTAACCCTCCTGTTTTATTAGCGCACTTACTTTGGTTTGTTGGCAGAAGCGTCTACTTCAATTGGCATCGAGCCAATTTTGAAATAGAAGAAATCATTACTCGGTGGGCGTTGAATGGTAATCACCGTATTTTGATCATAAATTAGGATATGTTCTCGCTGATCATGCCCGACACTCACGCCCAACGAACCATTATCCATTCCCGCAGCGATTCCGGTTAGCGTAGAACGTTGAATCACTGCTTGCTTCTCTTCATAGGGCGCGGCTACTTTCATCGAGAGATGACCAATCCCCCAAATATGCTCGGCACCAGATGCACGATCACGGTAGTACACTGCACAACCCGACATAACTGTACCCAATATGACATAAATAATTAACATGAGAATGAACCTAACAGTTAATGTTGTAATTGGCATGATTCTAAACTTATAAGAAAAAAATAAACTTCTTCTTTCACACAGAGAATGACGATACAGAATCCCAGATAGAGTGTCAAACTCACTGACAAACAATAAGAAATTCACAGAATTTGCACTTAACAGTAGCAAAAAGCATTAGTTTTAATCCTTACTTTACTATTAACGCGATAGATACTGATGAAGCGACTTGTATGCTAAAAAATGCAAAAGGTCCGACTCATTGACACGGTCGTTAAAGAGTATGAATTGTCATAACCCAAAAGCCAACTTAATCAGAGCCTCCTCAAGACTCATTGCAACATATCAAAACCATTCTGGACGCCAGTCCTGACGAGTCATTCCAATGAACTCATTGCCGGACAATTGAGCAGCACAATTTCTATTAACGACATCACACAGACTATTTGTCTGATTAATCGCTTCCCAACCTGCCTTGGAAAAAACTTCTTGCCCTTGTGGCCAGACATGCTCAGAAAGCAGGGGGTTAGTCAGCGCTTGAGAAAAAGCATCGACTGCAACCATTGTTCTTAACAAACTTGGTAGTGGCGAATTAGGTGCTACATCTTCGGAAAATAAACCCACATAAAATTCAATATCATCAGCCTCATGATAAGCTTTTTCCAGAAGATTAGTGACATTTAGGTTTTTAGAAATATCTTTGAAAACTAATTTTGGAAGATCTACATATGCTCGATAGTCATTATAAGAAGCTAGGTTACAAATTCTTCCTTGCTTAATTGCATTTTCCTCAAGCATCACAAGTGCTTGAGCAGTATTAAGAGCACCTATTTGACCAGCAATTTGTGCACTCATATCAATAAAGGACTGCTTCAAACCAGTATCAAGTAATGGTACATTGTTCAATATAGTGTTCTCAACAGAATATTCTTTCTTTCCCCATCTCATTACATCTGGTATAAGCATATGCCAGCGATAAAGTAAGCTGAATTCAGTTGTAATCCAATTAGGTTTGTTCCAAGATGCATTCCATGCGATAGATGGGTCAACGTGAAATTTGAATATAGGGGAAATATGATTAATATATTCTTCGATAACGATTTTTATAAAAAGAACAATATTCGTGTTCCGTGCTGTCTCAAAAACTCTTTCATCATTCCAATCTGGATGTGTCTCTTCAATTTTACTTGCTAAGCGATTATGCTCACGAAGAAACAAAGTATTCATTAAAGCTATTTGAGGAGATGCATTAGCACGATCACCTCCGAATGCAAAAATGCGTGAAATTTTTTCTTTCTCATTAAGAATATTATTTATACCTAGTGGGACATCAAGTACTTTAAATTCGTCTTTAATTCCATATTCATTGCTAAATTCTTTATATAAAAAAGGGGCATACTCCTCACCCTGGATCTTCTGAAATTTAAGTTTGCCTTTCATACCCTGCTCTTCGCTTAAACAACGAAGCGCCATCGTTTGTGTTTGCGTTCTACCGTATAAAGGACTCAGATCAATCTCATGATTTGAAGTATTTTGCTTACGTACAGCATCATCTTCATGGTTACTTGTAGGCATACGCGTGCGGATGAATCCGTCTGTTAAATACTGAGCAAAAGTTGGAAATAAGCAGGTAGATTTTGGACAGAGTCTGGTTTTGCCAGATTCTCTCTGAAATAAAGCTAAAATCGCCGTTTCATCCTTTGGTAAATTAAGCACCTTTGCTGGAAGATGTCTCGCACTCCATTGTTTATTTGTCAATGAAGTCCAAGATACGTAGTCATGTACTGTGCTCCATGGGTGAGGGCGGTGCCTGCAAACGTTAACAGCTCTATTAGTCGCAAATTTATTAATTAATCTCCGTAAAAAAGGAGATATCTCAGAGATTTTGTTAACAATAGTTAAGGCAAGGGTTTCAATAAATGTTGGGAGCTTCATTCATATTCCTTTTTAAAAGATCAAGCCAATGTTTCAAAATGCAGGTCATTTGATACCTGGATCTAGATTTTAAAAATATAGCTTAATTTTTAGGATAATGCTTTTTGAATTACGAATCAGTGAGAAAAATCACACTTCTCTTTTAGAGATCTAGTTTTTTTATTTCTGGAAACACTGATCTATTCGATCACATCGAATAGATTTGCAGAGGTTTGATAAAATACATTGATATTGTTAAAAATTTGATGATAAATACCACATCAAAGATATTCAAGCCGTCGTTGAGAAAATTGATGCCGGAAATAAAAACTGTAGTATTTGATTCAATGTCATAATCAGGCAGTTTCATATTTTACTGTGAGACTGCTTGACTCTTATATCTATCAACCAATTGTCTTTATTGCAACGAAATAGATCGTGCTATGTTTTCATAAGATTCTGATTACAATCTTAGTGGTTGCGATGACAACTATGATCTCAGGCTGTGTACCACAATATCATATTAAAAAAACTGAGATTCGACCGCTTTATAGTTCAAATGCTGAGCGTGTTGACGGCCTTCGGCAAGCACTCTCAGACTCCCCGGATAGTCCGGTACGAATCATAGTGGTACATGGGATGATTACCAGCGAGCCTAAATACAGTGAGAATTTACAGCAGCGACTTGCTGAAAAACTTGGATTGATTCTGAGTAAAAGAGAAGAATATCCTACTTATATTTACCGGGGATATGATTTTATTCCTTCTTTGGGCCCCCAACCTTTCGATGGAGTAATTCACCTAAAAGCTTCGGAAGTTCGAAAATCGACATGGGTTGATCCAAGCAATTTGAACGCTGATCGTTTGGTGATTTATGAGGTGCTATGGGCGCCGCTTCGAGATGAGGTAAAAAACCATTTTTTTGCTTGTTTCGAATCTCGCTCTATTGATCCTGGAAAAGAATGCTCAACTTTTTCCAAAGCAGAACGCAATTCAGATTATCGCACCATAATTAATGGCGCCCTGAAAGATAGCATACTTGTGAATGGTTTCGCAGATCCAATGATTGTTTTAGGCCCCATAGGCGATATCCTTAGAGATGACATAACTCAGGCGATCTGTATGATTGCAAGTGATACGCTTGCTTCGAGTGGATTTAATTTAAAGCAAGCACAAAATATGCGATGTAATCTTTCTTCAGTCATTCAACACCACAAATCGGATCAAATATCGAAACAAGTTGCAGCAACAGTCTTAGAAAAGACTAAATTTTTTGCAATGACACATAGTCTCGGTAGCTTTCTGTTCATGGATGCACAACAACGATTTGCTCAAACAAGAGCAAGAAAAAATGGGGAAATTTCGCAACTAAGTAAAGATGAAATTCAAGAATCTTTATTGTTTTCCTTTACTGACCACGCTACCGTTTTTATGAGAGCAAATCAAATAGCATTGCTTCAGCTCGGAAGATTCTCTGCAGAAGGCTGTAGACCGCACAACAACGAATCTGAGTGCCCTAATCGGCTCCTTCGGGTGACGAAAAAGGATGATACGCCTCTTGGTTCACTGACAACTTATGTTGCATTCAATGACGTCAATGATCTTTTAGGTTTTGAGCTACCACCCTATCTGGCCGCTACGAGTCTATTCGGAACACTTGTAAACGTTTCAGTACAAAACCCAGGACTAAACGTTCCATTTATTTTCAAGAATCCTGGCGCTGCTCATTTAGGACATGAAGATAATCCAGCTGTTATAGAAGCAATGGTAGACGGGATAGTATTCCCAGAAAAGTAAAGTCAAAAAATATAGCTCAAATCGAATCTGATAAAAACCTAAAAAACGCATTGGACAAGGGCTAAACTATTTAGATGACTGTGGATAATTTGAAAATATTAGGCATGCCAGCTGAAAAAGGCAGATGGATATTGGTTATGATCGGATTGTTGATCAATGTCTGTGTTGGATCCATTTATGCATTCAGCGTTTTCAGGAAACCTCTGGAGGCACTATGGGGAATAACTTCCAGCCAAAGCGGTTACCCATTTATGGTTTTCCTTGCAGTATTTGCAATTGCCATGCCATTTGCAGGCAGCTTAATGGCAAGGTGGGGTCCAAAAAGAACAACTACGCTTGGAGGCTTATTGGTAGGAACAGGATGGATTTTGGCCAGTTTTTCTCCGAATATTACTATCCTGACCATTTTATACGGCGTAATAGGTGGCGCTGGCGTCGGAATAGTTTACGGTTGTCCGATTTCAGTAGTAGCAAAATGGTTCCCTCAAAAAAGTGGTCTAGCCATTGGTTTAACGGTTATGGGTTTTGGCATATCTGCATTGTTAATCGCGCCACTCATAAAAACAATGATAGATAATCCGAGTATTGGAATACCGAATACATTTCTTTACTTAGGGATAGCATTTATGTTGGCAATCATGCTTTTAGCCCAATTATTAAGCTTCCCACCTGCCGGATGGACGCCCGCAGGAGGGATAAAAACAGCTTTTGCTGCAACTTCTGCAGAACCAATTCCTGACTTTAGCAGACAAGCAATGCTAAAGACTCGCGATTTCTATGCTTTGTGGGCTATTTACACTATCGGATGTTTGGCGGGATTAATGGCTATTGGAATAGCATCCCCTGTTGGTACAGAAGTGGCCAAATTGGATACGACAATAGCCGCGCTTGCTGTTTCATTGTTTGCTGTATTTAACGGTTTGGGCCGACCAATATTTGGAGCGCTTACTGATAAGGTGGGCCCAAAGCATGCAGCAATCGTTTCATTTACCATGATACTGGGAGCATCTTTACTGATATTCTTTCTAGGACAAGGCAGCGCAACGGTGTACCTATTTGCATTCTGCGTTTTATGGATGTGCCTGGGTGGATGGCTTGCAATTGCACCGACCGCAACCGGAATTCTTTTTGGAAAGAAACACTATGCACAGAATTACGGGGTGGTGTTTACTGCCTATGGTGCAGGTGCGATCCTAGGCACACTCATATCCGGTAATATTAAAGACATCACCGGAAGCTATTTGAGTGCATTTCCAATCGTTGCGGGCCTAGCAATTCTCGGAATAGTTATTACTGTTTTTGGATTTAAACCGGTAAACGATAAATAATCGAGCTAAAAAGATTAACACAATCATATGTTCGCCTTCATTTAGTATCAGATCCAAATTTAATTCGTCAATTGTGCTTTTTATTGACGATAAATGCAGATCCCATGCGCTCCTCACCTTCCGTTCCAACCAAAAATCTTGATTTAAGAACTCAGATTTACAATCCAAATTTGCTACTTGGTGTCAATTATTTACATCAGTTACTTCATGCTAATGTCAGACTTGACTGCTGTTATTCTGCTATTCATTATGTAAGTTTTCCTACAGAAAATTTAAACCAATTCAATTAATCTACATAATTCCTATGTTAATGATATGGAAAAAAATTTTGTAGATTTATAATTTATTTCCCGGGAAACCCAACACTTTTCAAAGTGCTCTAATCGACTGATATGATAGTTAAAAACCGATACTATTATCGTTCCAGGATCAAAGAAGTGAAATTCAGGCAGATTATTCGTTATTTTGCACTGGATTACACTGCCACTACGACTGCCCAACTGGTTCAGATGTCGATTCGATCTGTCAACTCCATCTATCTCAAGGTTCGGCAACGGATTGCTCAGTTCTGTGAACAGGAATCGCCTTTAAAAGAAACCACCGAAGTCCACCAATCGTTTCCTGATGCATTACAAACTCGTGATATAAAAATTTGTGACAATTACGGCAAAACTATCGTTTTTGGAATACTGAAACAGAGCAACAAAGTCTTTACAGAACTGGTGCCAGCCTATTCCAAAACAACGCTGCAAGGGGTTATTCACGGCCTCATTGCGCCCGATACCGTGATTCACGCGGAGGGGTGGCGTGGTTATGATGGATTGGTGGATGTTGGATTTGGCAAGTATTTTCTGATCCAGTATGGCAATAATCAAATAGCGGATGCAGAATCTCAAAGTGACAACAAAATTGAATCATTCTGGCGCTTTGCCAAGCGCCGCTTGACTAAATTCAATGGCGTACCCGAACACACCTTTTATTTGCACCTCAAAGAAACTGAGTTCCGTTTTAATCATCAACGTGGCAATCTTTATTATGCCATCCTCAAGATCCTACGATTAAATCCTCTTTAAGCTTGGATAAATGGATTCATCAGAAATCTGAATCCAATAATCGCAGCCCAGTAACAGAGCTATGACCGATATAGATGATTATCCAAACACCAATACGGGCTATGCGTTCGCTTGATAAGGCATCCTTAACTACCAAGGCACCGTTTGCCCGTCAAACGCATAAAACTTACCGGAATCTTCGAATTTCAGGTTGCTGATCACGCGGCGCATACCGGTAACGCTTTGCTCAGTCGAAATCAATGCGTTGGGGCCGCCCATATCGGTTCTGACCCACCCGGGATGCAGTAGTACGGCAGTAATCCGATGAGGACTCAAATCAATCGATAGGCTTTTCATGACGATATTGACGGCTGACTTACTGGAGCGGTAGATATAACTTCCACCACCGCGGTTATCGGCGATACTGCCCATCTTACTCGTGATGGTAATGATCGTTTTCAGTTGACTCCTGGAAACTTGCTGCTTGAAAGCCTCCACCATTCTCAGCGGCGCCATCGTATTGACTTCAAACGCATATGCCCAAGCGGCATAATCGGTTACTCGGAATGTATCGCCGTGCTCTGGCGGATAAACGCCGGCATTGTTGATCAGCAAATCTATCGTTTGACTGGACAACGCTTGTGATAACTGCTCAATTTGTTGATGATCGACTACGTTGAGCGGATGCACAGTAATCTGATCCGGATATCGCCCTGCCAAACGATTCAACGCTTCAGCGCTCGCCGGATTGCGGCAACCCGCAAAAACACGCCAACCATCCTGTACATACTGGCGCACAAACTCAAGCCCAATGCCACGATTGGTTCCGGTAATCAATGCTGTTCTCATGCATTTCCCTGGTCATTATTAAAAAGCCGCTATTCTAGCGCTTCCTTTTCAGTTGCATAGCTGGTTTTTTCGATGATTGAGCACTGCTGATGAATCTGTTCAAGTTTCCCCTACCCGCACAGAAAACATCCACTCGGCATCTTTTGTTTTGACTCAACGATAAAAAAAACTGGTAGCATCCGTCCGGTCTAAAGACCTTATTGCAAAGAAATTCCATTCATGCTGAGCTACCGACACGCTTTTCACGCAGGCAATCACGCCGACGTGCTGAAACATCTGATCGAAGTGCAATTACTGCGCCATCTGATGCAAAAAGACAAATCATTCTGGTACATCGACACACATGCTGGCGCCGGCTGCTATACGTTGGACAGTGGCTATGCCGCACAAAATGCAGAATATGAAAGCGGCATCGCCCGTTTGTGGGAGCGCGATGATCTGCCCGCTGCAATCGCAGATTACGTAGCACTGGTGAAAACCATCAATGCGGATAAAAAAATCAACCTATATCCGGGTTCGCCATTGTTTGCAATGCATCTGCTGCGCGCGCAGGATAGATTAAGATTGTTCGAACTGCATCCGACCGACAGTCACATCCTGCAGCAAAACTTTGCCAATGAAGGTGCTCGGGTACAAATGCAGTGCGCTAACGGTTTTGATGCATTAAAAGCACTCTTGCCACCACCACCGCGCCGTGCATTGATACTGATCGATCCCCCTTACGAGGACAAACAGGATTATCGTCGCGTCATCTCAGCACTCAACGAAAGCCTGAAGCGCTTTGCCAATGGCATCTATGCGATATGGTATCCACAATTACAACGCCCCGAAGCCAAACAATTACCGGAGCAACTCAAGCGATTGCCGTTAAAAAGTTGGTTGCATGTTGCGCTCAGCGTTCAGGCGCCTGGCGCTGGCGGTTTTGGTATGCATGGTAGCGGTATGTTCATCATCAATCCGCCCTGGACGCTTTATACGGCATTACAAACGCTTATACCCTATCTCGTAGCGCAGTTGGCACAGGACGAACACGCAAAATTCACGCTTGAACAATACGAATCCGACCTATAATTGTTGTTATTTTTTAGCTAAAAAACTGGCAATGCTGGAAATTTTTTAAACCATGATGATGATATTTTTGTAAACTATTTTATGCATGCTCATCTGAATCTGAACTGAGTCAAAAATCCCGAACGGCCTATCGCCAACTTCCGACTGATTTATTGTGATCACTGTCAACATCACCGCTAATGCAACCTTAATCTCTTTATCGTAAAACCATGATCGAATTCATTGCCACTTTTGCTCGGTGGTCGCAACTGACTGCTAACTTAATTCTATTCGGAAGCTGTGTTTTTCTCGCCATCATCGGACAACACAAAACGGTATTCGAAGCTCCCTGGGTAACCCGCCTGGAAAAAGGCTTTCCCTGGATGGCAGGCATCGTTTTGCTAGGCTTAATGGGCATTCTGGCCACGACCACCGGTGATGCAACAGGCATTGTGGCTGATACCTGGAATCCCCGCGCATGGCTTGAGATGGTGCAGGAAACACGCATTGGCCATATCTGGTTAGCCCGTGAATTGCTGGCAGTCATTCTTTTTAGTGTCATTCTGATCATTCGACACCAATATCGAACCCGCTGGCACTATTTCTTATGTGCTATAGCCGCCTCGCTTCCGCTGATTGCGGGTTCGCTGATCAGTCATTCCGGCGCAGAAGAAATATCGCTCACTTCAGTGGCGCCGTACGCGCTGCACATCTTGCTGGCAGGCGCTTGGTTTGGTGCACTGCCGGCATTTCTATATATCGTGGCCAACAGCCAGCATGATCCCAATCAAACATCATCACAATTAACGGCAACCTATCTGCAAAAATTTTCCGCCATCGCTTTGCCCGTCATGTTGCTATTGGCCGCAACCGGTTTATTCGTAACTGATCGCATGGTTGAAGAGGATTATCATGCGCTGGTTTCCAGCGCTTATGGCTGGCTGTTGAATGCCAAATTGGCTGTATTGGCAATCATTCTGGTGATTGCTTATCGAGTGCGCAATCAATGGCTTCCCATGCTTTCCCAAGCGGGTAACACCGAGCAGATCAAAACAAGCATTACCCACTTGAGTCAATGGGTTCGCATTGAATTTGTGCTGGCGATGGCGCTGGTATTGTTGGCAACCATATTGGCCAACACCCTTCCCGCCAAGCATGCCATCATCGATCATTGGCCTTATCCTTTCCGTTTCTCGATTGATGCAGCTTGGGAAGAACCGAATGCACAAGCACTGTTCTGGTTAGGCGTTGCGTTATGTATCCTGGC
>Ga0154020_10002750_pt1 | contig 21409 bp, 22 predicted proteins | sample Klosneuvirus_201_FD_109709 | JGI IMG/M metagenome (GOLD analysis project Ga0154020, IMG submission 109709) | Active sludge microbial communities from wastewater, Klosterneuburg, Austria - Klosneuvirus_20160825_MG | ecosystem: Engineered > WWTP > Aerobic digester > Activated sludge | place... | reverse complement strand
GCGCGCGGCAGCGTCAGATGCGTGTGCGCGGGCAGCGCATCCGAGAGCCCGTGGAGCGCGAGGGCGGTCTGGTGCGAGACGACTCCGGCGCGCTCGGACCACAGCCAGATGACCACCATCTCCTCGTGCTGCCCGGCCGGGAAATGCACCAGGCGGTAGATCCCTCGCCGCGTCCGCACCAGCCGGCCGGCGTGCAGGTGCTTGAGCAGGAGCTGTGGCGAGTAGCCGGCCTCGGCGGCCTGGCTGGTCGTGAAGTAGCCCTCCTGTGCGGCTGCCGTCCCGAACAGACGGTCCCAGGTTGGTCTGGTGGCGTGCACGCACAAACATTAACCCTAGGCTTAGTTTCGTGCAACCTGGCAGACGGAAACCGCACGATTGTGCCCTATTGGTTTAGTTCCGTGCGATTTCAGCCCGGCGCGCGGGGCGCCTTGCCTTCGGTTTCGCCGAACCAGATGACGCGCCAGCGGCCGTCGCGCTTGGCCAGGCCGATGGTGGCGTGGCGGTGGATGCCGGCGCTGCGGCCCATCTTGGTGGTGAGGTCGTAGACGAAGATGGCGACGTCGCCGTCGCTGCGGTGTGAGACGCGCTCGTAGTAGGTGCGTGGGCGCTCGCCCTCGCCGGCGGCGGCGCCGCGGACCTGGCCGATCTCGATCAGCTGCTGCGAAAGCTCGTCGTGGGCGCGGCCGGCGGTGATGTCGAGGGCGGCGCGCTGGTTGATCTCGACGTAGTAGAGGTCGACGAAGCGGTCGCACACGCGCTCGGCGGCGGACTTGCGGCGACAGCCGGGGGCGGCGCACAGCGCGACCAGCACGACCAGAGACAGCCACCTCATGCGGGTGGGATGCTCGCTCCGCGCTGTTCGCGCGCGCGGTCGCGCAGATAGAGGAAGAGGGTCTGGATGATCGACGCCGCCGGCACGCCCAGCAGGGCGCCGACCAGGCCGTAGGTGTGCTCGCCGGCGATCAGCGCGAAGATCACGACCACCGGGTGCATCTTGGCCGACGAGCCCAGGATGCGCGGGTTCAGGAAGTTGGCCTCGATGAAGTGGATCATCAGGATCCAGCCCAGGATGATGCCGCCCTTGCCGAGGTCCATGCCGTCCTCGCCCGACACCATCGCGATGGCCACGATGGGGATCGACGACAGGATGGTGCCGAAGATGGGGATCAGGCTGAAGATCCCGGCCAGCAGGCCGAGCAGCAGGCTGTACTTGACGCTGAAGATGAGCAGCCCGATGTAGGTCAGAGCGCCATTGATGAGGCAGATGACGAGCTGCCCGCGCAGCACGCCGGTCAGGCCGCGCGACACCCCGGTGAGGATGTTGTCGTAGTGCACGCGGTACTCGCGTGGCACCAGCGAGCGCATGAAGCCGTGCACGCGGTCGACGTCGATGAGCAGGAACGCCGCCACCATCAGGACGACCACCAGGGTCTTGAAGAAGTCGAGGATGCCGAGCACCAGCCACTGCCCGAGGCCGAGCAGCTCGTCGACGTAGCTCGACCACTTCTGGGCCACGATCGACGGCAGCGCGCGGATGCGATCGGCCACGCGCGGGCGCGCCGATTCAAAGCTCGAGGGCTTGATGGTGTAGTGGCCGTCGTCGCGCTTCTCGATCTGGATCGGGCTCTCGATGGTGATGGCGTACTTGGTGTTGGGTAGCGGCGTGATGACGACGTGGGTGCCGGGTGGCACGCCCATGGGATCGGGCGGCGGCGTGGCCTCGACGGCGCGCTTCTGCTCCGGGAAGGTCTTCTCGACCCACTCGCCGATGCGCGGGGCCCACTCCTTCTCGAAGCGCTCGCGGTAGGTCGGCAGGTTGGAGAACAGACGCTCGACGTCGGACGCCAGCTTGGGCACGAGGAGCATGAAGAACAGGCCGAGGGCCGACAGCAGCACCGCATAGCAGAGGAGGACCGAGGCGCCGCGTGGCAGGTGGCGCTTGCCGATGCGCAGGCTCGACAGCCGGTTGACCGCGGGCGCCAGCAGGAAGGCGATCAGGATCGCGAACACGAAGGGCAGGATGACGTGGCGGAAGAAGATGACGACCAGCAGCAGGAAGAGGCCGAAGCCCCACATGCGCATGAAGCGGCGCCAGCCCGCGCGGCCAGTGCGCAGCGTGGGGAACGAGCCCGAGGCGCCCGACTCGGGCGACGGCGCAGGCGCGGCGGGCTCGGGGGTGCGGGCGGGGGGCTCTGACGACGACATGCGCGGCGACTTTCTCACGGGGCGCGGGCGCGGCGCCAGCGCTGCGGGTACCATGCGGCATGCGCTGGCTGGTGCGGACGTGGCAGGAGCTGGAGCGAGATCAGCTGTACGCGATCATGCGCGCGCGGGCCGCGGTGTTCGTGGTCGAGCAGAACTGCGCCTACCAGGACGCCGACGGCAGCGACCCGGTCGCGGTGCACCTGTGGGCCGAGGATGATGGCGCTGCGGTGCTGGCATATGCGCGGCTGTTCCCGCCTGGTGCCGAGGGCGTCGCCGAAGCGCGCATCGGGCGCGTGATCACCACTGCTGCGGGGCGCGGGCGCGGCCTCGGCCGCGAGCTGATGCGGCGCGCGCTGGCGGAGATCGCCACGCGCTGGGCCGCGCCCCCGGTGTGGATCGGCGCGCAGAAGTACCTGGAGCGCTTCTACGGCGAGCTCGGCTTCGTCAGGTGCGGCCCCGACTATGTCGAGGACGGCATCGACCACCTGCCGATGCTGCGCACCGGCAGCTGACCGCCGCCCGTCGGTTGCGGCAAGATGGGCTCATGCCACTGCCCTACCTGGGGACGATGAATGGAAGCGGGACCCGCCTGCTCGGGGTGCGCCCCTGCGGCGACGGGACCTTCCACGCCACGGCCTGGAAGGTGTGGTCGAACATGCCGATCCGGCCGCTGTCGCGCCATCGCCTGCGGATGCTCGGCGCGCGCCAGAACAACCTCGGCACCCTGTTCCGGCGCGAGCGCAGCATCGAGCTGCTCGAGGACACGCCGCTGGAGCCACGCGAGGTCCGCAGCACCCGGCTGCAACACTGGCTGCTCGCGCCGCTGCTGCTGCTGCTCCCGCTGCTCCTGTGCCTGCCGCTGTGGAGCTGGATCGGCAGCGTCGCCGTCGGCATGGGCAAGAAGCCCAGCCAGGGTCAGGCGGCCGCGGTGGTGATCGGATTCCTGTGGCTGTCGATCGGTGGTCAGGTCTGGGTCACGCTGCGCGACCGCCGCCTCGACAAGCAGGGGCCGAGCGACTGAGAGGCTGGTGATCGCTGGGTATCGGGAAGTCTAATACCCATGCGATCACAGCTACTTGTGCCTACTTGTGCAACGCCACGCAACGCGCACGGGGTTCTGCCGATGACCTCTCCATGCGGAGACACCAGCACGACTCGAGGCAGCGGGCGGCGAGCAGCGAGCGGGAGCACGAGGAAGAGGTCAATGAGTACGGCGAGCCGATAGGCGGTGCGCAATGGCCTGGCCGCCGCGCTTGCACCGACGAAATGCGGAGGGCCCCCCGCGAGCGAGTGCGCGCGATGGAAGCCGCAACCCGCGGGGCGCCGGGCGCTCTGCCCTACCAGGAGGAGATGGAGGCGGCGTTCGAGCAGGACTTCGGTCGGGTCCGAGCCTTTCTCGGGCGAACTGCGCCGATGGCAGAACTCGGAGCAAGCGCGGCGGCGCGGGGCGAGGACATCGCCTTCGCGACCGACGCGCCGAGTCGGCACCTGGTCGCCCACGAGCTGACTCATGTCGTTCAAGCGCGACAGGCGCCGCTGGCGGCAACCACCCAGCTGCAGTCAGAGGTGGCCCATGATGAGGAGGCGGCCGAAAGCGAGGCTGAAGACGTCGCGAGTCGTGTACTCGAAGGCGAGCGGGTCACAGTCCGAGAGGCGCCTTCAGCGGCGGTCCACATGAGCCGCGGCCCCGCGTCCGCTGACAGTGCGTCACAAGGGCTCGCGGCCGGTCGATCTGCGACTCTCGCGGCCCTTCTTGCGGGGCACTACCACAAGGCAGACCACCACCCCAGCACGGGTGGCCGCTTCGGCGTGGACTACTCGCCTGGCGCCGGCATCCTGCGCATCAGTCTGAAGCTCCACTTTCAGTTCGGTGCTGGCACTGGAATGACGCCCCGGCCTCCCGGGGGCGGACGGCGACCCGAGTTCGACTGGACAGATGCGGAGAAGGCGAACTGGACCACGTCGACCGTGCAGGCCATGGAACGTGCCTGGTCAGGCAAGCACGTGTTCCAGTGTCTGAAGCCGGGTTGGCATCGACTCCCACCGGTGAGGGTTCAACTCGACGTTCAGGTAGTTGACGAGGCCAGCCAGGCTCACAAGGTCGTCGGCGTGCACAAGGCGCCGAAGCCGGGTGACCGTGACGACGAGACCAACTGGATCGAGGACTCGACCGATGGCTCCGACACGCCGAAAGTCATGCGCTACGAACTCGTCGAGAGCGACGCCTTGGAGCGCTTAAATCCCCAGGTGGTTCACTTCGAGCCTGGCAGCTTCGCCCTGCGTCCGGCCGACTTCATTCGCCTCAAGATGTTCGGGAACCAGGTTGCCCGCAACAAGGGCAGAGGCCTGCGACTCTCGGTGCGTGGCGCAGCCGCAGGCTCGAACACCGCGGAGCGCGACCCCGAAGCACTCGCAAGCCTCCGCGCCCAGGCGGTGCGCAATGCTCTCGCGCTCGGCGGCTACCTGGAACCGATCGAGCTCGGGCACCTCGTCTATGAGGCTCACAGCCCGACCCTGATGCACGCCGGCATCACCATCAATGGAGGGACCAGCGCTCAGACCACGCCCAACCACGAGGTCGGCCACCTGCTGGGGCTCGGCGATGAGTATGTCGACCACAAGAGGAATCAGTTTGAGGGTGCCGAGGCCCATCACTCGAAGCTCGCGAGGAAGCTGGGGATGGGAGATGTCACCATCCGGACCGACCAGCGCATCATGTCAGCCGGTGAATTCGTCGAGCCGTACCACTACGCTACGTTTCTGGAGGCGCTGCGGTCGGTGACCAAGGTGCAGGAGTGGGGAACTCGATGAGGCAGTTGGCGTGGGTGCTCACGATCGCCGTGGTCGGCGTGTCCTGTCGCAAGACACCCCGTCCGCACCACACCCCGGTGGCGAGTGCGCCCGATCCTGGACGACATGGTCCCGATGCGGGGCTCCCCACCCTCAGCTGGGGGCGCGGCGGGGCGGTCGTGCCGGGGTGTCGGGGTGGAGATGCTGGCTGGCCAGCAGAGGAGATGCCTCGGGGAACGCTCGTCCACTACAGCGACAGAGGAGGACTCTCGTCGTGGGGTGTGCGCGTCGGGGAAGGAGGAGAACTGGATGTTCTGCAGAAGAATGGCGAGGCGTGGAGCAGACAGCGCGTCATCGGGTCCGCCGAGATGGTCGAGCTACGCGCAGCGATCCAGGACGCGCGGCTACCGGGGCTGTTCCCTGGCTATGATCCGACCGAGGACCATTTTGATCACGGACTGGTCCACCTGCAGCTGCCCGAGGATGGCACGGTTCGCGCGATGGTGATGGACAGCGGCTGTATTCCGCCAGAGGTGCTGCCCCTGGTTCAGCTGCTCGTGCGCCTGAAGGAGCAATGACCGTCAGCGATGCTGTACCAGCGCTAGAAGTTGTTGATGATGTTCATCGCGGTCTGGTGCTGCATCTGCATGATGTTCATCATGATCTGGTTGTTGAAGGCGTTGTCCATCTGCTGCTTGGCGAGCTTGTTCTTGCGCAGCTGGACGCGCAGCGCGACCACCGCGCAGAAGCGGCCGTCGTCGCTGGCGTCGCAGGTCTGGTTGACGTTGATCCAGGCACCGTTGGTCAGGTTGTGCAGCGCGCCAGCGAAGTTGACCAGCATGTCGTCACGCGCGGCCTCGTCGGCGGCCACGAAGTCCTCCTTGGCGCGCTGGAACAGCCCGGGCATCTGGTCGACCAGCGCATAGAGGTTGGGGTTGGCGCGCGCGGCCTGCATCACGCCGGCCAGCATCTGCGGGATCTTCTTCTGCGGATCCATCACGTTCTCGGCCGCGACCTCGTTGCCCATCCAGCACATGAAGATGATGAACCACTGCGACTTCTCGTTGAGCTCGGCGTCGGACATCTGACCCTCGGTGCTCGCGGCCGGCTCGGGCGCGGCCGCGGGCTCGCTGCCCTCGGTCGCGGCGGGCTCGGGTTCGGCGGCGGCGCCGCACGCGCCCGAGAACAGGCTCTCCTCGGGCACCGACCAGGTGCCCGCCTTCCAGCTGTTCTGCCAGTCGGTCCAGCGAAACTCGTACGACCCCGCGTGGACCTGCACCACGAGCTGGGTGCCCGGCGCCAGCTGGTGCTCCTGCCCGGCGAACACCACCGGCGCGGTGCAGTTCTTGGCGTTGTTGCGCAGGGTGACGTTGTAGACCGCGGGCGCCTCGCTGCCCTCCGAGCCACCGGCGTCGGAGTCGGCGCTGGCGCTGCCGCCGTCGCCGCCGTCGGCCACCAGGCGCATGCCGTCCGCCATGCCGCCCCACGCGTTGACGTCGCCGGCCCACGCCGCCGTCGGGGTGTCGAGCAGCAGCACCACGCCGCCGTCGTCGCTCGAGGTCGCGATGGCCGCGAACATGCGCGCATTGTTCTTGCCGACCACCAGGTAGCCGGTGCGCCCCATGAAGGCGATGTCCTGCTGCTTGCTGACCTGCTTCATGCCGCCACGCTGCGCGGACTTCATCGCGTTCTCTGCCGCGGTGCCGCCCCAGTTCAGCTCCAGGGCGATGGCGCCATTGCTGGGGCCGCTCATCTTCAGCGCCTGCGACTTGCCGGGATACTCGCTCCAGCCGTCGGGCCAGCTGGCTGCGACATCGTCATAGCCGATGGCCCAGGCCGCCTGCGTGCGCAGCAGCAGCACGAACCCGGTCACCGTGATCGCGAGCAGCCCCTTCATCGTCGACCTCCTCATGGCGTCACCACCTTCAGCGCCAGCTCGCCCGAGCCGATGCTGAGCGCGAACGTCTGCTTGTCCCTCGGCACGTCATAGACCAGCGCCAGCGTCGTGGTGGCGCCCGCCTTCAGCGTCGTGAACGGCAGCGCCAGCCCGCGCGCATCCTTCGCCGTCAGCGCCAGCAGCACCGCGCGCAGCCCGGGGCGCAGCACCGCCACCTCGGGATACTCGGCGCCGCCACCGGTCAGCGTGAACCACTCCGCCGGCGCGCGCGTGTCGGCCGCCAGCGTCGAGCGCACCGTCACCATGACCACCGCGAAGTGGCCGCGTCGCGGCTTCACGTCCGCCAGCTGGTCGTACAGCGCGACCTCGCCGACCTTGACCTGCAGCCCCCTGTCCGCGGTCCCGATCCAGCCGCTGCTCGGCAGCGTCGCCGCGTCACCGGTGGCCGCGCTGACCGCCTCCAGCCCGCCCGCCGCCGCCGCGCCCGCGTACAGATCCGCGACCTGGTCGGCCGGCAGCGCATACAGCACCGACGCCCACGGGTTACCGCTGTTCCAGGTCAGGTACTCGTCGAGCTCGACCGCATAGCTGACGCGGAAGCGCTTGCCGTCGAAGTCGAGCGCCTCGCGATACCACGGCGCCACCGCGACGCCGCGCACGGCTTGGCGCAGCTGCTCGTAGTTCGAGGTCCACTCGACCACCCCGCTGCGCCCGACCGCGGCCGAGAACACGACCTCACTCTTGCTCACGGCCTGGCGCACGCGCGCGCCGAAGACGTCGATCTCCACCGAGTGATCGTCGCTGGCGACGACCTTGATGCCCTGCCCCGCCGTCGGCAGCGCGCGGGTCTCGGCGAAGAACGACTTCGCCAGCCCGAGCGCCGCGCCCTGGTAGCGCCCGGCCTGAAAGCGCGCGAACCCGTAGCGCATGATCGCCAGATCGAGCAGCCCCTCGTAGGTCAGGTAGTCCATGAAGACGTCCTCGGCCGCCGCCGCCGGCGTGGCCCGTCCCGCCGCCCGGTCGAGCAGCTCGCGCGTCGGGCGATCCAGCCCCTCGAGGAAGGCCCGCGTACGCGCCCGCGTCTCGGCGCCGCGTGCGCCGCGCAGCCAGCCGCGCACGCGCTGCTCGGCGCGCGTCGCCGCCAGCACGCGGTCGACCGGCCCCAGCGCCTTGGCCGCCTCGGGACTGCGCAGCAGCCTGTCGGCCTCCGCGACCAGGCTGCCCTCGAGCGCCCAGACCTCACGCTCGCGCGCGATCAGCGACGCGCCCGGATCGACCGGCGCCGCCGCGCGCGCGACGACGTCCGCGCTCGCGGTCACCTGGGTCGGCGGTGCATTGGTCGCGACCGTCCCCTTGCCCTTGCCGCCCCCGCCACAACCCGCCGCGGCGACCAGCAGCCATGCCATCCATCTCTTCATTGCGTGCGCCCTCCCATCACGCAGTATGGGAGGCTGACAAGCCCGCGATAAGCGCGACACTTCGTCGACAATTCAGGTGCACTGTCGACGCTGCGTCACGGCCACCGCGCTGGTCAGCGCGCCGTGCTCAGGGTGTCTTGCTGGGCGGCGGCGGCTCGTTGGCGACGATCACGGTGGCCTCCTCGGCAACCGGCGCAGCCTCCGCCGCTGGGGCGCTGGCGGGCAGCGGCGCGGCCTCCGCGGCCGGCGCGCTGGTGGCCGGCGCGACCTCTGCGGCTGGCGCGGCCTCCAGCTCTGGCGCCTGGATGGCTCGCGGCGCTGGCGCGCGGCGCGCGGTCACCTCGCGCACGCGCACCGGGGCGTCGTCGTCGCTCTCGCCCTCCTCGGCGGGCACCTTGCGCGTCAGCCAGCCCTTCATGCGGCCCCACAGGCCGGGCTTCTCGGGGGCCAGCTTGGGGTAGCTGCCGCTGCCGCTGGCGCCGACCGGGATGGCGCCGCGGCCCTCGTAGATCCCGGCCTCGGGCGCCTGCGCGGGCGCGGCGGGCGCCCCGGCAGCCAGCTCCTTGGCGACGCGCTCGTGCGCGGTCCACAGGCGCGGGCGGCCGAACACGAAGGCGCTGCCGCCCGCGGCCAGCGCGGCCTGGCTGGCGGCCTCGGGGGTGACCTCGCCGGCGCGGCGGCCCCACGACACCTGTGCGGTGTCCCAGCGCCGGCAGCTGGGGCAGCGCCAGAACAGCTCGACCGTGGCGTAGCTGCAGCCGCTGCAGCGATAGGCCGCACGCTCGGCGGCCTGGGTGGCCTCGACCATGGCCTTGTACTCGGCCGCGATCTCCTTGGCGTCACCGCGCGCCAGCACCAGGCGGGCCAGCTCGGCGCGTGCCGGCAGCAGCGCGGGCGAGTCGGTCAGGAGCTTGCGCAGCAGGCGCTCGGCCTCCTCGAGATCGCGCGCGGTCTCCCAGCGCGCGATGGCGAGCTCGACGTGCATGTGCTCGGGGTGCTTCTCGCGCGCCTGGGCCAGCGCCTCGCCGACCTGCTCGGGATCGGCCTCGCAGACCTCGAGCAGGCGGCCGGCCCAGTACGACGCCAGCTCGGGCCAGGCCAGCAGCGCCGCGGTGTAGGCCTCGGCCGCCGCCGGCAGGTCGCCGCGCGCGCGGGCATACTCGGCGCGCACCGCCAGCACGTGCGGGACCTCGCGCCCGCCCGCCTTCTCGGCGTCACGCAGGAGCTGCCGCGCCTGGTCACCATCACCAGCGCGCAGCGCCACCCGCGCCGCCTCGGCCAGCAGGTGCGCCTCGCGCGGGCCGGTCTCGCCCTTGGTCAGCTTGCCCAGGCGTCGCCACGCCGCGTGCGAGCGCTCCCACTGGCCGGTCTCCTCGTACAGCGCAGCCAGCGCGCGCACCGCGCTGTCGTTCTTGGGGTTGTCGGCGATGACGTCTTCCAGCGCCCGCGCCGCGCGACGCGGGAAGCCGGCGGCGCGAAAATCCAGCCCGAGCTCGTACTGCGCGCGCGCCTTGACCGCGTCGGTGGCGTCGGCGCGCACCGCGATGGCCTGGTGCACGCGGATGGCGCGCTCGTGCTCGCCGCGGTTGCGGAACAGCGCGCCCAGCGCGAAGTAGGGCTCGACGTCGGTGACGTTCTCCTCGACCACGCCGGTCAGCTCCTCGACGCAGCGATCGACGTCGCGCGCCAGCAGCGCTGACAGCCCGCGCGCATAGGCGCGACCATGACGCGCAGCGCGCTTGATGGCGCGCGAGTCGGGCACGTAGTAGCGCCCGATCAGCACGCCGCCGATCAGCGCCGCCAGCCCGATGATCGCGATCAGCAGCGCCGAGGTCATGACGCCTCGCCGGCCTCGGAGTCGGGCTCGGGCAGCGCGGGCGCGCCGAGCTCGCGCAGGCCGGACTCCTTGCGCGCCAGGGTGTCGACCTCGGCGGCTCGCCGCGCCGCGGTCTCGTCGGCCTCCTCGGGCAGGTCCTCCAGCGGCGCCGGCGAGCGCACCGGCAGGTTGCGCAGGTCGGCCAGCTCCTTCTCCAGGCGCGAGATCAGGGCCTCGTACTGGCGCCGCCTCCAGACATACAGCGCCAGCCAACCCCCCATCAGCAGCAGCAGGAACACGAACAGCAGCCAGCCGAAGGCCAGGAACGACGCCGATAGCTCCCACTTGGTGTAGCCAATCGGATTGATCGGATCGAGCTTGGGCACCGGATAGCGCAGCATCACCCACGCGCTGTTGGCCCTGATGAAGAAGCCCATGCCGATGCCCAGCATGAGGAGCAGCCCGACCCCGAGGCCGATGGCCGCGATGCGCAGCGCGCGGATCATGGCGGCCCCTGCCCCAGCGCCGCGAAGTGCGGCGCCAGCTTGGCGTAGGTCGCCTCCAGGTGCTCGCCGATCGAGCGCGTCTCGGCCAGCACGGGCATGAAGTTGTGGTCACCGTGCCAGCGCGGGACGATGTGGTAGTGGCAGTGCTGGTCGATCCCGGCGCCGGCGACGCGGCCCAGGTTCATGCCGATGTTGAAGCCGTCGGGGTGCAACGCCGCGCGGGTGGCCGTGGTGGCCTGACGCAGCAGCTCCGCGGTGGCCGCGAAGGTCGCCGCATCCAGCTCCGACGGGTCACTCACGTGGGCGCGCGGGATCACCAGCAGGTGCCCGTTCTGGTAGGGGTACTTGTTCATGATCACGAAGGCGTGCTCGGTCGCGCACAGGATCAGGTTGCGCTGGAACTGGCTCGGCCCCTCGGCGGGGCGCGCGCAGAAGATGCACACTTCGGGCGCGGGGGTCTCCGCACCCTGAAGGATGTAGGCCATCCGCCACGGGGCGAACAGGGGCTTCACGCCGGCCAGAGTAACCCGGCGCGTCGCCGCGGAGTAGAGGTTTGCCAGATCGGCCGCCGGGCCGGCGCGTAGGCAGGCGCATGCGCTGGCTTGCCCTGGCCCTCGGCGTCGTGGTCCTCGTCGCGGTCCCGGCCACCCCGGCGCGCGCTGATCCCGACGACCTCGAGCTGCCGCGCAGCTACCCGCTGGATCGCCGCCTGGACCCGAGCTGGCGCCGCGAGCACCTGCCCGAGCTCATCGAGAGGGCCAACCGCAAGGTGCGTCAGCGCGCCGCCGCCGAGCTCCGACGCAAGCGCAAGCGCAAGACCGGCGTCGTGGCCCCCACGCCGACGCCGCCACCTCCGCCATCTCCGCCGCCACACGCTCCGCCGTGACCCGCCGGGCCGGCGCACAAAATGAAACGGCCGACCCGAAGGCCGGCCGTCTCGATTCACTTCACATCAGCAGCAGAGCCGCCGACGAGGCCGACTACTCCTCGTCGCCCTCTTCCGCCGCGCCCTTCTTGCCCTTCTTCTTCTTGCCACCGGTGGGCGCACCGAGGCCCGCCAGCTTGTCGCGCATGACGTCGCCCAGCGTGGCGCCAGCAGCCTGGCCACCCTTGTAGCCCTGCGCCTCGGCCAGCTCGTTCGAACGCGAGGCGGCCTTCATCGACAGGCCGATCTTGCGCTCGATGGGATCGATCGTGATGATCTCGGCCTGGACCTCCTGCAGAGGCTTGAGGCGCTCGCGGGGATCCTCGACGCGCTCGTCGGCGATCTCGCTGACGTGAATCAGCCCCTCGATGCCACGCTCGAGCTCCACGAAGGCGCCGAAGTCCAGCACCTTGAGGACCTTGACCGGGACGACCTTGCCGACCGGGAAGTCGAACGGGATGCGATCCCACGGGTCGCCGATCAGCTGCTTGATGCCCAGCGAGATCTTCGGCTTCTCCCCGTCGGAGTTGTCGATGTTCAGCACGGCGGCCTCGACATCGTCGCCCTTCTGGAACATCTCGCTCGGGTGCTTGATGCGCTGGGTCCACGACATGTCCGAGATGTGGACCAGGCCGTCGATGCCCTCTTCGATCTCCACGAAGATGCCGAAGTCGGCGATGTTGCGCACCTTGCCCTTGACGACCGTGCCGGGCGGATACTTCTCGCGCAGCTGATCGTAGGGGTTCGGCTCGAGCTGCTTCATGCCCAGCGAGATCCGGTTGTTCTTGGGATCGACGTCGAGCACGACGGCCTCGACGGTGTCACCCACCGCGACCATCTTGGACGGGTGCTTCACGCGCCGCGTCCACGACATCTCGCTGATGTGGACCAGGCCCTCGATGCCCTCTTCGAGCTCGATGAAGGCGCCATAGTCCTTGAGCGAGACGACCTTGCCGCGGACGACGGTGCCCGGCACGTACTTCTCCGAGGCGTGCGTCCAGGGGTCTTCGCTGATCTGCTTGAGGCCCAGCGACACGCGCTCGGTCTCGGGGTTGAACTTGAGGACCTTGACGCGGACGTGGTCGCCGACCTGGAACAGCTCGCTGGGGTGGTTGACGCGGCCCCAGCTCATGTCGGTGATGTGCAGCAGGCCGTCGATGCCGCCGAGGTCGATGAACGCACCGTACTCGGTCAGGTTCTTGACGATGCCTTCCACGATCTGGTTCTCGCGCAGCTTCTCGAGCGTGGTCTCCTTCAGCTCGGCGCGCTCCTTCTCGAGGAGCACACGGCGCGAGAGCACGATGTTGCCGCGCTTCTTGTTGAACTTGATGACCTTGAACTTGTGCGTCTTGCCGATGAAGGCGTCCAGGTTGCGGACCGGCCGCAGATCGACCTGCGACCCCGGCAGGAAGGCCTTCACGCCGCCGCGGATGGTGACCGAGAGGCCGCCCTTCACGCGCTGCGCGATGGTGCCCTCGATGAGCTCGTCGCGCTCGCACGCGGCCGAGATCTCGTCCCACACCTTGAGACGATCGGCCTTCTCCTTGGAGAGAATGACCAGGCCGGCGTCGTTTTCACGCGACTCCAGCAGGACCTCGACCTCGTCGCCCGCCTTGACCGTGACCGCTCCATCGGTACCGGTGAACTCGTCGATCGGGATCTGCCCCTCCGACTTGTACCCGATATCGACGACGACATAGTCCTTGGCGACCTGGATGACATGGCCGCGGACGATGTCGCCTTCCTTGACGTCTTCCCGCTTGAGGCTCTCCTCGAACATCGCGGCGAAGTCGTTCTCCATGCCGCGACCCTGCTCCATACCTGCTTCAACCATACTTTGTAGCTCCCGCACGCTGGGACGGAACGCTGCCGGACCCCTGGCGTGAGGGCGAAAACTAGACGCCCACCCCCCTCATGTCAAACGAAAACGCGCGCGTACGGCGTCGGCGATGCGGGCGATGACGGCCTCCAGCGGGACCCCTGAGGAATCCACCAGGGCGGCGTCCTCCGCCTGCCGCAAAGGCGCGGCCGCGCGCTGGGTGTCCTGCTCGTCGCGCGCCACCTGCTCGCCGAGAACCCGAGCGAAGTCGATGTCTTGCCCGACCGCACGCAGCTCGTCCCAGCGCCGGCGCGCGCGCTCCTCGGCCGACGCGGTGAGGAAGAACTTGGCGCCCGCGGTGGGGAACACCACGGTGCCGGTGTCGCGGCCCTCGACCACGACCTCACCGCGCTCGCCCAGGCGGCGCTGCAGCCCCAGCAGGGCGGCGCGCACGGTGGGCAGCTTGGACACCGCGCTGGCGCCGTTCGAGATCTCGGGCGTGCGCAGCTTGCTGGTGACCTCTTCTTCGGGTCTCTGAGCGACCGTCACGAACATGCGGTTCTTGTCGCCCTCGAGCTGGAAGCGCACGTTCATCTCGCCAGCCAGCGCGGCCAGCGCGGGCTCGGCGTCCCAGGCCACGTCGCGCGCCTGGGCGACCACGGCCAGGGCGCGGTAGATCGCGCCGGTGTCGAGCAGCTGCCAGCCCAGGCTGCGCGCGACCGCCTTGGCGACCGTGCTCTTGCCGGCGCCGGCGGGTCCATCGATGGTGCAGATGCGAGAGTCGTTCATGGGGCGACCTTGAAATTGAAGGGATAGCGGACGCTGATGCGCGAGGTGCTGGGAGGGAAGCGCAGCTCGCGCGTTTTCTCTACCATGCATTGCTCGACCTCGGGAGTCAGCCCTTTGGCGACGGCATGGATGACCGAGCCGTCGACCTCGATCTTGAACTCGACCTCGACCACGCCGGCCAGGCTGGGCTGCTTCAGCAAGGCCCGCTCGTAGCAGAACTCGAACCCGGACTTGGCCGCGCGGATCACCTTCCGGATGGTCACCTTGTCGGCCGGCGTGCTGAGACCGAAGGCCAGCGCTGCATCGGCCCCAGCATCTGGCAGCGAGGCGTCGACCACCCGCGGTGGCGGGCTCGGCGCGGCGGTCACTGGCGGCACGGACTGCTGCGGCTGGCGCGCGCGTTTCTCGCACGCCACCGTGCCCCCGAGCGCCACCACGACGACCACCAGCAGGGCACCGCATTTGCCGAAACGCATGCCGGCAGTCTGGCATGGAACCCGCGTATCAATGCGTTGGCACTGGTGTAAACTCGCGCGACCGTCATGACCGCCTCCCCGCCCACAGCCGCGTTTCGCTGGCGTCCACCGCCCCTGAATGGGCCGGCGCTGATGCTGGCGCTGCTGGGGGTCAACGTGTGGGCGACCATGGCGCTGGTGCCCGCGCTGTGGAGCGGCGCCGCGCGCACCGGCACCATGCGGGTGCTGCTGCTGTTGCCGCTGGTGCCGCTGGCCATCGGCGTGCTGTGGCGGCGCGCCGGGGAGCTCCTGCTGGTGTTCCCCATGGTGCTGCTGGTGCCGCTGGTGATGGACGGCCGCATGACCTCGAGCACGGTGTACTCGCTGCGCACGTTCGCGCTGGCCGCGGGGTCGCTGATCGGCTTCCTGGTCGGCGCCGCGGTGGTGCTGGCGCAGCTCGATGCGCCGGCGCGCGCGGCCAGCGAGCGCTCGCTGCGGCCGCGCCAGCGCGAGCAGCAGGGGCCGTCGCTGGCGCCCGCAGGCCAGCTGCAGCCGGCCGAGCTGCCCGAGCGCTGGCGGCGGCGCTTTCGCCTGTACGGGATGCTCGGCGTGCTGTCGGCGGTCTTCCCGCTGGTGCTGGTGTATGCCGCCAACTTCCTCCCGGCCGAGCAGAAGAACCTGCGCGAGGTCTATCCGGGGCGCGTGGCGTCGATCCAGTCGCTGATCAACCTCATCGTGTTCGCGCTGTGGGCCGGGATCTACGGGGTGTACTTCCTGGCACCGCTGCGCGCCCACCGCACCGGCGACAAGGAGCTGACGCGTGACCTGGCGCGCCTCAAGGAGTCGCCGCGGCGCCCGGGCTGGATCTTCTATGTGAGCGTGGTGGCCGCGCTCGCGGGCCTCATCCTGTTCTCGCTGCTCGAGGTGCGATAAGCATGCGCAAAGGGTTCTTCGAGATGCTCGCGCTGGTCCTGATGGCCGGCAGCCTGCTCTTCTTCTACAAGTGCGTGACCTACCTGGAGCGGCGCGACTATGTCGCCGCCATCCTGCTGGCCTTCGTGGGCTTCGCCATCATCCGGGTCGGCTCGGAGATGGCGCGGCTGGCCCTGGTCCAGAAGGAGTGATCCGGGGCGTCGCCATGACCGCCCTGGCGGTGCTGAGCGCGGGCCCGCTGGGTGTGGGGTGCGGCGGCCGACGTGCGCGCCCGGCCGAGCAGCGCGTGCAGGACGGCGACGCCCGCGAGCGCGCCGCCATCGCGCGCGCGGCCTGGCTGCCAGCTCCGGCCCGGCCGACGCCGGCCATCCCGGTCGACGAGGTGGTGGCCGAGGTCGATGGCGTGCCGATCTACGCCAGCGAGGCGGCGGCGCAGGCGCGCGCACGTGGCATCACGCCACGCGCCGCGGTCGACGAGCTGATCGCCCGCGAGCTGCTGGCCGCGGAGGCCCGGCGGCGCGGCTACCAGGAGGATCGCGCGGTCATCGAGGCGCGCCATGCGCCGCTGGCGCGGGCGCTGCTGGCGCGCGACTTCGCGCCGAGCTTCGACGGGCCCGAGGACATCCCGGCCGCCGAGATCGCCAGCGCCTACCAGGCCAACCTGGGCCGCTTCGTGGCCCCCGAGTCGCGAGAGGTCTTGTACGTGCGCGCCTCCGACAGCAAGCCGACGCCGCCCGCGGCCGCGGCGCGCGCCGAGGCGATCGCCAGGGCCTTCCGCGCCCGCTTCCCCGCTGGCGGCGCGGCGCGGGTCGACTGTGACGCCGTCAAGGCCGCCGCGGCGGAGGCCCAGCAGCAGGAGCCCTCGCTGTCCTTCGAGGTCTACGACGCCTGGGAGCGCGCGACCGACCCGGTGTTCGCCAAGGTGATGTTCGCGCTGCCCGAGCCGGGCGCGCTGTCGGAGCCGTTCAAGACACCGTGGGGCTGGGACGTGCTGTGTCTGAAGAAGATCACGCCGCCCAAGGACATCAGCCTGGCCGAGGCCGAGCCCGAGCTGCGCACCCGCTTCTTCGAGACCGCGCGCGCGGCGGCGTTCCAGCGCTTCCTGACCGGCGCGCTGCGCAGCACCGAAGCCGCGGTGGTGCCCGGCGACGTCAGCGTCAGGCGCGCCTTCCCGTCCGAGACCGTGGCGGCGCCCAGCCCGTGAGCACCTCGTTCACACCGATCCTGAACCACACGCTGGAGCAGACCCCCGGCGCGCTGGCGGCCATCTTCGCCGACGCCGACGGCGAGGCGGTCGACTCGGTGTCGACGCGCCTGAAGCCCGACGACCTGCTGGTGCTGGGCGCGCACTATGGCGTGCTGCTGTCGATGATGCGCTCGGGGCTGACGCGCTTCGCGCTGGGGCGGCCCGAGGAGATCCTGATCCACCACTCGCGCACCGACGTCCTCATCCGCGAGGTCGGTGACGGCTACTACGTGGTGCTGGCGCTCGACGCCGGCAGCCACCTGGCCACGGCGCAGCGTCGCCTCGACAGCTGCGCCGCCGCGCTGCGGAAGGAGATGTGATGCGCCGCGCAGGCCGGCTGCGGGCGATCGCGCTTGTGCTGCTGCTGGCGGCCGGCTCTGGCGCCACTGCGCGTGCCGACGAGCTCGACTATCGCGCCGAGAACGGCGGCTGGAACGGCCTCAGCGAGCTGTTCGCGCTGGCCCGCGGCGACGGCCGCGCCATCGAGGTCGGCAGCGCCATCGACTGGGATCACCTGGGGCCGCAGGACATCCTCTTGTTGATGTACCCGCGCTCGGACGTCGATCCGCGCGCGCTGCGCGACTTCGTGCGCTCGGGCGGGCGCCTCATCCTGGCCGACGATTTCGGCCGTGGCGGCCCGCTGTTCGCCGCCCTCGACATCGAGCAGCGCGACTTCTCCACGCTCAAGACGGCGCCGCGGCTGTGGAACCCCGACCATCCCAACCTGCCCATCGCGCAGGTGGTGACCCGCGACGGCGAGCTGGCCGCCGGCCTGACCGAGGGCATCGACGAGATCGTCACCAACTACCCCACCGTGCTGACCAGCACGCGCCACCCGGTGATCTACGGCTTCTCGCCCACCGAGGGCGTGGTCATCGCGGGCAACCTGGGCAAGGGCAAGTTCGTCGCCCTGGGTGATCCCAGCCTGCTCATCAACGTGATGCTGGGCTTCGACGGCAACTTCCACTTCGCGACCCAGCTCATGCGCACCATGGCGCCCGACCAGACCGCCGATCGCATCGTGGTCGTGGTGCAGGAGTTCCAGGTCAAGGGCGCCGCCCCGGTGGCGCCGCCGGAGCGCCCCGGCCTGGCCGGCAAGGTCGGCGAGACCCTGGTGGCGTTCAACGGCTTCCTCGACGAGATGAACGACTACCTGGCGCCCGACCGGCTGTTCCGCTGGATCGTGCTGCTGCTGGTCATCCCGTTCGCCATCGCGGCGGCGCTGCTCTTGTCGTGGGCACGCGGCGCCCGGCTCGACGGCCGCTGGACCCGGCCGGCCAGCGCCGCGGCCCGCCTCGACACAGCGGATCTGCTCGAACGCTACGACGACGGTCGGCCCACGCTGCCGTGGAACTATCCCGCCGCGCTGGTGCGCGACGACGTCGAGCGCCGCCTGGCCGGCGCCCTCGGCGAGCCCGATCCGCTGGGGCAGCCGCCGGTCAGGATCATCGAGATGCTGGCACACCGGGTGTCGGCCGAGGCCGCGGCCATCGCGCAGCCGCTGCTGCCACGCCTGCGCGCGCTGCCCGGCCGGCAGCAGAACGCCGGCGCCTGGCTGGGCAGCTTCATCACGCGCAAGCAGTTCGACACCCTGCACGACGATGCGCGCGCGCTGGGCATCGCCATCGACCGCGGCCTGGCCGCGCGTCAGGCCGGCGGCCTGGCGCCGCCACCACCGCAAGCGCCGCACCTGCCGCCACCCCCGCCGCCACCCCCGCGCGATCCTGGCGCACCTTCCAACCCCCACCTGGGATAGAACCGAGCCATGTCGCAACCTGTCGCTCCGCCGTCATCGACCTCGTCCGTCACCGGCATCGATCCCCAGACGCTGGCGCAGATCCTCGACGTCTGCGGCATGGTCGCGCGCGAGGTCCAGAAGGTCTTCATCGGTCCCGCCGAGCTGCCCGAGATCCTGCTCACCGCGCTGCTGGCGCGCGGCCACGCCCTGCTCGAGGGCGTGCCCGGCGTGGCCAAGACGACGCTGTGCAAGGGCTTCTCGCGCGCGCTGGGCTGCACCTTCAAGCGCATCCAGTTCACGCCCGACCTCCTGCCCTCGGACATCACGGGCACCTACATCCTCGACATGCGCGACAACAAGTTCGTGCTGCGCGAAGGGCCGATCTTCGCCCACATCGTGCTCGGCGACGAGATCAACCGCGCGCCCGCCAAGACCCAGTCGGCGCTGCTCGAGGCCATGCAGGAGAGCCAGGTCACCATCGAGGGCGAGACTCGCCCGCTGGGGCCGCCCTTCATGGTGCTGGCGACCCAGAACCCGGTCGAGCACGAGGGCACCTATCCGCTGCCCGAGGCGCAGGTCGACCGCTTCCTGGTCAAGGTCGCGGTGCGCTACCCGACCCCCGAGGACGAGCGTCGCATGCTCCTCACCTACAACCGGCCGCGCGCCGAGATCCGCGCCATCCTGTCGCCCGAGGACATCATCCGCCTGGGTCAGCTGGCCGATCAGGTCCACGTCGAGGACGAGCTGTTCGACTACATCCTCGCGCTGACGCAGTACACCCGCAAGCATCGCCGGGTCTACCTGGGGGCATCGCCGCGCGCGGGCCTGGCGCTGCTGCAGGCGTCCAAGGCGCGCGCGCTGACCAAGGGGCGTGACTATGTGCTGCCCGATGACGTCAAGCTGCTGGCGCCCTACGTGCTCAGCCACCGCATCATGATGACGCCCGAGGCCGAGCTGGAGGGCGTGCTGGCCGACGCCGTGGTCAACGAGGCGCTCGAGCGCGTCTCGTACAAGCGGGTGCGGTGACCCCGTACCTGTCCACTCGCGGGCGCCTGCTGCTGGCCAGCGCGCTCGTCATCATGCTGGGCGGCGCGGTGCGCGCGGCCTGGCCGCTGATCGCGCTCGGCGGCCTGGTGCTGTCGACCCTGATCACGATGCACATGCTGTTCTACCCGACCGCGGTGCTGCTGCGCCGGCGCAAGATCGAGCTGGCGTGGTGGGTGCCGCCGTCGGACACCGCGGGCGGCGCCATCATCGCCACGCACCCGTTCCAGCTCCACGTCGCGCTGCGCAACCACGGGCCGCGCTCGCTGCGCATCCATGATCTGCAGGTCTTCTGCTCCAGCGCGCTGGAGGTCGATCAGAGCCTGCGCGTGACGGTGCCACGCGGCACCGAGTCGGAGCTGCCGCTGCGCACGGTGGCGGCCGCCGCCGGCCACTGGTTCCTGCACGGGGCCTCGCTGGAGTTCGGCGATCCGCTGGGCTGCTTCCGGGTCCGCGCCTACTTCCCCAACCCGCTGGGCATCAAGGTCTTCCCCAAGCTGTCGGCGGCGCGGGGCGCGGCGCTGGTGGCGCGGCCGCAGGCGGGTGCGCTGCACGAGCGCGCCGGGCTGCACCATGTGCGGCGCAAGGGTCTCGGCGGCGAGCTGCGCGAGATCCGCGAGCACACCCAGGGCGACGCCTTCAAGCAGATCGCCTGGAAGGCCAGCGCCCGCGCGCGCAAGCTGATGGTGCGCGAGCTGGAGAGCGAGATCGTGGTCACGCACCAGATCCTGCTCGACGTCGCGGGCTCGATGCGCCAGGGCGAGGTCGGCCGCGCCAAGCTCGACTATGGCATCGAGGTCGCGGCGGCCTTCGCGCGCGAGGCGCTGGACGCCGGCGATCGCGTCGGGCTGACCACCTTCGACTCGCGGGTCATCGGCGCCATCGAGCCGCGCGACGGCAAGCCGCAGCTGATGCGCATCGTCGATCACCTGCTCGAGCTGCGCAACCTGGTCGACGAGGATCTGACCGAGCTGACCGACGGCGAGCTGGTCACCGCGGTGGCGCGCTACCTGGCGCACCAGGAGGCGCTCGACGTGCGCGTGCCGCGGCCGGCCCGCATGGACGATCCGCGCTGGTCGCGCCTGGCGGCTGGCCCGGGCGGCGAGCTGTACGATCTGGATGCCACCGGGCGCGTGGTGGCGACCCTGCTCAAGGCGCGGCCGCCGATGGCGGGGCGCCATGCCCAGTCATGGTATGCGCGCGTGGTCGCGGGTGATCCCGAGATGGCGCGTCTCAGGCTGTTTGCGCGGGTGCGCGGCATCGAGGTGCCGTACCGGCGCGACCCGCCGCCGGGTGGGCGCGTGGCCGGTTTCGGGGCGGCGCTGGCCAAGGGTGGCGCCGGGCATGCCGGCAAGTTCGTCATCGTGGTCAGCGATCTCGAGGGCATCCTGGAGGACGCCGACAGCGCGCTGCGCCAGCTCGCGGTGGCGCGCCAGCGTGGCCACCATGTCGCGGTGGTGTGCCCGTTCGGGCCGGCCTTCGCCAAGGTGGCCAGGACGCCGTCGGGCCAGCGCGTCGGCGAGCTGCTCGCGGGCGAGGAGCGCCGTCGTGCCGAGCAGGCGCGGCGCAGCGTCGAGCGCCTGGGCATCCCGGTGCTGCAGGCCGGGCCCGAGGACGTGCTGCTGGTGCTGGTGCGTCGACTGGCGCGCGCGCGGGCGGCGCTGCGCGGCCGCGTCGCCGGGTAGCGGTTGCCGCGGGCTCCGGCGCAGGCGCAGGCGCGGCGGCGTGTCCGGCGTGTCCGGCGTGTCCGGCGTGTCCGGCGTGTGGTGCTGGCGGCGTTCGAGCCCTTCGGGGGTCGGCGCGAGAACCAGTCGGAGCGCGTCGTGCG
>Ga0154020_10002747_pt1 | contig 21415 bp, 20 predicted proteins | sample Klosneuvirus_201_FD_109709 | JGI IMG/M metagenome (GOLD analysis project Ga0154020, IMG submission 109709) | Active sludge microbial communities from wastewater, Klosterneuburg, Austria - Klosneuvirus_20160825_MG | ecosystem: Engineered > WWTP > Aerobic digester > Activated sludge | place... | reverse complement strand
TCGTCTTGAGTTTTTCTTTCAGAATCTGTGCTTCCATAAAACCTTTAAAACTCCGTTCAATGATGATTTGAAATACGACATTAATCGCGAGACCATAAAACAAAACCCCGCCCAGAATGAGAAAAATCGTGAAAATTCGGCCGCCGTCAGACAGTGGCTTGACTTCAGAAAAACCCACCGTCGAAATGGTGACGACGGTCATGTAGATGCCTTCGAGCAGCGAATATGACTCGATCAGAATATAACCCAGCGTGCCGACGGTGAGTAGTCCCAGCAGAAAGGTTGTAGGACGCGAAAATAGTTTCAGATAATGGTAGAGTAAGCGAACGTGGAGAAAGGATCGCGACGGAAGTGCCACGGGATTGTTTACATACCCCAGTCGCGCGGCGTGCGGAATTCCCGCCCGATGGTGACCGGCGACAGTTTGGCAATCACCGGCATCACACGCTTGTAGGCATTTCTCTGCACGCGTTTGAGCACCATATCGACCACGGCCTCGTCCGCGCCCTTCGAGCGGACGAGTGATTTGAGAGAGTCGACTGTGTAGCGGCGCTCAAGCCAGTAGTACAGAATTAAATCCGCTAGCGCATAGCTGAAACCCATTTCGCCTTCGTCGGTCTGCCCTGACCACAGGTCGGCGCTCGGCGCCTTGTTCAGAATCCCGTCAATAACGCCCATGTGGCGCGACAGCGCAAAAACCTGGTACTTATAGAGATCACCCAGCGGGTTCACCGCGGAGGCCATGTCGCCCCATAGCGTCGAATAGCCCAGCATGATTTCAGTCTTGTTGCTGGTGCCGATTACCAGCGCCGCGTCGCGCGCCGACAAATCGTACAGCACGATCATGCGCAGCCGGGCCATGACGTTGCCTTTGCGGGTAGAGTTCATTGCTGCGTCACGATCAAAGTAAGCATCGGCCATCGCCGTAATTTCCACGGTTTCATTTGGTACATTAAATCGCTCGCACAGTTTGAGCGCATCGCCCAGAGAATCAGGATTGCTCAATTTATACGGCATCAGTACAGCACGCACATTTTCAGCGCCCAAAGCTTTAACAGCAATCGCGAGAGATAATGCAGAATCGACGCCGCCCGAAACGCCCAGTACCGCGCGTTTAAGGCCGGTTTTGTGTACCTCTTGGCGAACGATCTCCACCAGCGCCGATTCGGCTAGTGTGGTGTTGAAAGACGGCAGTTCGCCTGCCTGTGAAGATTTCTCAGCCATACCTCAATCCGGATTTTTTGCTCAGGCTGTCACGCGCTACCGCAGAAGGGAAATGCCCGAACAGACTTGCGACTGCGCCGCAAATATATTCGGGCGTTAGCGCACAGGAATGAAGAGCACTTTGTCGATGCGCAGGCCGTCCATGTCGAGCACCTCAAACGCACCGCCGGCAACCGCAACCTTTTCCCCTTCGGCCGTGATGTGCTGCAGGCGCGCAGTGACGAAACCAGCGACCGTCGAATAGAGCACCGTACCCTCGCCCGGCTCGCTGAGTTCAATGCCGAAAAACTGGGCAAAGTCGGACAAGGTCAGCGTGCCATCGAGCACATAGCTGCCGTCGTCGCGGCGCCTGATCTGCGGATTGCCTTTCTGGTCGGCCGGCGGCAGGTCGCCGACGATCGCCTCCAGTATATTGTGCAGGGTCGCGAGTCCCTGGATGTTGCCGAACTCATCGACGATCATCGTGAAATTTTTTTGCGTCTGTTTGAAAACTTCGAGCAGCTTCGACGCCTTCATCGTTTCGGGTACATAGAGCGGTGTCAGCAGGTAATCCTTCAGATCTTTGGCGCGACCGGCAGAAAGATCGGTGAGAATCGCGCGCGCCGAAAGAATACCCTGTATCTTTTCGAGCGCGCCGTCACAGACGGGAAAATTCGAGTGGCTGTTCGAACGGATAATGCGCAGGTTTTCTTCATTACTGCCCGAAATATCGAGCCAGACAATCTGCGGCCGCGGCGTCATCACATTCACCACCGGAATGTCGTTGAGATTAAATACATTCTCCACCATGTGCTTTTCTGATGTCAGCACCGCACCGGTTCGGTGGCCCTCACTGATCAGCATGCGGATTTCTTCTTCGGTGACGGGGACCTTTTGGGCAGGAGAGATGCCGAATGGTTTTAAGAGTAGCTTGGCCGAAAAAGTCAGCACCGCTGAAAAGGGTGATAACAGGCGGATGATAAATCCCAAAGGCACGGCAAGAAACGCGGCTATGGCCTCGGGGTGTGTCAGTGCAATATTCTTCGGCACGAGTTCGCCGAGTACAATCGACAGATAAGTGACCGACACGACCACAGTGAAAAGAGCCGCCGACTGTGCATAGGCCGCGTGCCCGGGAACAATCCGCGCCAGCACGCCAGACAGCGCTTCGGCGATCGCCGTCCCGCTCAAAACCCCGGTAATGATCGCAATGAGCGTGATCGCCACCTGAATGGTCGAAAGGAATTTTTCCGGGCTGTCCAGAATGCGCAGCACTGTGCGCGCTCCGCCCTTCCCCTTCTCTGCCATCAGCTGCAGGCGTTCTCGGCGCGACGAGACAATCGCCATTTCGGTCAGCGAAAACAGCCCGTTCAAAAGAATCAGAATCGGAACGAGTATCAGTTCGAGCAGAACACTGTCCATCAGGTTTTCAGCAGAATAAAAAGATTCAATGCCAGCAAGATCGCGGCGACGGGAGTCCACAGCAGGCGTTCGCCGCGGCTGCGTGAGATTGCATTCATGAAGGTGCCGAGGCCTGCATAAACGGTGACAATCCACTGCATCACCGCATGCATGCCCGGTGGGTAAACCGGGCTGATGGCAGCTGCAGTCTGCAGATTGACCGCTGCGAAGAGGCAGAGCACCCCAAACGAAAAGACGCTGCCGATGCGAAACCCGCGCGGCAGAACACCGGCATGTTTACCGCCCCATGAAAACTGACCCCAGGGCTTACCCGCAGCGAGAGCCAACTGAAAGACGGCAATGGCAAAGTGCAGAAATGCGGAAAACAGAGCGGCGACGGCAATCAGGGGCATAGATTTGTGGAATCCTTTATCGCAGGAAATCTGTCGCGTCGGCTGTCCCTGCGTCAAGCAAGTGCGATGCTTTCACACTTTTCGCCCTATCCTGATCCTTAGAATTCCCGCATGTCTGATATTTCCCGCGCCGCTAAGGCCGCGATTCTGGTTTCGGCCTTAGGCTACTTCGTCGATATCTACGATCTGCTGCTCTTTGGCATCGTGCGCGTACCGTCGCTCAGAACCCTCGGCGTACCCGACTCGGCGATGAAAGAGATCGGCGCGACGCTCTTAAACTACCAGATGTTCGGCATGCTTTTGGGCGGCATTTTCTGGGGAGTGCTCGGTGATAAAAAGGGACGGCTGTCGGTACTCTTCGGCTCTATCTTTCTTTATTCGGTGGCGAATCTTGCCAATGCGTTTGTCGATCGCCTCGGTACTGAAAACGGCTTACTCGCATACCAGTGGCTGCGCCTCATTGCCGGTATTGGTCTCGCTGGTGAACTCGGGGCGGGCATCACGCTGGTGAGCGAACTCATGCCGAAAGAAAAGCGCGGTTATGGCACGATGATCGTCGCCGGCTTCGGCATTCTCGGCGCGGTTGTCGCGACGCTGATCGGTGATATTTTTCCCTGGCAGACAGCCTACATCATCGGCGGCGTCATGGGGCTCATGCTACTCATCATGCGCATTGGTGTCTTTGAGTCGGGGATGTATGAAAAAACTGCCGAGACGGATGTGAAACGCGGCGACTTCTTGTACCTGTTTACATCAGGCGAACGCTTCATGCGCTATCTGCGTTCGATCTTGATCGGTGTGCCGCTGTGGTTTGCTGTCGGTATTCTCATCATCTTCTCGAAAGAATTCGGAGTCGCATTGGGCGCCAAATTCACGGTAAACCCCGGTTACGCAATCGGCTTCATGTATGGCGGGCTTTCGCTGGGTGACTTCATCACCGGCTATCTGAGCCAGCGCCTCGGCAGCCGGCGCATGGTCGTGCTGGTGTGCCAGCTGATCAATGTCGGTCTTATCACCATCTATTTACTATCCCGTGATTTCGGCCCGGTGTATTTCTACACACTCTGCGTGATTTTGGGCCTAGCCAATGGTTACTGGGCGGTGTTCGTCACGATCGCGGCAGAACAGTTCGGCACGAACCTGCGCGCGACGGTCGCGACCACCGTACCCAACTTTGTGCGCGGCTCGGTGCCACTGCTCACCACCGCATTTCTATTTCTGGATAAGAGTGTCTTTTCACACGGGCAGAATAATTCAGCGCAGGGCATGGTGCCGGCAGCTTTTATTGTCGGCGGCGTGGCACTCGTGCTGGGCATCTGGGCGACACTCACGATGCATGAGACGCATGGCAAAGATTTGAATTTCCACGAATAACAACGCTCTGCGTTGTTATTCGTGGTGCTTTACCGGAATGTAAATCGACTCTTCAGCGTTTGGGTCATCGGCGCGGTATTCAACCACCGCATCCATGTGTAAAAAACGTTGTTTTCCGCTCAAAAAATATATCTTTTTAAGGACATACTTCCCATATTGGGCTACTTTGCCGATTGAATAACAGGCTTTACGTCTGAGAGATTAGCACTCCCTCTGGCTTTAGTGGGGGGCAACGGCCTAAATGGTTGATTTTTTTACTTCTTAGCAGCCATCTCGCGTAGCATCTCGGCGACTTTCTTCCAGTTGCCTAACCCCTGATAATTTGTATTTGTAGCAATCTGTCGTTCCAGCATTTCCAGAACGGTTTCCCCCTTTTTGTTCTTGAGATTTATATCAGCACCTTTTTCAACAAGGTATTTGACATAGTATGGATTTCCTTCGGCCGCAGCTTTCATTAAAACGGTCTCTCCATGCTTGTTCGCGGCATTGATATCAGCTCCATGCTGCAAAAGGAGGTCGGTAATCTTAATGTGGCTTTGAGTGTGCTTATTGTCCTGAGTATGCGGTTTGAAGCCACCTTTAGTCCCCGCGTAAATAAGCAACGCAGTTTCCATATCCTTATTCGCATACGCTGCGTCAGCCCCGCGCTCCAGCAAGAGGCTAATAATCTCCGGGTTTCTCGCTCCTTCAATCAAAGCGTTCGATTCATCTCTGGGTATGCGTGCGTTAATATCTGCACCATTTTGGATTAATACTTTTACCACCACAGCACGATTCCTCGAAGCTGCCATTAACAGTGGTGTATAGCCATCTTCATCGCGAAAATTCACATTTGCCCCTTTATCAATCCAGCCTTGAAAGTCGCTTTCTGTGGGAGCATTCGCCAGAGCTGCATTGCAAAGAATAATTAGCCGCTCCGTCGGATTATCGGGCTTCTTCTGTTCCTTTCCCAAAAGATAGACTTTGGCACCTGCCTTGATCTTTGTTGCCTGATAATTGCTGACCATCGTTTTGGCCTTGGTATGAAATTGTTCTTTGATCGTTGCCTCAAGTAAACCGGTGGAGGTCTCGATCAGAATCCGCGTGCCAGCCTTAAGCTGGCGGGCCTTTTCTCCCGTGATTTCGACGGCGCGGCCGTTGGTCTGGAATACTTTGCCGATTTCACTGCCTTTGCGGGCTGCCGTCAAAGGCAACAGCACGGTAAAAAATAAGATAGCAGGCGTAATATTTATCTGCATGTTACGAGCGAATCACCAACCAGACTTTACTTGGTCAATGAAAATGTGCTAAGGAATTTTACGCTATTTTTACTTGACTCCCCATTTTTTCCTGAATCTGCTCCAGCATGAGATTATCCCTGCGGACCCCCTGCTTTTATGCGGGATGTTTTGCATTATTGCGCTATTGTCCTGTAAGACCTATGATCGCCGGGATGAAAATAATAAACTAGTCAGCGACTACGATGAAGAAATCCGGAAAAAACCCAATGATCATTCCCTGTATTTTCGGAGGGCAAGGTTATATTCCCACCATTGTTCAACCGATACCATGTTTATCGACGAAATACGACGTTGCAACGCGGACATGGCAAAAGCCATGCAGCTGGCCGGCGATAAGAATGCACCCTTTGAATATTTCGCTCTGAGCGGCTATTGCCAAGCCGCCCTGACTTATGGCTGTCAGTGGGACGGGGGTTATCACGCAATTGTTGCCAATTCGGAGATGAAAGAGAATGAGCCGGACGAAAATCAGATTAAAGCAGTACGACCAGCTATTGAAGATTTTAATAAGGCAATTGCTCGTGGTGCCGCTGTAAAGGGAAGGGATCAGGATCTAAAGGCGCTCTATAAAATGCGGGCGTTATTATTTTTTTATCAGAAAAAGTATACCGAGGCCCATCAGGATCTCAAGTCTTTAAAAGCCTACCGCCCAGAGATCGAAGAGATGCATCTCATCTATCATCATGACTACGAACACAAAGAGGCACGTTTGAAAGAATTCGCGCACATTGAAGAAGCCATATTGGCGAGAATGTTGGAGAATGCTAAGAAAAATAATTCTCCCGATATAAACACGCTCACGGCCCAGCACAATGAAGCATTAAAGCGAAAGCAATCACATGTGCGTTCGTACATAGAGGACGGAGCGTCAACCGAGCCATCGGGTCTAATACCACGGCACCTCGTTATGTGCCGGGCGTGCAAAGGCACGGGAAAAATGGAGCTTTATGATTTTGGAACGGCCCAAAAATGCACTTATGATTCCCGCTTGGGGGAAGATGCGCGAGATGCGCATTGTTCAAGTGGAAGCGCCAGTGGCTACAAAACCCACGTGTGCCGCTTCTGTAAGGGCAAGGGTAAGGTTACCCCGGAGGAGAATGAGCAATCAGGGTATTGAAGAGAGCACGATCCCAAAAACGCCACCATTCCAGGAGGTATTTATTATACTGTACACAATCAGGATTAGCCTGCAGCCTGCTCTATGAAAGTGATGCGGCTTTTCATTGGTTTTTTGATTTCTCCGGCCATGCTTCTCGCTCTCGATTCGTTTGCAGCCCTGAATCAGCAGTACGATACATTCATACAGAAAAAGGATTTTGAAAAAGCTAATTCCTTCTGCAAAGGCGAGCATCAGTTTAAGGCCACCGTGCTAATGACGGAGCCCGGTTATCCTGAAGGGGTAGATGTGTTGCTGTACGATGCAGGCGACGCCAAAGTGTTACCGAAGTCCAGCGAAATTCGTAAGCATATGATCATCTGTTCCAGCAAACCAGCTGAGAATACTGCTAGACTGAAGACCGGTCAGGAGGTGATGCTTACGGGCAATTGCAATGGTGTCGGCACAGGCCAGATAAAGCTGGAGCAGAAGTATGTACTTTTTTCCTTTCAAAATTGCAGTTTCCGTTGATCGGAGTGCGGCTGCTGACGACCGTATCTCTGTTTCTGGGCGACGTTGACCATGCATGAGACGCATGGCAAAGATTTGAATTTCCACGAATAACAACGCTCTGCGTTGTTATTCGTGGTGCTTAACCGGAATATAAACCGACTCTTTAGCGGTGGGGTCATCGGCCCGGTAGGCCGGCGAAAGTACCTCAAAGTGCGGGCGGTCGTCGAGCATATACCCCGAAGCCGGCAACCACACAGCATAGATCTGTTGTGCAAAAGGCACGAATTCGGCGGGCGTGCCGCGGTATTCAAACACCGCATAGAGCCCCGCGTTGAGGCTCAGGATTTCCATAGCAGGCGATAGTTCGGTTGCAGAAGAGATCTCAACCGCCGCCCAGCGGTCAAATTCGCGCGCGGGTGAATAGGCCGCGAAATACTCGGGACTGTCATAGACCTGTACGGAATAGAATTCGTCTCCGACACGGTTTTTAATTGCTGGCAGCTGCGGTCTGAACGACTGCCACAGTTCGCGCGAACGGTTATTTGCCTGCGACATACGCACGCGGCGTCCGGCGAGAATCTTTGCCTCGACGGTCGTGATTTTCGGTTGGGATAGGGATGCCATTTCGGATCAGTTTGCATTGTAGAGACGCCCTATTAGGGCGTCTCTACGGATTTATTTTGCAACCAGCTTCACAAACTTGCGTTTGCCTGCACGCAGAATAAAATCTTCGTTAATCGCCATCTTAAAATCGGTCAGTGCGACTTCGCTGCCATCGGCTTCGATACGATAGATCGATTTTTGGTCAATCATACGCCGCGCCTCAGAGTTCGAAGGCGCCAGCCCGGCTTCTTTGACAACGGCGACCAATTGCGAGCCTTTGGCGTAGCGGAATTCGGGCATGTCCTGCGGTACACCCCTCTCTTTCGGGTTGTGCACCTTGTTCCACTCTTCGGCCGTCGCGGTGGCGATCTGTGCTGAAGTGAAACGTGCCGTGATTTCGTGCGCGAGGTCTGCCTTCGCTTGTTTGGGATGCAGACTTCCGTCAGCGATGCCGTCTTTGATACGTTTGAGATCCGCCACAGATTTATCGGAAAGCAGCGTGTAATAGTTCAGCATCAGTTCATCGCTGATACTCATCAGTTTGCCGTAAATATCGGCCGGCGCTTCCTGAATGCCGATGTAGTTACCGAGCGACTTCGACATTTTCTTCACGCCGTCGAGACCGACCAAAAGCGGTGTCATGATCACGCACTGCTGTGATTGCTCATACGACGACTGCAGATCGCGCCCGACGAGCAGGTTGAACTTCTGGTCGGTTCCGCCGAGTTCGACGTCTGACTTGAGCGCCACCGAGTCATAGCCCTGCATCAGTGGATACATGAATTCGACGAGCGAGATCGGCTGCCCTGCCGCATAGCGTTTCGAAAAATCGTCGCGCTCGAGCATGCGGGCTACGGTGTACTTTCCGGTCAGGCGCAGCATATCTTCGAGCCTGAGCTCGTTCAACCACTTCGAATTGAAGACAATTTCTGTTTTAGCAGGATCGAGAATTTTGAACACCTGCTCTTTATAGGTCAGAGCATTCTTTTCTACTTCTTCGCGGCTCAAAACCTTGCGCGTCTCTGACTTGCCGGTCGGGTCGCCGATCATCGCCGTATAATCACCGATCAGAAACAGCACGTGGTGGCCGAAATTCTGGAACTGGCGCAGTTTCTGGATCAGTACCGCGTGGCCGAGGTGCAGGTCGGGTGCAGTTGGATCAAAGCCCGCCTTCACGCGCAGCGGATTTTTTTTGTTGTGCGCGTCGAGCAGCTTCTTGCGGAATTCATGAACCGGCAGCACCTCTTCGATGCCACGCGTGAGTTCCTGGAATTGCTGTTCGAGCTCTGCGGGGAGCTCAATTTTACCTTGCGACGCCTCTGCCATCCGGTATTTTTTTGCTGCAAAGACACAGCGGCGAGCAGAATGCTTCGGGCATTGGCCGTCTTAACGTTACAGCGCGTTCTCCCAATGTTGCATTCTGTCGCGGCGCTCCTGACGAAAATTCGTCACTTCTAGGCGCAACCCGTCGGGGTCGGTGAAGAATACCGCATAATAGTCGGGCGCATATTCGCGGTGGTACGCCGGTATTGAAACGTTGAGTCCCGCTGCACGCATCGCCGCCGCGGCACGGTCGACATCCTCCTCTGTTTCGACACGCAGACAGAAATGGTGCAACCCGGCCGATTCGCTGTTGAATTCGCCTTCTGCCCTCGCCTGCCGAATCACAAAGCCGAAGTGGCGGTTGAAATATTGTATGTGCGGATTATCACTGAGCGTGAAAGCATTTTTGCGAAAACCGAGAATTTCACCCAGTACCGTGTCATAATATTTTTCGGAGGTGGGCAGCGAACGCACGGAAAAATAAACATGATCGATGCCGATGACTTCGGTTGCCATAGACATAAACAGAAGGCAACGCCGCAGCGGTAAACGTTTTTCTGCCGCCATATTTAAGGTCCGAAGAAAGCCCGCATATCTTGATAATTATAGTTGACTATATATTTATACTTGGCCATATGCAACGATGGCCGACAATGTCTTTCGCAGTTTTGGCCCAAAAAAGACCGCCGATTTTTCCCTTCGCGAGCTCGGCGTCGCGCGGGCGCGTTTTTCGCTGCTGCAACAGTTATTCGTGGTACTGCGTCGCCATAGTTTCGCCGAGATTCGCATTAAAGATCTTTGTCGCGCCGCAGAAGTCAGCGAACCCTCATTCTACAATTATTTTCCCGAAAAAGACGACATCTTGAACTACTTTGTGTCGCTGTGGAGTATCGAACTCGAATTGATCACGCGACGCTCTGCCCCCGGCCTGACTGCGCTCAAAACGGGCTTCATGCATACTGCCAAAACCGCTGCGGCACACCCGCGGCTGATGAAAGAGCTGCTTGCCTATCAGGCCCGTTCCAACGTACCGCGGCGACTGACCCAGCTTACCCCACCTTCGCTGGCAGAAAAGACTCTGGCCTTCGGTCTTGTTGAGAATATGGATTCCATACCCTCGGGCGGAATTCGGCAATGGCTGAGCTACCGGATTCGTGACATAGCTGAAAAGGGAGAATTTGCTGCCGGCACAGATCTGCGCGATGCCACCATCACTGTAGGAGCGGTTTTTTTTGGTGTGGCGGGGCTTTGCGCTGCCGATGATTTTCGCTCGCTGCAAAAACAATACATCCGCAGTCTCGACATTGTCATAAACGGTTTGCATAACGACGGGAAAACAGGAGGCAGAAGATGATTCAATACAGTGAAATTGGAAAAGAACAAATCCGCGAATTGCTAAACGCAAATTGGATGACGCACGATGCCGCATGGTTCGCACTGACTGCATCGCGCTTCGGCATCGACGAAACCAACATTCTGAATCGGCAGGCGGTTAGGTCCATGGCGCGCGCAGAAGCCAAAAGACTACGAAAATTACTGGGCATCCGCAAAATTAATGATTTTGCGGAATTGCAGAATTTTCTTATCTCGGCCTTTGACATCATCCGAGGGAAATTTATGGCATTCTCATTAGAATTCAGGGAGCCGAATGAAATGCTCTGGAAAGTTCCTGGTTGTTTTGCGCACGATGGTGTAAAGAGATTGGGATTCATCGACAAGTACGAATGCGGCATTGTTGAAAGACTGTTTGGCTGGTTCGAGGAGCTCGACATCCGCTACTCGCTCACCCCGTTGCCAGATGGCTGCAATATGCAGCGTTTGGGTAAATGCGAGATGAAAGTGTGCTTTGAATTTCCTTGAACGCATAATAAGTACACTTGCCTTTACCGGTCGTTCAGCCCGCCGGTTTTGGAAGCATGAAGCGCAACATCCTGCGTGTAGTTCTTACCGGCGGGCCCGGTGGCGGTAAAACCACCGCGGCGGATTTATTCCGGCGCGAAATCGGTCCCGAAGTGGTGATTGTGCCCGAAGCTGCCACGTTGCTCTATACAGGTGGCTTTCCACGCACCGGAAAAAAGGGGGTAAAACGGGCCACGCAGCGGGCGATCTACCACGTGCAGAAGAATCTCGAAGACGCGCACGCAGACGCCTACGCCAGCCGCGTACTTCTCTGCGACCGCGGCACGATCGACGGTGCTGCCTACTGGCCCGGTGATCCGATGCTGTTTTTCAAACATCTGGAAACCTCTCTCGAACGCGAGCTGCAACGCTACGATGCAGCCATTTTTTTTGAGACCGCGGCAGTCGGCGGCATCGCGATTGAAGGCGGCAACCCCGCACGCATTGAATCGCTGAAAGAAGCCGTGCAACTCGACGAACGCCTGCGCACGCTGTGGTCGCAGCACCCGCATTTTGTGTTCGTACCCCACGATAAATCGTTCATCCGCAAGGTGAACCGGGGCTTGGCTGAACTCGCGGCGATGGTCGAGCACCACCGCAAAGAGCATGGCCGGCCGGGGCGGTGAACCTGCTTGCTGATTGACGCCGCGTTTTGTCGGCACACTCGAACCCATGGCAGCCAAAAAATCACCGCCTTCTGACCAGCCTGGCTCCGCCCGGGGGCTGCCGGCCAATCTAACCTTTGAAAAGGCACTCGCTGAGCTCGAAGAGATCACCGACAAGCTCGAAGACGGCAAAGAATCGCTCGAAGATTCTATGAAACTCTATGAATACGGGCTTGCACTCAAAGAATTCTGCGAGCAAAAGCTTAAAGAGGCTGAAGGCAAATGGCTGATGCTGAAGAAGCAGAAAGACGGTTCGGTTGTCGCCGAAGAGCTGCCCAACGATAAAATACCCGAACCGAACCAATTGCAGGGGCAGATGTTTTGAAAAACGAAATTCGCTCGGCCATCGAAGATACGTTCCGCGCGGCGGAAAGTTCGCTGACGGCGAACCTCGCAACTCCGGATTTTATTCCACAGGTTGCCGCAGCAGCGACGCTCTTATCAGAATCCAAAAACCGCATTCTGACCTGCGGCATGGGTAAATCGGGCCTCATTGCCCGCAAAGTCGCTGCCACACTGACATCCACGGGCTCCCCCGCTGTATTTCTGCACCCGGCCGACGCGCTGCACGGCGACATTGGCAATCTGCAATCCAAAGAGGTGGTGCTGGCATTTTCCAACTCGGGCGAAACGCGGGAAATCGTCGAGCTGTTGCCGCATATCAAGCGCCTGCAGGGCAAACTCATTGCCGTCACGCAAAAAACCGACAGCACGCTCGCGCGTGACGCCGACGCCGCGATTATCTATTCGATCACGCGCGAAGGTTGCCCGCTAGAGCTGGCGCCGATGGCGTCGACCACTATGTCGCTGGTGATCGGTGATGCGATATCCACCGCACTCATCAAGATTAAAAAATTCAGGCGCGAAGATTTCGGCAAATACCATCCCTCCGGCACACTGGGCAAAAAGCTTCTGACGCGCGTGCGCGATGTGATGCAGGCCGTCGATGGCATTCTGCTCCCGCGTGAAACCCCATTTCAGGAGATTCTGCCGAAAATGATCACCGCCAACGTCGGCTGCGTACTGATCATTGGCAGCAAAGGCCATCTGCGCGGCATACTGACCGATGGCGACATCAAGCGGCAACTGGAGCATTTTGCAAAATCACCGACACAACTCTTTGCCGCGACCGCGGGTGAACTGATGACAGCCGACCCGATCGCGATACGCGATGCGGCGCTGGTCGATGAGGCGTTTGCACTCATGCAAGACCGCAAAACTTACATGCTTCCCGTCGTGAACGCACAGAAAAAACCGATCGGCGTGGTACGTATGCACGACCTGATGATAGCATAACAACAAGGCGCAGGAAACCGAAAATGGCAACTGAACAAAAAATTGAAAAAGCAATCCAAAAACTACAGCGCGACCGCATCGTGGTGTTTCGCATCAATGCGCTGACGCGCATCGGCCGCGAAGAGCTGATGACCATCTTTTCACGCCTGTTCGAAGAGTTCCAGTTCAACCCGGCGATGCTCTTTAACCTCTATTCAGCCGTTGTCGAAATCATCTTCAACGCAATCAAAGCCAACGCCAAGCATGTCATCTTCAAATCTGAAGTGCGCATGAAACTTTTGAAACAGCAATTTCAGGACATCGACGACCTGCTCGAAATCATCTTTCGCGAAGAGATGCTGCGCGACTTTATGACCCGCCACATTATCCCCGAAAAACTCAAAAAACGTGTAAATACGGTACTCCAACTCACGGAAAAAAAGCGCACGGGGCGCACAGCTGGCCTCTCTGAAAAAGACATCCAGCATTTACTCGATTTCAACAAGCTGCTTGAACAGGAAGAGGTATTTATCCATTTCACGATGGCGATCACCGACGAAAAGATAGTGTTTAACGTGGTGAACGATATTCCGATTCTCGGCAAAGACATGGACCGCATACAGCAGAGCCGCATGACGCACCACACGCTTTCTAAGGAAGGCCGTTCGACCGACTATTTCGGCCCTGACTACATCGACGTAACCGAATCAGCGGGTTTCGGTATTGCGATGGCAGATGAAATCTATTACGAAATGGCGCTCAATCCGCTCGAACACTTCACGATCTCAGCCTCAGAAGGCGCGACCCGTGCGATCATGCACTTTCCGCGCGCTAAATTCTCTTTAGAATGACCTACCTCATCTGCGCGCTGCGCGCGCAGATGAGTCAATGCCACTGCTTCGGCAGCCTATTATGTTTGCTTTAGGAATTCAGCTGCGCGCGTCAGCTGCGCTTTGACCGCCGCCGGGTTGGTTGAGCCCTGCCCCTGCCGGCGTGCAATCGATGACAATGGGTCAAAAAAACCTGCAGGAAACAATAAATCCTTGCCGGCGATGGTTTTCCAATCTGAAGCCGTGAGCGTCTCAAGGCGTTTGCCGTTTTTCTCACAGAAGCCCACCGCATTACCGGCGACGGCATGCGCGTCGCGAAACGGAACGCCTGCCTCGCGCACGAGAAAATCCGCGATATCGGTGGCCAGCGCAAAGCCGCGCGACAAATTTTCTCGCACACGCGCTTCGTTAAAACGAATATTCGACAAAATCTCAAGTACACCCTTAAGCCCCTGCCGCGCCTGATGAATGCTGTCGAACAGGTACACCTTGTCTTCCTGCAGGTCGCGGTTATAGGTCAGCGGCAACCCCTTGAGGTTGGTGATCAGCGCCTGCAGGTTGCCATTGACGCGCCCTGCTTTGCCGCGCAACAGTTCGGCAATATCAGGATTTTTTTTCTGCGGCATGATCGACGAACCCGTCGTCACCGCGTCGCCGAGTGTCACGTAACCGAATTCGGTCGAATTATAGATGATGGTGTCTTCACAGAAGCGCGAGATATGCAGGTACAGCCGCGTCACCCAGAAGTGATAATTCAGCTGGTAGTCGCGGTTTGCGACCGCATCCATGCTGTTGGGATAAGGTTCCGCGAAACCAAGTTCTTCCGCCGTCATGGCGCGATCGATCGGATAGTTTGCACCACCCAAAGCAGCACTGCCCAGTGGAGAGAAGCGCAGGCTCTGCAGAGTGAAATCCAAGAGTTCAAGGTCGCGGGAAAATTGCCAGAAATATGCCATCAGGTAATGCGCGAGCAGCACCGGTTGCGCAATCTGCAGATGCGTGTGCCCCACCCAGACGGTATTTTGTCCGGCTTCGGCCAGCTGCAGAATTTTAGCGAGCAGCGCCTTTAGATCCTGCCGGTGCTCCTGCAGCGCCTCGCGCGTGAAAAGATGCGTGTCGACCGCCACCTGGTCGTTGCGCGATCGCCCGGTATGCAGTTTCTTGCCGGTGTCGCCGATGATTTCAGTCAGCCGCGACTCAACATGCATGTGGATGTCTTCGAGCGCGGCTGAAAAGGCGAGCTTGCCGGCAGCGATTTCCGCTTCTACCTGCGCAAGGCCCTTCTCGATCGCGGCAAAATCGGCGTCTGTAATAACGCCCACTTTGGCCAGCATGCGCGCGTGCGCGAGCGACGCGCGGATGTCTACTTTATAGAGGACGTGGTCAAACGAGATGGATTCGGATATTCCTTCGGTAATTTTTGACGGCGCGGAATCAAACCGCCCGTGCCATAACTTTTCCTTCTGGTGGCTCATACTAGATCGGCATTGTAGAGACGCAGCATGCTGCGTCTCTACAGAATTGCTCTAGAGAGCGAGCTTACCGAGATCGCGCTCACGCAGGTACTGCGGATAGAGTTCGTACAGCGGCTCCAGCAGTGGCAGCAGACGCATCGCGCGTGGCAGGTTACCTTTCGGGCTTACTTCTTTGCGCGCCAGCGCCTGCATCAGATTCACCTGACCATGCCAGAAATAGTGCGCGACGTCGGCTGACAGCGTAAACTCCACTTCGGGCGTAAAAGCCCGTGCCGCATCACCGGTCATGACTTGCTTTGACTTGTCGTCGGTTGAACCGTCGAGTGCAATCGCCCCGTCGGGTGCTGAATAGTTAAAACGGATCTTGAGCCCCGAGCTCTTCAGCGGCGCAAACAGTTTTGGATCAGCCTGCACCTTCAGGAAGTAGGTGCCTAGAATGTCATAGAGCGCCGCTTCGTCTTTGAAGATGGCTTTGAGTCTCTTGGTGACTCCCGTAGTGCGTGCAGCCTTAAGCTCAGACTTCGAAACCGGAATCGGTTTCAGATTCTGCTGGTATGCCTCGCGCACAATTTCACGCACCGCGTCGGCAGCGACCGGTTGCGGGTTGTTGAGCATCGCGCCGTCTTCGAGCGCGGTTTTCACCACTTGTTCGAGTTTTGCGAGATTGTCTTTAACGCCTGCTTCGCGCAGGTTGAGTGCATGGCCGCAGAGCGCGTTGAGTTTCTGGTTCATTGCACGCAGTTTACCCGCAAGCGATTGCGCGCGCTGCTTGGTCAGCCATTCGTCGACGAGACCGAGTTGTGTCACAGCCTGGTTCACGGCAAAGTTGTCAAAGCGTGCAACGGCTTGCCCCAGTTCGCGCACCGGGTAAAAGCCGCTGTCGCCGAAGATCTGCGCGATGCGCGCATAGCGCGGCGCCATAGTTTCCATGTTGTGTTCGACGCTGAATGGCAGAATAATACTATTCGCGAGACCGTGTGGAATGTGGTAAACACCGCCCAATGCATGGCTGATGCCGTGCACGATACCGACGCCGCCATGGTTAAACGCCACCGCCGCAAGAAATGAAGCCGTCAGCATCGCACCACGCGCGTTGAGGTCGTTTGGTACTGCGACCGCCTGCATCAGGTTCTGCACAATGAGTTCTATCGCATGTAGAGCCAAAGCATCTGAAACGGGGTTCGGGTTCTGCCCTGCATAACATTCAATCGCATGAGTGAGCGCATCCATACCCGTTGCAGCTGTGACTTTGCCGGGCATCGTGGCGGTCATTTCGGGGTCGAGGATTGCAATATCAGGCAGGAAATAATCTTCAGCAAACGGCAGCTTGACCGAATTCGCGTCGTCAGACACCATCGCAAACTGCGTGACTTCTGACCCCGTGCCTGATGTGGTCGGAATAAATACCGAAGGCAGCAGGCGGTCTTTGAGAAGTTGTGCGCCCATGTGCTGTTGCAGCGGGCCGCCCTTGACCATCAGCAGGTTAATGACTTTGGCTGAATCGAGCACCGAACCACCGCCGATCGCAATCACCATGTCGCATTTATTTTTAACACCCAGCTCGGCCGCTTCTGTCACCACCTTGAGTTCACTATTGGGCGGCACATTGTCATAGGTCGCCGCAACGCTGATCGCCGAACCGGCGAGGCCATCGATGACTTTTTTGGCAAGGCCGGCGGCGACAATCACCTTGTCGGTAACGAGCAGTGCACGTTTGCCGGGAAAACCGGCAAGTTCTTCGCCAAGGCGTGAAGCGAGGCCGATACCATATCTGACCTTGGTGGGGAGCGAAAACTGGTAATAATCAGGTAACATGCGTTAAAATCGAAGGCCGAGAGAGGGCGACAAGAAAATACGTGAACATTTATTCAGTTTCGCCGTGCCGCCGTGGTTCATCCCCACCTGGCCTATCCCGCGCCCGTTTCAATCAGCGCGTTATTTGGCTGACACTGCCTTCCTCATCAAAAGATAGACAAATTTTTTGCGAAGCGTTGCTTCGCGAAAAATTGGTCAAATACTCCTTTAAATGAACCTGATTGCCACTTCCATCATTCGCCCGGTTTTCGCGTGGATCTTGATGTCGGGACTGATTATTTTCGGTGCGGTCGCGGCGACGCAGCTGGGGGTGAGCCAGTTACCCGACATCGATTTTCCGATTCTGACCGTGACGGTGAATTATGAGGGCGCTACACCCGAAGTGGTTGAATCCACTCTGCTCATACCGATCGAAGAGCGCCTGCTCGGTATCGAAGGCCTCAAGCAGATGCGCTCGAATGCGCGTCAGGGTTCGGGACAGGTGGTGCTCGAACTCGATCTCAAACGCAATGTTGATGTCGCCCTCCAGGAGGTGCAGGCAGCACTCAGCCAGCTACGGCTTCCGCTCGGTATCGATCCTCCCGTAATTTCTAAAACCAACCCCGAAGATCAGCCATTCATGTTCATTGGTGTGTTTGCTGACAAGCCGCTGCATGAACTGCTTGTCTGGGCGGATGTATTTCTGCTCGACCAGTTTCGTTTTATACCGGGCATCGGTGAGGCGTCCATTGCAGGCTACCCAGAGCGCAACCTGCGCGTCTGGCCTGACATGGCTAAGCTGCGCCGCTATGACATCACGGTATCTGACCTCGTGACGGCGATTGAAACGCAGCACATCGAAAGCACCGCGGGACAGTTTATCAAAGGGAAAGAAGAGTTGCGCGTCCGCTGGATGGGCGAAGCCGCGTCGCCAAACGACCTTGCCAAAGTGCGCATTCTGCGCCGCGGCGGCGAAAACATCTATGCATCGGGTGCAACACTCACGATCGGCGACGTCGCGCGTGTCGAAGACGCTTTGAGCGACCAGCGCCGCATCGCGCGTCTCAATGGCTCAGACCGCCAGGGCATCGGCATCGGCATACGCAAACAGCGAGGGCAAAACGAGGTGGCTCTCGCCGATGCTGTGCACAAGAAAGTAGCACTACTGCAGAGCCAGCTACCTGAAGGCTACACGCTGCAGGTCAACATCGATTTTTCCCGCTCGACCAAAGCCACCGTATTCACCACCTATGAAAAACTCATCGTCGCGGCGCTGGTGACCATACTTGTCTGCTTCGCCTTTCTCGGCAGCTGGCAGGGTGCGCTGAATATCATCTTTTCGATTCCGACCTCTATCGTGGGCACGTTTCTGATCATCTACTTCGCCGGCTTCACACTCAACCTGTTCACGTTGCTGGCATTGACACTCGCGATATCGATCGTCGTCGACGATGCAATCATGCTGCTCGAAAATATCGTGCGGCATTACCGCATGGGAAAAAGCGCCGCACAGGCGGCATACGACGGCTCAATGGAAATTCTGCCGGCGGCCAGCGCAGCGACGCTTGCGGTCATTGCCGTTTTTTTACCCGTCGTCGTCATGGACGGCGTCATCGGCCGCTTCTTTTTTCAGTTCGGTGTCGTCATGTCGGCCGCGGTGCTGCTGTCTCTCGTCGAAGCCGTGACCATCACACCGATGCGTTCCGCGGCTTTTCTCAGCACCGGCCCGCAGTCGGGTAAACTCGAGGTCTATCTCGAAGAGCTGTTTGAAAAACTCGGCCATGTTTACGCCCGCTTTCTCGCACGCGTACTGCAGATACCCAAAATGGTCAGTATCGCTTCTTTACTGCTGTTTGCCCTGTCTTTACTGCTGATTTTTCAGGTGCGGCAGGAATTTGTACCGCTGCAGGATCAGGACAATATCATCATCAGCGGCCAGGCCCCGCCCGGTTCGTCTTTGGCTTTTACTGTGGCCCGCGCGAAAGAGCTCGAAGCGATCGTCGGCAAACACCCCGACGTCGACCGCTTTTTTACCAGCGCCGGCACGGGGGGGCTCTCGACAGAGATCAGCCAGTTCATGATGCTGGTAAAATTTAAGCCGCGCGCCGAACGCAAGAAAGGTCATATAGCTATTATGGAGGAACTGCGCAAACAGTTCAAAGCCGTGCAGGGCGTGCGCGCTTCGCTGCGGGATTTTTCGACGCGCGGTCTGACATCAGGCCGGCAGTTTCAGGTTTCGTTCAACATCTTCGGCAGCGACCTCGAAATTCTGGACGCGAAAGCCAAAGAGATTATGGAACGCCTGACCGCCGAAGGCCTCACACAGGATCTCGACACCGACTTTAAACGTAATTTTCCGGAACTTTTGATCGCGCCCAACCGCGAAGCGATGGCGGCGCGTTCGGTTTCGATTCAGAGTGTGGCGACGACGCTGGGAGCCACCGTGGCCGGCCAACGGCAGGGACGCTTCACGGCCAACGGCCGTCGCTATGACATCCGCATCAAATTGCCTGAAGATAAAATTACCTCACCCAAAGATATCGGCAATATTCTGGTGCGCAACGCCGCCGCGAACACGGTACCACTGAGTGAGCTCGTGACATTCACCGAGAAAAAAAGCTTCCAGTCAATTATACGCGTCAACCGCCAGCGCGCGATCGGCATCTACGGCGGTGTCGCAGCGGGCAAATCGCAGGCGCAGGTGCTTTCGCGTGCGCAGCAGATCGCGGCCGAAGTTTTGCCTAAAGGTTATTCATTCGCGCTCGAAGGCGGTGCAGCGGGTCTTTCGGATTCATTCAAAAGCCTGAATCTCGCGCTTTTGCTCGGCATCATCATCGCCTACATGATTCTCGCAGTGCAGTTCAACTCGTTTGTGCATCCGGTTTCGGTGCTGGTCGCCCTGCCCTTCAGCGTCACGGGAGCACTCATCACGCTGTGGATTTCAGGTGTGTCACTCAATCTGTTCAGTTTCATCGGCCTCATTGTGCTCATGGGTATCGCCAAAAAGAATTCGATTCTTCTGGTTGAATTCACCAACCATGTGCGCGCGGCCAAAGACATCTCGGTGCGCGATGCGCTGATCGAAGCCTGCCCCGTGCGGCTGCGCCCGATTCTGATGACTTCGACCGCGACGGTCATCGCGGCGCTGCCGCTCATCATCGGCAACGGCATCGGACAAGAAACCCGCACGCCGATTGGGCTCACAATTATGGGCGGCACAATTGTCTCAACGGTCTTTACGCTGTTTGTCGTTCCCTGCATTTACCTGTTGCTGGCGCGGTTCGAAAAACAGAAACGCACGGTTTTGACCGTGCACGCACCGCTCAAAGGATTTGCCGGTACTTCACTACAGGCCGCACACACCGCAGTCACTGAAGTACCAGAGGTGGACGTTAAGGTTACTCGCCGCCGCAAACGCGTGGCCGAAAGTTAGACATCATCGTCTGCCAGCAGAACAAAAGTTATTGCACTTGCGGGGTTGTGGCTGGAGCGGGCGTTGCCTGAACAGGTGGCGCCGGTGGGGTTGCATTATGCGTCGCGGGTGTATTACCGCCTGCTGGCTGTGGCTGAGCTGGCTGCGAATTGTGCTCAACCGGACGACGCCTTTCGTGGTGGCGCTGCGCATGGCCGTGTCGGGCACCATGGTGTCTGCGGTGGGCGTTGACAGCAACATCTCGGCTGTCCAGCGACAGCAGAGTGAGTTCATTATCCAGTGCCAATGATTTGCCCATCAGCGCGTTTAATCCGGCTAGAAGTGCCACAACGAGAATTGAGGCAAACAGCTCAAACACCAGAGTTTTCTTCATCTTCTTGCCCACACCCTGTTAGACGGGACTGCCAACAGAAGCGACGACAAAATTTCGGCCTGCCGGCCCGGGAATTTTTGTGAAGCTTGTCGTAAAACAGAGGTCGCGGCAGTCGCCGGCTCAGCCCAATTTTTGCAGCATTGCCACAGCCCGGGCAACCTTAGAATCGATGCTTTCCGGCGTCGCGGCAGAGGATGAGACGGCGTCGGGTGAATTTGCCTGCCTGATGCGGAAGGTCTCTTCGCCGGCATCAGGGTGCAACTTCTTGAAGGTCGCAGATTTCGGTTGCACCCCCACTCCTTTGTTTTGCGCGGCGCCCGGTTCGTAGAGCAGGCACTTGAGCGCGAAGACAAAACCTTCGCCTATCTTGTCGAGCATTGGGCGGTGGTTCGCGTTGCGATAAAAACCGTAGGCGACGAGCGGCATTTCTTTCTCGAAGTAGAACAGGTCACCGAGGCGAATGAG
>Ga0154020_10002746_pt1 | contig 21431 bp, 15 predicted proteins | sample Klosneuvirus_201_FD_109709 | JGI IMG/M metagenome (GOLD analysis project Ga0154020, IMG submission 109709) | Active sludge microbial communities from wastewater, Klosterneuburg, Austria - Klosneuvirus_20160825_MG | ecosystem: Engineered > WWTP > Aerobic digester > Activated sludge | place... | reverse complement strand
CGCGGTGCGCACCGCGATCGCCGCGCGGCGCGATGCACCCGTCGACGTACTGCGCGAGCTCGCGCGCGATACCGATGTCCATCTGCGCCACGTGCTCGCGGCGAATCCGCGCACGCCACCGGAAGGGCTCGTCGATCTCGCGCGGACCGGCGATGCACTCTATGGCCTCGGTAAGAACCCCGCGCTACCGCAGGCGATCGTCGACGCGCTCGCGCTCCTCGCCGGGTACGACAAGCAGAAGCACGAACCCGACCCGGCCGATGTGCCGCACGCGCGCGCGTGGGCCGACGAGGTCGATGTCGACGACAACGCCGCGACGATCCCGGCGGCCGATGCGGTGGAGATCGGCCGCATGCGGCACTGGTCGTATCCGGTGGTCGCGCTCGCGGCTCGGCTCGGTGAGGACATGGGCGCGTACGACATCGCCGGTCGGCCGTGGTTGTCCGACGAGCTCGTCGAGAGCTGCGCGACCGATGTGTACACGTACGCCCGCGCGGAGATCGCGGAGCGCGCCGATGTCGACGAGCGCGTGCTCGCGCGACTCGCGACGGATCGCAGCGAGCTCGTACGCCAACAGGTGTCCGCGAATCCGCGCCTCTCGCTCCACGAGCTGCTCGCGATGATCGACGACGACAACGAGATGGTGCGCATGGGCGCCGCGACGAATCCGCGATTACCGGTCGAGCACCGCGCGCGCCTCGTCGGCGACAAGCATCCGTACACGCGGCGCGGCGTCGCGATGAGCCCGAACGCGACGGTCGGCGAGCTCGCGCGACTCGCGAAGGACAAGAGCGAGGACGTCCGCAAATGGGTGCCGCGCGCACATGCGGTCACGCCGGAGTTGCTCGCGCAGCTCGCGACGGACCGCGATGCGCAGACGGCGGGCCGCGCGAAGTTCCGGATCGCGATCGAAGCGTACGCGTCGGAACTCGCGCGCAGCTAGATCAGGTCGATCCGCACGGCACCGCGAACCACGTCGCGCTCGCGGCGCCCGCGCGCGGCCTCGGTGGTCGAGATCGCCCACTGGGATGGATGGCGAGAGATCAAATAGGACACGTGCTCGGCTGCCTTGCCGCACATCTCGCTCAGCGGCGTCGGATCGAGATCCTTCTCCGCGCGGCAGATGCTTCGTACCCAGCGATCGGGGTCGACGAGAGCGAACAACTCGAGCGCGATCCGGTTTCGCTTCGTGCGTTGCACGCGCGAGGCGATGGCCGCACCGATCGGAGCGTCGCGGAGGCCGGCCTCGTCGATGGATTCGCACGGCGTCCAATCGTCGAGCGGAGTGATCGAGCGGGGTGCGGGCCACTCGTAGGTCGCCAGGTCCTTCGCGACGAGCTCGAACCACTCCACGAGGGTGAAGTCCGCGTCGATGTACCCGTCCTCGGACCGCTCCTTCAGCAGCCCCCACGGCTTGTCGATCGCGACTCCGTAGCCACGCTGGAGGCCAGTCTCGGGATCGAGGTCACACTCGATCAACGGCACGATGCCGTCGCTCGCGTCGTAGATGCTCCACGAGTGGACGAGGCGATCGGGGCGCATCGGTGAGAGTGGCAGCAAGCTGCCATCGCAGAGCTCGAAGACTCGACGGACCGAGGCTGGAAGCGGCGCACCGAGTTTGCCCTCGAGCGCGGACAGCTCGTCGGGGGCTGCGGGAGGGTCGAGCGCGACCGGATGCTTCCTGCGGCGCTGAAGCGTGCGGATCAGCTTCTCGAGAGCGATCTCCTCGTCGACCATGCGCCATCGTATACGTCGGCGATCTCGCAGCTATGCGTGTGCGACGAGCACTTCGCGCTTGTTCGTGTGATCCGGCGGCGAGACCACGCCCTGCTTCTCCATCTCCTCGACGAGTCGCGCGGCGCGGTTGTACCCGATGCGCAGCTGGCGCTGCACCCACGAGATCGACGCGTTGCGCGTGGTGGTCACGATGTACACGGCCTTGTCGTACATATCGTCGTCGGACTTGCCCTGTGGCATGCCCGAGCCCGGCTCGCCGCCTTCGCCTTCTTCGTCGCGCGGCTTGAGGATGTCGAGGTTGTAGACCGGGCGGCCCTGCGTCTTCAGGAACTCGACGACGCGGTGGATCTCTTCTTCGTCGACGTAGCAGCCGTGGAGACGCTGCGGTGCGCCGCCGCGATCGGAGAACAGCATGTCGCCGGCACCGAGGAGTGCTTCGGCACCGTTCTGATCGAGGATGGTGCGCGAATCGATCTTCGACGTGACGTGGAACGCGATGCGCGACGGGAAGTTCGCCTTGATGAGGCCGGTGATGACGTCGACGGACGGACGCTGCGTCGCGAGGATCAGGTGGATGCCGGCGGCGCGCGCCTTCTGCGCGATGCGGGCGACCGAGGTCTCGACTTCCTTCGGCGCGCACATCATGAGGTCGGCGAACTCGTCGATGACGACGACGATGTACGGCAGGCGGTGGGGCGGGGCGGTGACCAGCTTCTCGCGCGAGTCCGCTTCCTCGGGCGAGCTCGAATCGACGGCGCGGTTGACGTCGTCGACGAGCGCAGCGGCGGCGGCGTCGGCGGCGGCGCGCAGCTTGTCGGCCTCCATCTTCGCCATCTGCTTGCCGACCTTCTCGTTGAACGTGGTGATGTCACGCACGCCCATGTTCGCGAGCAGATCGTAGCGACGCTCCATCTCCTCGACAGCCCAGCGCAGCGCGAGGTTCGCCTTCTTGGGATCTGTCACGACCGGCAAGAGCAGATGCGGGACGCCCTCGTAGATCGAGAGCTCGAGCATCTTCGGATCGACCATGATCATGCGGACGTCTTCGGGGCTGCAGTGATAGAGCAGCGACGAGATCATCGCGTTGACGGCGACCGACTTGCCGGAGCCGGTGGTGCCAGCGACGAGCAAGTGCGGCATGCGCGCGAGATCGACGACGGCGGGGCCGCCTTCGATGTCCTTGCCGAGCGCCATCGGCAGCTTCGCACGCCCCTTGCGGAACGAATCGTCGGCGAGGATCTCCTTGAGGAACACCTTCTCGCGGCTCTTGTTCGGAACCTCGATGCCGACGGCGGCCTTGCCGGGAATCGGCGCGACGATGCGAACGCGCAGTGCTTCGAGAGCGAGCGCGAGATCGTCGGTGAGGTTCGTGATCTTGTTGACGCGCGTGCCCGGTGCCGGCGCGAACTCGTACATCGTGACGACGGGACCCGGGCGGATCGCGACCACGTCGCCCTTCACGCCGTAGTTCTCGAGCGTCTGGGTCAGCTTCGCGGACAGCTCGAGCATCGCCGTCTTGTCGACGATGTTGACGCTCGACGAGTCGTAGTTGAGGAGCTGGATCGACGGCAGCTGATAGTCGCCGTCGCCGAGCTTGATGAAGCTGCGCTCGGCTTCGGCGGCCTTCTCCTTCGCGGCCATCTCCGCCTTGTCGGCGTGCTTGAACCGCGACTCGACGATCATCGGGCCGCCATCGGCGGCGACACCGGCGACCTCGCCGGGACCGGGCTCGTCGACCACCACGAGGGACGGCTCTTTCGAAGCGTCATCGCCGACGGGCGGTGCCTTGGTCCCCGACGGGAAGCGCGAGCGCTTCGCCTTCGCGATCGCGGGCTCCTTGGACATGACCGGCTCGGCGTGATCCGAGCCCTGTGCTTCGACGACCTCGATCGCGGGCGGAGAGAAGTCGACTTCCGTCTGCTGCGGGTCCTTGACCTTCTTCTCGCGTGGCTTCTTCGGCGTGGGCTGCGAGCGATCGTGGATCACCGGCTGGTTGCCGTTCTCGTCGTCGGCGACTTCCATGACGTCGTCGGGCTCGTGCTCCTCGTCCGCGTCCTCGTCGTCTTCGTCGCTACCGCCCGGCAGGATCGCGCGCACGACATCCGCGCAGAATCGCGCGACGGCGAACGCCGCGGCCTTCATCGCGCGACCCACCGCACGCAGCGCGTGTCCGATCGCGCGCACGACATCCCCCATGCGCAGCGGCGTGGCCACCACGACCGCGACCACGAGCCCGACCACCGCGAGTAGCGCGGTGCCGGCGGTACTGATCACCGCGCGCAGGATCTCGGCGAGGTGCTCGCCGATCGCGCCGCCCGGTCCGTGACCCGCGACGCGATATCCCGCGAACGCGAGATGCACGAGCGTGGCGACCGAGACGATCCCGATGATCGTTCCCGCGGCGATCACGATCGGCATCACCGGGTCCCGCTCGAGCAGCGTTCGCACGCTGGCGATCGCGAGCAGCGCGATCAGCGCGTAGCCGCAGACACCCGCGAGCCCGTAGAACAGGCCGGCGGTCGCGCGACCGAACGGTCCCATGACGAGGGCGTTGGCTTGCAGCGAGAGCATCGCCACCAACAGGAACAGCGCGGCGCCGAGTCCGACGACGCCCAGCACCTCGTGGCGCCGGTCGGATTCCGTCTTGGGGCTCGCCGAACTATCACGAATCTTTCGGTTCTTGGACATAGGATCCCCAGGGCTACTAGGAGCACCTTATCCTACATCCACCGACCCCTGCTCCCAACTTTTCATCCCAGTCGTAGAAACTGGGGTCGGACCCCAGTTGTTGGTGTCCGCCGATCGGACATCGCGTCGTGTGGGATCCTGCCGATGATGGGTCAGGAGCGGGTCACAAGGAAACTTCGTGCACTCGATCCGGTCTTGGATCTCCAGCGCCGACTCGCGAAGGAGGGACTGCCCGCGTCGTTCGCGAAGGTCCGCCGCATCACACGCGCGTGGTGGAAGCACCACGGGTTCGACGATCAGATCGCGACCGCGGGCACGGCCGAGGTCGGCAAGCGCATCGGCATCATCTTGATCGCGCAGCGCCTCGCCGAATCCAAGCGCGCTGGGATCATCGTGCTCGGCGAGCTCGTCGGCGATCAGCTGCACGGCCTGGATCTCGGTGCGCTCGGGTCGTTGCTGCACGACGGCCACCTCGCGCAGCCCGCGCTCGTCGAAGCATTCGCGGTGCGCGTGCTCGGCAAGCTGCTCGTTCGCGACGATACGCGCGCACGCGTGATCTACGATCTCGCGCAATGGCGTCACGCGGAGAAGCCGTGGCAGCGCCACGCGATGTGCCTCGCGTTCCTCGAGCTCGCACCGCGCGCGTCGACGATCGCCGGCCTCCTCGAGATGATCCTCGCGATCTGTGCGAGCGTCGTGTGGTCGATCGATCCGATCGACCAGTCCGCGGTCGCCTCGATCCTGCGCGAGCTCTCGACGAGCGAACCCGATCGCGTCGAGGCGTTCTTCGTCCGCTACGCGCGGTTCATGTCGAAGGCGTGCGCGCGAACGGCGATATCGCGCTACTCGCGCGCGCGGCGAAGCGAGCTCCTCGCACACCACAAACGCGCGACCACGATCTAGCTCGAGGCGATCGCGCACAGATGGGCGCCGTGTAAGCTAGTGCGAATGCGCGATTTGCTCGTGACGACCGTCGTCGGTACGGATGGTCCCATCGACGACTCGTTCGACGACGTCTTGCGGGAGATCATGGGCGTCGATTCGCCCCCGCTCGCCCCGGTGTTGATGCCGGGATTGATCCTCGACGACGCGTATCGCATCGAGCAGGAAGTCGGTCGCGGCGGGATGGGCCGCGTCTATCGCGCTCACGACATTCGCCTCGAGCGCGATGTCGCGATCAAGATCCATGTGGTCCTCGCGATCGACGGCAAGCGCTGGTCGCTGCGCGAAGCGTCGGCACTCGCGCGGCTCTCGCACCCCAACGTCGTCACGGTCTACGAGGTGGGCACGCACGACAACAGCCCGTGGGTCGCGATGGAGTACGTGCCGAACGGGACCGCTCGCACGTGGGCGATCGCCGAGGAGCGCAGCATCGACGAGATCCTCGCGGTGTACATCGCGGCGGGACGCGGGCTCGCGGCGGCGCACGCGGCCGACATCGTTCACCGCGACTTCAAGCCCGACAACATCCTGCTCGGCGCAGACGGCCAGCCGCGCGTCGCCGATTTCGGTCTCGCGCTCCAACTCGCGAAGATGGACGGCAATGTCGCGAGGCTCACGCTCGGGACGCCGGCGTACATGGCGCCCGAGCAATGGGATCGCGCGCCGGTCGGCAAAGCCGCCGATCAGTTCGCGTTCGCCACGTCGCTGTGGGAGACGCTGACCAAACAGCGCCCGTATCGCGGCAAGACCGAAGGCGAGATCCGTGCGGCGTGGAAGTCGCCGCCTCCACCACCAGCCCGCCCCGTGCCGCGTCACGTGGAGACCGCACTGCGCCGTGCACTCTCGATCGAGCCCGCGGATCGCTGGCCCGAGATGTCGCAGCTCCTCGACGAGCTCGAGCGCGATCCGCGCCGCACGCGGCGACGCGTCGCGATCGTCGTCGCTGCGGGCCTCGCGCTCGCCAGCGGCGGAGCGGTCGTGGCGACGACGCTGCGCGGTGAACCCGCCGCGAGCGAGCCCCCGTGCCTGCATGCGACGGACAGCTTCGCCACCGTTGCCAAGCTGCGCGGCGATCTCTCGCTATCCGACCCGCGCACGCTGACCAAGCTCGATGCGTGGATCGACACGTGGCGCACGAATCGCACCCGTGCGTGCGAGGACACGTACACGCGACGCACGCAGCCCGTCGAGGTGCTCGAGCTACGCACGCTGTGCTTCGATCGCGCGCGCGCGGCGGCGGAGGCGACGCTGCCCGAGCTCCCCACATCGAAGGACCCGATCTCGCTGGTCGAGGCGTTGCCGCGGCTCGCCGAGTGCGACGACGTCGCGCGCATGCGGAGCATCACTCCGATGCCCGTGGATCCCGTGGCGCGCGGGGAGATCGAAGCCGTGTCGAACGAGCTCGGTCGCATCCGCGTCATGCGCAACGCGGGCAAGACCGAGGAGGCGCTCGAGCTGGTCGAGAAGCTGCTCGTGCGCGCGCGCAAGACCGAGCGCAAAGCGCTGATCGCGGAGACCGCGCTGCTCACCGGCAACATGCGCGTCGGTAACAACAAGCTCGACACCGTGCGCGCGCTCTTCGAGGAAGCGTCGAAGCTCGCCGCCGAAGCGGGCGACGATTTCCTCGTCGCGAAGATCTGGTCGAACATGATCGACCTGTTGTCCGCGCGCCTCGAGCAGCCCGCGGAAGCCGAGAAGCTGATCCCCGTCGTCGAAACCGCCGTGCTGCGTGCGGGCAACAACGAGATGCTGCGCGTGGATCTGCAGTCGACGCTCGCGCAGCACGACCTCAAGCAGGGCCGGCTCGAGTCCGCGCGCACGCGTCTGGCGGATGCGCTGACATCGCACCCGAAGGTGTACGGCGAGGACAGCGAGCTCGCTCGTCTGTTCAACCTCGACGCCGGTATCGCGATGCGGCTATCGGACTACGCGGGGGCGCGCACAGATCTCCAGCGCGCCGCAGAGATCCTCGAGAAGAGCTACGGACCGAAGTACCGCCACCTCGCCGTGGTGTGGACCACGCTCGGGCAGGTCGAGTACTCCGCGGGGCACTACGCCGAGTCCCGCATCCCGCTCGAGCGAGCGGTCGCGCTCAAAGAGGAGGTCGGCGGCAAGGATGCAGCCACGCTGCCGTCGACGCTGACGCCGCTCGCGCGAACGCTGCTCGAAGTGAACGAGCCCGAGCTCGCGACGAGCACGATCCAGCGCTCGATCCAGTTGTCGCGCACGGCGCTCGGGCCCGAACACGCGAAGACGCTCGAAGCGCTGCGCGTGGAGGTCACGATCCTGATCCGGCAGACGAAGGACAAGCTCGCCGAACAGCGCCTGCTCGAGCTCCTGCCGCTACAGCGAAAGCTCGGCGCGATCGCACCGCTGGATTCGATGGAGCTCTCGCTCGCCGAGATCTATCGGCGCAACAACCGGATCGCCGATGCGCGCGCGGCGGTGGAGCGTGCGCGTCCGATCTCCGCAGGTGGCGATCGCTACATGCAGGCGAAGGTCATCGAGATGTCAGGACGCGTCGAGGGCACGGCGGGGAATCGTGCGAAGGCGGTGGAGCTGTTCGAGACGGCGATCGCGATGCTGAAGGAGCTCCGCGGCGCTGATCACGACGAGACGCAGCTGGCGCAGAAGGCGCTCGACGAAGTGAAGGCAGGGCGAGCGCCCGGCAAGGGCTGGTGACTCACTTCGTGAAGTTGAGCGAGAACACCGCCGCGAGCGACACGTTGCGGTGCTCGAGCGTATCCGTGCTCGCGACCAGACCGAGGGTCATCGTGTCCGTCAGGAACAGCTCCGCGCGTGCGCGCAGCTCGAGCATCGGCTCCTTCTTGCGCCCCGCGATGTCCATGCCCAGATCACTCGTGACGTTGGTGTCGCGCACGCCGAGCGCGGCATCGCCACCGAACATCACGGGACCGCGGAGCGTGTGCAGACCCGCATACGCCTTGATGCCGAGGCTATTGCCGCCGAGCGGCCCGGAGTAACCCTCGCCTCCGGTCGTGCGCGCCACGGTGCGCGTCGGCACGCTCGTGTGGCCTTCGAGGCGACCGTCATCGACCTCGCCGCCGAAGTGAAAGTTCTTGCCGACCGAGATGCGGATCCCGAACCGCGCGAGATCCGCGTCGAGCGCGGTCTGATCCGTGACCGCGACGCGGCTGCGCACGTAGCCGAAGTCGAGCGTGGCGCCCGAGCCGCGCTCCGCGAACGCCGACGAGCTCGCGAGCAAAACGAGAAACGCAGGCGCGATCCGCATGAGAGGCAGAATAGCCGTCGACGAGACAGCCGCTCGTGGCAGCTCCTGGCAATCGCGCGGGGATTGCTACAGCGAGAGTCGCAGGACGAGCGGCAGGTGGTCGCTGACCTTTGCCTCGTAATTCTGAACTAGTGTTGCGAGTGACGGAATCAACGGCATCTGAGTGATGGCGGAAGCAAACTCCTGCGTCGCCACCATGTGATCGAGCATCACGTCCGCGGGCAGGAACGTGATGCCGCCCGCATCGTCGACGGCCTTCGAGATCACGGAGTACCGATCGGGAGTCCACACCGCGAACATCTCCGCCGCGCGATCGTCATCGAAGTCTTCGTTGAAGTCACCGAGCACCAAGATGCGATCGATGTCCGTCGTATCGACGAGGTTTCGCACGTTGCCCTCGATGATCCCGGCGGCTTGAACGCGCGCTTGTTCGTCGACCGGCGCGAGCCCTGCCTTCAGGTGCACGGCGTGCAACGCGAACCGCGTGCCGTTGACCTCGAATACCGCGCGCACGACCGGCCGGATCAGCCGCCCGTCCGTGAACAGCGTCGTCGTCTCCGAGTGCACGACGCTCTCGTTCCACAGCACCGCGATGCCGCCGTTCGCCGAGCCCTCGGGATCGGGCATCGCGTACTGCCACCCCGGGAGGCGCGCGACGAGCGCCTCGAGTGCTGTTTTGCTCTCGATCTCCTCGACGGTGACGATGTCGAGCTGCAGCGACGCGATCAGATCGCCCGCGATGATCTCGGTTCCCGCGGCCGTCGGGAACATCTTCAAGTTCCAGCACGCGACATCGATCGTCGACGCGGTACCGACGGCGGGGACCAGATCGGTGCGTGCGCGCTCGGCATCGATCGCGGCATCGACGGGCGCGGCACCATCATCGCCGCACGCCGCGAGCGCGAACAGAACGGCGAGGCGACGCATCGCGCACATCCTACGCCGATTCCTCGACCTCGATCTCGACCTCACTGCCTCGGCCCTCGACGTTCGCATCGAAGTCGCGATCGATCTCGGCCTCCTCGGCAGTGACGACATGATTCTCGGAATCGGCGGTGCGCTCGGCGGCTTCGCGCTGTGCGAAGTAGCTCCCGACCGCGGCGGCGGCTGCTCTGGTCATGCCCGGTGCTTTCGCGAGGTCCGCGGTCGATGCCAAGCGGATCGCACGCACGCTGCCGAAGTGCTTGAGCAGGCGCTTGCGCCGTGACTCGCCGATGCCCGGAATATCGTCGAGCTCGCTGCGCAGCGATTGTTTGCTTCGCCGCTCGCGATGGAACGTGTTCGCGAACCGGTGCGCCTCGTCGCGAATGCGCGCGAGCACGAACAGCTCCGGCGAGTTCTGCTTGAGCGCGATCGAGTCCTTCACGTTTCGGCGATAGATGCGATCCGGCGCACTTCCGGCTTCGAGCTCGCGCTCCTTCGCGAGACCGATGATCTCGACGCCGTCATCGCCGCCGAGCTTGACGCCGAGATCGGAGAGCGCGGTGACGGCCATGCCGAGCTGGCCCTTGCCGCCGTCGATGACGAGCAGATCCGGCGGCGCCCACGCGGGATCGTCGTCCTCGCGCTTCTGGACCTTCGCCGCGCGCGCGAACCGGCGCGTGAGCACCTCGTACATCGCCGCGAAGTCGTTGTTGTCGACGCTGCGGATCTTGAACTTCCGGTAGTACTGCCGCGCGGGGACACCATCGATGAACGTCACCATCGACGCGACGGTCTCGGTGCCCTGGATGTGCGCGATGTCGAAGCACTCGATGCGGCGCGGCGGGCGGCGCAGATCGAGGCGCTTCGCGACCTTCTCGAGGAGCGCGTCGGCATCGGCGTCGCGGCCGCGCTTCGAGGTCGCGCTGGCGGCGGCGTTGCGATCGGCGAGATCGACGAGCTTCGCGCGCACGCCGCGGCGCGGGTCGAGGATCTTCACCTTCTTGCCGCGCGCGGTTCCGAGCCACTCGGCGATCACGTCGCTGTCCTCGAGATCGACGCCGACGACGACCTCGTCGGGGATATAGGTCCCCGTCGCGTAGTACTGCTGGAGGTGCTCGCCGATCACCTGCGCGTCGGGCAGCTCCTGATCCTTCTGCGAGAACGCACGTCGTCCGACGAGCTTGCCGGCGCGCACGAACAGCACGACGACCTCGACGATGTCGGCTTGGCGATACAAGCCCCACACGTCCTGGTCGACGAAGTCATCTTGCACGATGTGCTGCTTCGCGAGCGTGCGCTCGACGGCGGCGATCGAATCGCGCAGCACCGCCGCGACCTCGAAGTCCTCGCGCTCGGCGCGTGCGGCCATGCGTGCGCGCAAGCGTGCGACCAGCTCGGCATTCTTGTTATCGAGGAACATCTTCACGTCCTCGACCTGCTCGGCGTACGCGGTAGAGGGCACGTCGATCGCACACGGACCCGAGCACCGCTTGATCTGGTACTGCAGGCACGGCCGGCCGCGCGTCTCGAGCACGTGATCTGTGCACGTACGCAGCTGGAAGTGGCGGTTCAGCGTGCGGAGCGTCTCGCGCGCCGATGTCGCCGAGTGGTACGGCCCGAAGTAGTTCGCGCCGTCTCCCCGAATATTCCGTACGACCTCGACCCGCGGGTACAGCGTGCGCTTCGCCACGTTCTCGATCGGAACGTCGGGCGGCGGCGTCGTGGGATCGACGAGTCGCAGCACCAGGTACTGCTTGTCGTCGCGAAGCTTCACGTTGAACTTCGGCTGATGCTTCTTGATCAGGTGGTTCTCGAGGAGGAGCGCCTCCTTCGACGACGACACGACGATGGTTTCGACATCGACGACGGCGCGACCGAGGAACCCGGCGGCCACGAAGAAGCGCTCGTCACCACCCGGCCGAAAGTACTGGCGCACGCGCGAGCGAAGGCTCTTGGCCTTGCCCACGTACACGACGATGCCTTTGGCGTCCTTGAATAAATAGACGCCAGGCTCCGTCGGGATGCGGTCGAGGATCTCGCCGGCCAGCGGCATGGCAACGCCGACCTTAGCAGTCGCCGGTGAAACCAGGCATAGTCCCCGCACGACTGGAGGTCGCATGTTGAAGCAGCTCGCTGTGTGTGCCGCGCTGGTTGGAGCGACGAGCACGGTCGCCGTCGCAGGTAATGGAACAAACCTGACCAAATATGTCGCGGACACCACGCAGGTCGTCCTCGTTCTCGATGTCGCGGCGGCCAAGAGCAGCAAGCTCGTGAAGGACAGCTTCACGAAGCTGCTCGACACGCAGCCCGACGCGCGCGCGAAGATGGACGAGATCGGCCTCGATCCACTGCGCGACATCGACACGGTCATGATCTCCTTCGGCGGCTTCGACGAGATCACGAACATGGGAGACAGTTCGTCGATGGTGATCATCGTCGAGGGACGCTTGCCGAAGGACGCGCTCGCGAAGATCAAGGCGTCCACGAAGACGACTCAGAACGGCGTCGATATCTTCTCCAAGGATGACACCGAGGGTGCCGTGATCGACGGCAAGCTGTTCTTCGCGAAGATGGGTCACATGGGCGAGGTGATCTCGCTCGCGAAGGGCAAGTCGAAGGCAAACCTCGCCGCGGGCGGCGGTGGCAAGGAGCTGCGCGAGACGATGAAGCGCGCGTCGACGAAGAGCCACATGTGGGGCGCGATCAACCTCCCGCAGAAGGATCGCGACAAGACGGTCGCGGCGCAGATGCCGCTCAACTCCGTGTCGTTCGGCTTCAAGTTTTCGAGCGATCTCGAGGGTGGCCTCCGCCTCGAGACTCCGTCGCCCACCTCGGCCGATTCCACGACGAAGGCGCTCACCGGCGCGCTGCCGCAGGTGAAGATGATGATGGGCGGCATCGGCCTCGGTGTCGCCGCGAACACGATCGCGCTCGCGCAGGACAAGGCGGCGGTCACCGCGACGATCAAGGTCTCGCAGACCGAGCTGAAGTCGCTGTTCGACCTCGCGATGGCGAAGAAGAGCGGTGGCGGTGGCGTGCAGCCGGCTCCGAAGGATCCGAAGCCGATGCCCCCGCCATCGGGTGGCCTCGGCGGCGGAAAAAAGCCCTAGAAGGTCTTCAGGAGCGAGAAGCGGAACACCGCATCGCCGAGCTCGACGAGATCACCTTCCGCGAGCGCATGCGAGTGAACGCGCGCTCCGTTGACGTTGCTGCCGTTCGTCGAGCCTAGGTCTTCCAGCACGTACTTGTCGTTCACGAACAAGACGCGTGCGTGATGGCGGCTGAGATTTCCGCTCGCGACGGGGATCTCGGCGTTCGCGCCACGTCCGATGATGTTTTCGCCGAACAGCACGAAGTTCTTGCCGGCGACGGGGCCTCCGATGCCGACGAGCTGGGCGGCAACGGCCGGACGCACGACCGCGGCCCTCGCGAACGTCGGCGTCGCGGACTTGTACATCATCGATGCCTTGCGCTGGTGTTGCCTCTCGGCGTCCGTGCTCTTGCGCTCGTAGTTCGCCGCTTCGTCTTCGAGCTGCTCGCGAAGGTCGGCGAGCACGGAGCCATCGTTGCGCACGAACCCCTCGACGGCGTCGATGCGCGCCGCGAGCTGACGCAGGATCGCGGCCGCCGCGGGTAGCGCACCGCGATCGCCTTGCGCGCGAGCCTGCGCACGCGCGTCGTCCGCTTGCACGAGGATGATCTCGCGCTGCGCGTCCTTGTCGATCACGCGCGGTCCCGTGCGGATGTCCACGTCGAGCGAGCCGGTCAGCGAGTGCTGCGTGCCATCCGGCGAGCGACCCTCGACGATGATGTCGATCAACCGGCCCTTCGCGGTGGACTTGAGATCGAGCTTCAGCTCGAGTGCGATCGAGCGGCCCTCGTCGACGAACACGTCGCCGATCGTCGTCGCGATGCCGTGCTTGCCGTGGCGCAGCGGCGAGGCGGGCAGCACGCGCAATAGCTCCACGCCCTCGGCGGGACCGAGCTTCAGCTCGAGCTTGTCGGCGACGATGCCGCCATGTGCGAGTGCGGCGCGCGCGAGATCCACGCGAGCCGTGATCGGGTCCGGGATGTACGCGTAGCGGCCCGATCCCGCGGTCGCGATCGCGTCGAGCACGTTCTCGTCGTGATGCAGTCCGAAGCCGAGCGTCGACACCGCGAGGCCAAGACCGCGCACGTAGCTCGCGAGGTCCGCCGCTGATTGCAGACCCACGTTCGGTTGGCCGTCGCTCATCACGACCATCACGCGGCGCAGGCCCTGCGGTGCGGTCACGAGCACGGCGGCGGCGACTTCGATGCCGCCGTGCATGTTCGTGCTGCCATCCGCCGTCACGCCCGCGATCGCACGCGTGATCTGCAGGCGGCCTGCACTGTTCATCGTGGTCAGTCCGCAGCGCACCCCCGCGTTCGTGGAGAACGTGACGATCGCGAGCTGGTCCTTCTCGCCGAGCAAGTGACCGAGTAGCGCGCAGCTGTGCAGCACGTGCTGGATCGGATTGCCCTGCATCGAGCCGGACGTATCGATCACGAGTGCCACCGCGAGAGGTGCGCGTTCCTTCTCGAGGCTCTGGCCGCGGGGCTCGACCTTGATCGACGCCCACAGCGTCGACGACCCGGGCTCCACGTTCTTTGCTTCACACGCCGCGACCAACCCGAACGGTGTATTCATGACACTAAGTATAGGCGGCCCGACGAAGATCGGCAATGAATGCCTTCGCATACATCGGCTCACTGCGCCGGAATCGAGCAGGTTGCTCCACCGCGGCGCAACCCACGCACGAAACCGAAAGCTAGATGACGCCTGCGAGCGCTAGATAACCGAGCAGTCGCGGAGCGTCACCAGGATCATCACGACGAACAGGATCATGATGCCGCCCATGTGCACGGTCGCTTCGATCTTCGCGTTCGCGCGGCGGCGCGTGATCAGCTCGTACGCGAGGAACACGAGGCGTCCACCGTCGAGCGCGGGCAGCGGGAGCAGGTTGAACAACCCGAGGTACACGCTGAGCATCATCAGCAAGCGGATGAAGTAGACCCAGCCCGCTTCGAGCGCGAGCTTGAACTCTTTCATGATGCGGCCGGGGCCACCCGGATCCGCGGGCGCTTCGCGCGTGACGATCTTGTACAAGCCCTCGCCGATCACCTTCGTCTGATCGATCGGGTACATGATCGATCGCTTCACCGAGTCGAAGAACCCGACGTCGACGGTGTCCGCGACGCTCGAGTACAAGATGCCGAGCAGGAACAGCTGCCGTGGTCGCTTGTGACTGTCTCTCGCCATGATGATCGCGGGTCGCGCGGACATCGGTGCGTCGAGGAGGTGCTTGGTCGCGCCATCGTGGATGCCGACGAACCAGTAATCGAGCTCGCCGCGATAGCCGAGCTTCGGCTGGATCGGCACGTCGAACACCTTGCCGTCGCGGCGCACGGTGAGGACGACCGGGCCGCCCTCCTTCGCGTTCACGAGCGCGCTGATCTTCGGCGTCGTCGAGCTGGAGTGCGAGAAGATCTTCGTGCCGTCGACCGCGAGGATACGGTCGTCGACCTTCAGCTTCGCGGACGCGTCGAAGCCGTCCATCACCTCGGCGATCGTGTAGTAGCGCTCGGTGGTGTCCACGCCGTGGCACATGAACAATCCGAACGCGAGGACGATCGCGGACAGGTAGTTCGTGGCGGGGCCGGCGAAGATCGTCAAAAACCGCATCCACGCGGGGCGATTCGGATACGCCTCGCGATCCTCGGGATCGACCTCCTCGAGGATGTTCATGCCGCGGATCTCGACGAAGCCACCGAACGGCAACGGCGCGAGCTGGAACTGCGTGCCCGACTTCGACAGCCACTTGAAGCCCGGGATCGCCGGACCGAAGCCGATGCTGAAGCGCTCGACCTTCATCCTGCACCAGCGCGCGACGAAGTAGTGACCGCTCTCGTGGACGACGATCAGGAACGCGAGGGCCATCGCCGGCAGGAGGTAGCCCGACATGTAGAGCAACCCCAACGCGACCGCGGCGAGAGCGTAAAACACGGTTCGACTATAGCAGCGCACTCACGTGCGTGCCGGTCTCTCTCCGTCGAGGAGCTCGGTCGAGCTACGCCCAGCGAGCGAATGCACGGAACGGCGACACGGTGGCCTTCACGGCAACGCCTGTCGGACCGGCGACACGCACGAGCAGGCTCTTCACTTCGAGGCGCTTGGCGAGGCGGCGATGCATCGCGGGGCCGATGAGGCGCGCACCACGAATCGCGGGCAGTGCTCGTACGCGATGCGCGACGGTGTAGCGGGTCAGCGCGATCTCGGCATCGCCTTCACTGGCGAGCAACCGGCGACACGCGGCGCCAATTCCGTCGAGCGAACCCGCAGCGACATCCGGCGACGCGATCACGAGCAGCGTTCCTTGCGCGCGCGCAGCGCCGGCGTCGACACCGCGACCGCGTCCCGATGCGTTGGTCACACGGAGCTCGGGCACTTCGGCGCGGAGCAGCGCGAGAACGGCGTGCGAGTTATCCCCGGAGTCCTCGTCGATCGCGAGGATCTCGAAGGCGAGGCCCAGCCCGCGCAGGTGCTCGGCCGTTCGGCGCACCGCGATCCCGACAAACTCTTCGTCATCTCCGAACGGCAACACCACGGAGACATCGAATCGCGGACTGTCGAACATCGCAGCGAGAGTAAGCACCAAGCGTGCCGCCATTAGACTTGGGTGTCATCGCACGGAGCTGACCCGATCGTCACGCAATTACGACACGTTGGACACGATCGCCGACGGCAATGGTCCGACCGTTTTCCTCGATGTGCGAAGCCGCTTACGCACTGCGGCGTTACAGACGAGTCACCCGCTTCTCACCAGCGTGCGGATCACGCGGTGCCAGTCTAGATGTGCGACAGATTCACGGAGCGTCGCGGGTGATGGTGGTGCAGCGAGAACGCGATCGATCGCGTCCGCCAGCGCAGCCGGATGATCCGGTGGAGCTCGCACCACGCCGCGCAGGCTGCGGAGCCCACCGACGTCGGATGCGATCACGGGAATGCCGGCGGCGAGCGCCTCGAGTGCGATCAGCGGCGTGCCTTCGTCGCGGCCGGCGATGGTGCGTGATGGCACGACGACGACGCTCGCGCGCGACAGCAATCGATCGCGTGCCCGCGTGTCGAGCGCGCCAAACATCTCCACCTGACTGCACGCATCGAGATCGAGGCCCTTGGTCACGACCGCGATCGTCGCGCCGTGGCGACGCGGATCGTAGCCCTCGAGGATCGAGGCGATGCGCGCGTGATCGGACTCTGGCTCCTCGTCGCCGAGCGACCCTCGCTGCGGAGACTTCGCGACGCGCTCCGCGATCTCGGCCAGATCGAACACCGGCGCGTGCTGGGCGGCCGCGCGACGCAGCGCGGGTCTCTCCGGACCATCACCCGCGATCGCGAGACGAACGCGGGTGCGCAGGTGGGCGAGCGCTTCGATCGCGACGTCCACGCCTTTGATCGGCACGAGTCGCGCGGCGATCACGATCGTCGGTAGCGGCGTCGGGCGGCGCGGGATCGCTGCGAAGCGAGCGAGGTCGATGCCCATCGGTTGCACGCGCGCTTCGCCGAGCCAGCTCGCGAGATGCGGCGCGGCGTCGAGCGCGATCGAACGGAGCTGCTCGCTGACGAACACGAGCTGCACTCCGCGAGCGCGCAGGCGATCGAGCGATGGTGCGAGGAGACCGAGGCGCTGCAGCGTGTGCACGTCGCCGCCATGAGCGATCGCGAGTATCGGCGTACGGCGCGCGGCGAGCGAGCACGCGAGCGCCGACGGCGCGAGCCAATGCGCGACGATCGTGTCCCAGCGCCATGACCGCAGGGCGATCGCCGCCGCGAGGCGCGCGGAGAACTTCGCGGCGGCCGCGGCGTACGACGGGGCGCGCTCCAACAGATCCGGCGCGCCACCGGTGTAGAACAGGCCGCCGCTCGGGATGCGAACGACGCGCTCGTGATCGAGTGCGCGCGACCTTTCGGTGGCGCCGCCGTTCGCCGCGTCGGTTGCCGTGTCGGCGGCCGCGATGACCTGGACGTCGTGACCGAGGTTTCGTAGCGCGGCGACGTGCTCGCCGACGAAGTTTCCCGCGGGGTCGTCGACAAAGCGCGGATACGACGTCGTGACGACGCCGACCTTCACATCGTGCCGCGCTCGAGGCGTTCGGTGCGGCGCTGGCGTGCCTGCGCGGCGAGGCGATTGCCCCACGAGCGAAGCAGCACGTACGGAATGGGATGGATCGCCGTGGTGAGGTTGATGCCCGAGTGCCAGTGCGCGCCGTAGATCGGGCGGACGGGAACATCGATGACGCGCATCTTCGCGACACGGAGGCGCGACAGCAGATCGTTCGGATAGCCGTAGCGCGGGAACAGTGCGTCGAGCTCGATGCGCTGGAGCGCGTTGCGATGGATCGCGGTGTAACCGCACTGCGAATCGAACACGTGACGATAGCCGCTCGTCACGCGCGTCATCGTCGAGAGCACGACGTTGCCGAGGATGCGAGACGGCGGCATCGTTCGCCAGATCGAGGGATGGCGGAAGCGATTGCCTTTGACGTAGTCGGCGCGGTTGTCGGCGATCGGATCGAGGAGGGCGGGGAGATCCGACGGGTCCATTTGACCGTCGCCGGCCATCACGACGGCGACATCCGCGCCGATCGCGATCGTGCGGCGGTAGCCGGTGGTGATCGCGCGGCCGACGCCGCCGTTTTGCGCGTGGCGGATGACCTCGACTCCGGATGGCCGCTCCCGGCGTGCTGCGGCGAGCTCGGCTTGGAGCTGCGTGTCGTCGGTGGAGCAGTCATCGATCACGATGATGTCGTCGACAAAAGGTGGAACCGTTGCGACGGTTTCGCCGATCGCACGTCGCTCGTTGAACGCGGGGATCACGACGGCGACGCGGAGCGAGCGGTACATCTTCGTCGGAGTTGTATCACCGATGTCGGACCTGCGTGGTACGCCTCTCCCCGCACGGAGACAGGTGTCTTCGCAGACAAACACCCGGGGGAATCCTCGGGAATCGACGGAATCGAAAGAAGAAGCGACATGGCCGGTGGAGTGAACAAAGTCATCCTCGTCGGAAACCTCGGAGCCGATCCCGACATGCGGTACACGCCGAGCGGGCAGGGCGTGTGCGAGCTGCGCATCGCGACGAGCGAGAGCTGGAACGACAAGAACGGTCAGCGCCAGGAGCGCACCGAGTGGCACCGCGTCGTGGTGTGGGGCAAGCGCGCGGAGGTTTGCTCGAAGTACCTGTCGAAGGGTCGCCAGGTGTTCGTCGAGGGTCGGATCCAGACCCGCACGTACGACGACAAAGAGGGCAACAAGAAGTACATCACCGAGATCATCGCCGCGGACGTGCAGTTCCTCGGTGGTGGTGCACGTGAAGGCGGCGCCGCTGGCGGTGGTCGTCGCGATGACGGTCCGCCTCCGCCCAACGATGGTGACTTCGGCGGTGGTGGTGCTGGCTTCGGCGGCGGTGGCGGCGGTGGCGGCCCCGACGACGACATTCCGTTCTGATCGGTCAGACTCCAGCCGTGTCCGAACGCGGCCTGTGGGGCCACCGTGACTTCCTGCGGCTGTGGATCGCGCAAGCGATCAGCGCCTATGGCTCGCGCATCACGCGGACCGCGTTGCCGATCATCGCGATCGCGATGCTCGATCAGCCCGAGAGCGTCATCGGCGTCCTCGTCGCGGGCCAGCTCGCACCCGGTGTCGTGCTCGCATTGTTCGTCGGTGGCTTCATCGATCGAGGCAACAAGCGCCGCATCCTGATCGTGTCCGATCTCGTGCGCGCGATCGCGGTGGCATCACTGACGATCGCGTGGGCCGCGGGCGGGTTGACCATGGTGCACTTGTTGATCGTCGGTGCGATCGTCGGCGCGGCGAGCGCGATGTTCGCGATCACCGACAACGCGTACTTGCCGTCGCTGATCGGCAAAGAGCACCTCGCCGAGGGCAACTCGAAGATCGAAGCGACGGAGGCGATCGCGGAGATCACGGGTCCGGCGAGCGCCGGTGCGCTGATCGCCGCGCTCGGTGCGCCGCTCGCGGTGGCGATCGATGCGGCGACATACGTGTGGTCCGCGGTGATGCTCGGGCGAATTCAAGCACGGAGCGCGCCCGTCGAGGAGAGTCCGCCGAACGCGTCGATGTCGCTGCGCGGTGGTGACCTCGAGGTCGGCATGCGCGCGGTATTCGGGCATCCGATCGTGCGGCCGATCGTGCTGAGTCACATGGTGTGGTCGCTGTCGGGCGGCTTCTTCATGGCGCTGTACACGCCGTTCTGTTTGCGCGAGCTGCAGCTCGACACCACGACGTTCGGCGTCGTGATCGCGATGGGCGGCGTCGGCTCGCTCGCGGGTGCGCTGCTCTCGCGCACGTTCGTCCGCAGAGTCGGCCTGGGGCGGACGCTGGTCACCACCTCGGCGCTCAGCCTCGTGTGCGCGCTGTTCATTCCGCTCGCGAGCGGACCGTACGCGGTGATCGTCGCGCTGCTCGTCGCGCATCAATTGTTGAGTGACGGCTTTTCGGTCGCGTTCGTGATCCAAGCGGTGACGCTGCGGCAAACGGTGTTGCGAAAGGAGCTGCTCGGTCGCGCGAACGCCGCGATCCACGTGTGCACGGCGAGCCTGTTGCCGATCGGAGCGCTCGTGTCGGGCTTCATCGCGGAGGCGATCGGCACGCGAGAGGCGGTGTGGATCGGCGTGTCGATCGGCCTGATTCCCCCGCTGCTGCTGCTTCCTCTGTGGAAGATCGACAAGATGCCCGCGGCCGAGGATTCGATCCGCCGCGTGTCCACCAACTAGCCCGTGCGTTCCTGGTTGCGCATCGATTGCGCCTCCGCGCCCTGGAGTCGCAATTTCTGGTGTGGCGAGGCGACGAGCCGAGCGTGGCACGCGCCCAAACGTCGATGACGCGTGCCTGCGCGTGCCTTCGTGGCGACGCGGGCGTGCGACCCGCTGGCACGAAATCTGATTGAACGCGTACCATGAGACTCGTCCTGCTCGTCGCGGTCTCCGTCGGAGTTGCGATGGTGCGGCCGGCGGCGGCGCAGTGCCCGGCGAACGCGTCCTCGTGCATCACCTGTCACGAGACTCGCGGGACACGTCCGGTTCTCCAACGCGGGCAGCCGTGGCACGCCGATCACAGCTTTGGCGATCTGTGCGCCGGCTGTCATGGCGGAGATCGAGAGGCCACCGCCGCCGAGGCGGCGCACCTCGGCATGCGCTCGAACCCACTCGACGATCCATTCGCGTCGTGTGCAGGTTGCCACGGCGATCACCTCGCGCTCGCGGATCGCTATCAGCCGCTCGTGTCACGTGCAGAACACGAACACTCCCCGGTGCCCCCGCCTCCGTCCTCGAGCTCCGCGCCGGCGACGCAGACCTCGATCGCGAACGTCGTGCTCGCGGTGATCGCGGTCGCGCTCGCGTTCGTCCTGTACCTGCTGCGCGGGAGGCTGGTACTCGCGCGCGCGCCACGCCGCTCGCTTCGCGCGTGGTTGACCGCGACGTCGTGGAGTCCATACGTCGCGGGCGCCGGGCTTGGCGTCATCGTGGCCGTGTCGGAGGGAGTCTGCGGCCGGCCGCTGTTCGCCTCGGGAGCCTTCGACAAGCTCGCGGCGTACGTCGGCAAGCCGCTCTTCCCGTCGAGCCAGTACTACCAGTACGTCGTGAGCCCGGGCGTCACCTGGCCGGTGTGGCTCATGGTCGGCGTGCTCGTAGGCTCGTTCATGTCGAGTCGACTGTCAGGCCAAGCTCGCATTCGCTGGGTTCCGGACACGCAATGGGTGCCACGCTTCGGGCCAAGTCGGAGCGTTCGTTTCGCGCTCGCCTTCGTCGGCGCCGCACTCGTGCAGATCGGCGCAGGGATCGCGGG
>Ga0154020_10002745_pt1 | contig 21432 bp, 30 predicted proteins | sample Klosneuvirus_201_FD_109709 | JGI IMG/M metagenome (GOLD analysis project Ga0154020, IMG submission 109709) | Active sludge microbial communities from wastewater, Klosterneuburg, Austria - Klosneuvirus_20160825_MG | ecosystem: Engineered > WWTP > Aerobic digester > Activated sludge | place... | reverse complement strand
ACTTTGTATGATAGGGAGTTTGATTGTATTGAGCGTCGGCAAATTCAAGCAGACTTTCGTGGACTATTGAACCTTTATCTAGACTTCTGCTTCATTGTGCTTCCTTTTTCTTTTGAAGAACTTCAAGAATATGTAGATTAATACTATAGAGCAGTTACTAAAGAATACAACTCTTCAATATTTTGAAGAGTAATTTCCTTATACTTAGTCCATCTAATACCACATTTGGCATCAAGCATAAATTTGTGTGTAAATCCATTGTTGCTTATAACTCTTCTTATTTTCCATCTCTCTTTTCTTACTACATAGTTTAGACTATAATATTTAAATCCTCGGAATCTACTCATTATTTTATAAGACAAAATAGCTGATTCTTCAAGAGAAGAAATATTTTTTTCTGATAAAATATTATGGTTTAAATTATCAAAGCTGAATATAACATGTCCATTCGAGACATATTGGAAATTGAATCCATTCTTTTTAAGATCGATGTAAAAAGCACCACTTTCTGTTTTCTTTGTAAACCAATACGAAGAGTGTGTTGTGTATTCATAGTAACCATTTTCCTCTAGAAGAAGAATAGTTTTTTCTTCAGACATTTATATAGATAGCATTTTATTTTATATTTAGTCTAGCCATTGCTTTCCAATAAGTATATGTTGTCTTTCATTATTTCTGCTTTGCTCATTTATATGAATAGCACTACTTGTTTATGTTGAAGTATTCAAGAGCCTTATCGAAATTTTCGAGCGTTATTTCCATTGCTTTACTATAATAGTTTCCGCTATGTTTTTTAAGTATGTTCAAAGCAACTCTGTGGGAATTCCCTTTGTATCTTTTTTGAATTTTGAGTTTAGTTGAAAAGAGTGGCTGTCTTGTAAATTGACTTGGAGCTGTGTATCTATTTTCTACAAACATCCTGCTTCCATCAAACTTGTAAAGCAACAGCATTGACTCAACAATGTCTGTTAAGTCTTTTTGATTAAAGACAGCAAAGCTTTTTGATTCACCAAAGTCTTCACTTGAAGATTTTTTAGAGTTATTTCCAGTAATAGAAACCGTTCTTTTTGAGCCAAAAATGTAACTTGGTATATAATCAATTGTAAACTCCTCGTTTTTATGACTAATTGATTTAGTAAATATCATTGAGCCATTACTATAAAATTGAGCAAATCCATCTTCTTCTAAAACCTTTATTTCATTGTCAAAATATCCCATAAGAATTTTTTTAGATGCTGTCATAAATTAGTTATAGCATATTGCCTATTGGTTTGATCTTGGTCTAAAGATGCCATTTACGATAGTACCCGACACAATTCTACATCCACTATTTACGTCTGCATCTCCAGAGGAACAACAAAAATACTTATCATCAACAGAAGACTGAGAGACAGTACAAAAGTTTCTATTAGAAGAACAAATTCGTATATTTTCATTTGTTGATTGAGGCTCAACCCTACAAGAAACGAAAACACCATCAGCTTGATTAATAGAACGAAGATGCTTCCTCAAAGCAGTCTCGGAATTTGAAAATCCAACCTCTCCAGAACGAATATGCTTGTTGATATATTTTCCCGTATAGAAAATACCAAGACCAATGAGAATGAATATAATCATGCTTTGAATTTTAGATGCTTTATTTTTTTCGATTTTATTTTCTAGATTTTGAATTTTATCTGCAAGCAGTTGCTTTTCATATCTGAGATTGTCAATTTTTGAAGAAAGTCTATTTGATTCATCTGTTTTAAGCCTTATTGTCTTTAGCAAATCAGATTTGATTCGTTTGTAATAATCAACTGGAACGGGATTTTCCCTGTAAGGTGAATTATCTCCAGAATTGTAATAAAAGTCTTTCTCATCGAAGTCTTTTTCATATGTATTCTCTGTATTGCTTGAGTTTTTAGAATTACTTGGTGCTGCTGTTACCATATGCCTTTATAGCACAAGTGTCGTATTTTTATGCTATCTATTACTAGGAGGAATCGTGAACAAAGAACTCTTCAAGCCATTGTCCTCAACTGAAATCACCACCAATCTTGCTGGTGGTAATGCATTCAAACTTAAAGACAAGAAAGCTCTTACTATTTTTGCAATGACTGGCACTTTTGCTGGAACTGCATATTCTACACCCAAAGATGTTCTCAATAATCTTAAAGAGATGTGTGATTCTGTAAATGACATTGAGTTTATCTCCAATCTTGCTGTTTATTCCCGTCAGAAGGGATGTATGAAAGATATGCCCTCTTTTCTACTTGGCTATGTCTTCGCAAATGACAAAGACAATAAGTATTTTGCATCTACTTTTGAGTCTGTTGTGGACAACGGAAAGATGCTTTGCAATTTCTGGCAAATTACTAGAGCAAATACTTTTGGTAGAAAAAACATCAGTTCTTCAAAGGCTCGTAAAGCAATTCAGAAGTGGTTTGATTCTAAGAGTGACATGGAAATTTATAGGGCGTATCTTGATAATAACAATCCTTCTCTTGGTGATGTTATCAAAGCAGCGCGTCCAATTCCAAATACTCCATCAAAGTCTGCATTGTTCAATTACATGATTGGCAAGAAAAATAAAATCAATGAACTTTCTGATGATATCAAAGCAATTATTGAATTTCAGAATGACATTACAAAGCCTATGCCAAAAGCTCCTTTCCTTGCTCTTTCTTCGTTGAATCTTTCCAATGAACAGTGGAAGGAGCTTATGGTTAATTGTTCTTGGAAGGAACTTCGTAAGAATTTGAATACCTTCAAGCGTCATAATGTATTTGATGATCTTTCACTTGTTGAGCTTGCATCGAAACGACTTAGTGACCATAAATCCGTAATTCATTCAAAAGCAATGCCTTATGAGATTCTTAATGCATATCTTCACTCTGATGAAATGCCAACCTCTATTCGCAATAGCTTGCATATTGCAATGGATTATTCACTTGAGAACACACCCGAATTTGATGGCAATATTGCTTTGTGTGTAGATACGTCTGGTTCTATGAGTTATCATGTAATGTCGAATGGAAAGCATATAAGCAAAATTCGTTATGTTGATATTGCTGCTTTGTTTGCATCTGCTGTTATGAAGAAGAATAAGAATAGTGACTTGTTTTTGTTTGATACTAAACTTCATAAGCATAATGTAAATTCATTTGATTCGGTAATTACCAATGCTACCAAGATTGAAAAATATGGTGGCGGTGGAACTGATTGTTCTATTCCACTCAAGCACATCCTCAAAACAAATAAGAATTACGATGTAATCATCTTCATTTCGGACAACGAATCTTGGTTTGGAGAAACATATTATGGAACTACTGGTCATCAAAAAGCGTGGGAAGAATACAGCAAATCACATAAAAATACCAAGCTTGTTTGTATTGATATATCGCCTACAAGAACTTCTCAAACTAAAGAAGACAGTAATGTTCTAAATGTGTCTGGATTCAATGACAACGTATTCAAAATCATTAAGTCCTGGCTTGAACTTCAAGAATAACTAAACTATTTGGTTGAAATAGCTGTGCGATAACTTATATATGTTTTTCCATACATCTTCTTTTGATTCTCTATGAAATCTTCAATTGAAACTACACCGTTGTAATCTATTATATGCTTTACAAGCAAATTACTATAATCAACTTTTGATCTTACAATATTCTCATGTGTTTTAATTTTTTTTATCTTATCGGCATAAATTAAAATAAGAGGTTCACCTGTATAGCGCGGACTTGACACACAGATGTGTTCATTGAATACGAGTGGAATAAAAACACTATTTTCTTTTTGTTTTGGAAACTCTTTGATCGCAGAAATTATTTCTGATAACTCTTTTACAGATGGATTTAGCGCATCAATTCCATAGTTGTTAGATATGACTCTTGTGGCATATTCGTTTATATTTTCGCTTTTCCCGAAACAGGAATATTCATTTCTTCGTCTATAATCATTTGTGCTTGCTATTGAAACAGCAACATTATTGTCTTTATTTAAGCTTGAAAAATATTCCTCTGTAGATTTATTAAATCTTCTTATGACGAATCCACTTTCATTCAAGAATCTATAAATATCAGCTCTCTGTCGAATAAGAGCTTCTTCTTTAAATAAATCTGCATCAACATAGTCATAGTCTCGCATTATTTGATATAGCATTTCAGCAAATATAAATACAGCAAATATTATTCAAGCAAGTCTTCTTCCTCAAGCTTACAAATCAGTTCTGGTATTGAATAAACTTTTTGATTGTACTGTATCTTATTGACAAGTAATTTGTTGTAATCAAATCTATTGAACTTTATTGCTTCAATGTCTCTCTTTGTGTCAGAGAAAAACCAAGCTTGATGTGGTCTTATTATTGGTATCTTGTGATACATGCTGTAGTTATAGACAAGTGAATCTATTGTTTCATCATAGAAAAGACTAACATGATACTCTGACTCGTCTGGAAAATCACTAATCATTCCTAAAACAGACATAAATGAATTGATGCTTGGTTGGCATAAAAATACAGTTAGATAGTTTTTTACTAAAGCAACAGAGAATGTGCTTGAGCTAACCTCTGTAAGAAATTTTGGAGACTTTATCTTAACAAATAAAGAATCATTTTCTCTCCGAAACACTAGAGTGTCTGAATAATATTCCTTATCTTTTACAGAGAAGCCTTCTTCAATAAGATAATCAATAAGGTTGGCTGTATTTCTAAGATTGTCGGTTAGTTTCTTTATATCGACTGCTGAGACAATTTCCTCTATCTTGTTTTTCTTCATTTATGATGATAGCACTATAGATTGATTAGATACTGAATCATGTCTGATGCATCAGAGAAGGAAAAGTTACTTAAGCCAGGTGGAATTATGAAGCCTTTTTTCCTAGCAAGTGCAAATATTTTCTTTCTTTGACCATCCGTAATTCTTCCCGGTGCAGCTACCGAAACAGGCGCCTGTCTCTCTTGTTTTACCTGAATAGGTTCTTTAACTTGTTGCTTTCCCTTATTCTTGTAGAAATTCTCACACTTGGGACAAAAACACCTTCCAGATGAATACATCGCACAATTACACTTGCAAGGCTGTGTGGAAAGATTTTGATTTGCAAAATCAATCGCATCACCAATTCTATCCTCAATTCTTTCAATTATCTTGGGTAATACAGATGTTCTTTTCACTGTCTTTGATGTAAAGATAGGATGAATAACTGGTGTTTTTCCTTCCCAATCCGATACAACTTCAACAGTAACCCTAATTGCATCTTTTCCGTATTCTCTAAGACTTCTATTTACGGAACAACTAGAATAAACAACAATTGCTATGTGTGTAGATATTCTCTTGTAAAGAACAAGCTCATGTCCTCTTTTTGATTCCGTAAAACCTCTCTTCTTAAATTCTTTCGCAAACTCTTCACAGTCAATCTCTACGAATGCCATAAACAAATAATAGCATTGGTGAATATATAAGCAAATATGCTATATCTTTTTATGGATTATGAACATATAACTGATTTGCAAAAGAGCACAATACTAATGTTTGAAGAGAATGGATACAGTGCCATTATTCACGAAGATGATGCTGAAATTATATTTGCCTGCAAAAAAATAGTAACAAGTTCTGGATTAACCGCGTACATAAGAGTATACACAAATGTATTCACAGATGAAGAGTCATGTATTCATGTTTATGACGTAAGTGATTGTGTTGGTATAGATAAAACTCGCTCATCATTTTCTTTGCAATTCATGATTAAAACAAAAAATGATCTTGATTTATTCCATGCAATAACTGACTTGTTTTTTCTATTCTTGAAGGAAGAAGGAATGCGTATTGTTGTTGACTCGGGAAACCAGTTCATAATCAGAAACAAGAAGGGAGCAGTGGAACTATACTTACTTCTTGCACTTGAAGAGAAAACTCTATTTTACAGGAAAACATGGGTTGGTTTAAACAAAAACAGGATTTCTTTCAAAAGAATAATTGATGAAGACCCACTTGTTATTTACAATGAAATCAAAGAAAGTCACTCAGATTGATTCAAGAAGTTATGCCTACTATAAAACATAAGTGCTATGCACAACCATGATAGCAAAAATAAAAGATCACATAAATGATTTGTTTGATAATAGTGTATTTGCTGGAAAGAGAGAACCAATTGAAGATAATCAGATTGTTCTGTTTATGGAGGAAAATGGATACTTACAGGATAAGAAAAACACGCTTCTGTCATTCGCAAAGCAATTTGTATTTGAAAAAAAATCAGAAATTACCATTGTATTTCAAGTATCAGAAAAACGTGTAATTCATGCTCTTTTTGGTAAAGATTTTCTTATTTCAAGATACTGCTGTACATTTTATTTTAAATATAACTTAACATGGTTGAGATTAAGTGCCCCACATGATTTTGACATTGATATATTTAGTGAAGAAGACATAAAAATGTCTGAAATGATAGTTGAATTTATTTCCTACTTTGCAAATAAATGCAAACTAGAATCAGAATCAAACAATATATTCTGGGTAAGATATCTAAATCAATCTCAAATTTGCCTAAATGTTACTATTGAGGTTGTGTATAAAAAACAAACAATAAAACTCATTCTTAAACTTCCCGGTCTAAATTCAATAAAAACAGATGTAAAGTTTAAGAAAATCAAAGACCTTGGACCAAGAGAAGCTTTTAGACAAGTAGTAATAGAATCAATCGGCATAGAGCTAAATCCATTTCCATTATTTTAGATATGCTATGTATTTAAATGGGTATCTGGAACTGGACAAAATCACTCTTCATTGGAATAAATAATAAGCAAAAGGAGCTAAGCAAGAATGAAAGAATTGTTTTGTTAGAAGAGAATGGATATAGAGTATGGGAAAATCCAGCAATCAATGGCATAGAATGCGGAGCTAATTCAGTATTTTCAATTAAAGAAGTTAGAGTAAATAGCTCAATAAAAGGTCTTCTTGGAATAATTTCTAAACTAGAACGGGAAGACAATCCTCTTTCTCCCAATTATTCAACACTTATCTACAAAATAGACGGAGAAGAATACAATATGTTTTTTGATATAGAATTTAATAAAGAAAAAGACATTCATATAACTGAAACTATTGTTGAATTTATTGGCTGTATACTTGAGAAGTATACATTATCTGGAGTTGATGTGAAGAACCTTTTTTTTGTTAAAACATCAGCAAAAGATTATCACACAAGAACTTTCACAAGACTAAAGTTGTCAATAGACTATCATAAAGAATTAATTCTAATTAGGTTTTTCCTAAAAGAACCAAAGAAAATAACATTTAAAGAACTAGATAATTTGGGCCCAAGAGAAGCATACATACAAGCATTACATGAGCTTAATAGATACAATATGGTTTATGATTTGTAGTGCTATGTATAACAATGATACTTGATTTGGACAAGCTCTTCAATAGAGTTATTGGCGTATACAAAAGAGGCTTCAATGAAGACGACGTAATTCTAAAGCTAGAAGAAAATGGTTATTTTAATTTAATTGTGAACAATGATAATCGTGTCTTTGCAGAGAAAGAGTTTATATACCAAGATATTGTATATTCAGTTGTATTGGGAATTTCAACAAATAAACAATACAGTAATCCTATTGTTCATTTAAGAGTATTTATGAGATTTGATAACACTAGATTTGTTAATTCTTCCGCACACACTTTTAGTCTAGACATACAAGTTGATACAAATCTTTTCATAGTCGAAAAGATTGCTGAATTTATGGCAGTATTTGTATATAATCTTGAATTGTTCACACATGGTAAGATAGTTTTTAGTTCAACAGAATATTTAATGTGTTTTCAATTTTTGGACATGCATAGAAAAATTAGACTCTCAATTGAGAATGATGGAAAAATAATAATGTTTTGGGAGCATCTCTTGGACAAAGAAGAAAGAATATCAGTTAAGCAAATACTTGATACAGAACAAGAAGACTGGAAGAAAATATTTGAAAAAGTAATGCATAAGTTTGTAAACAAAGAGAAAAATAAACAATGATACACAAAGATCACCAAATACAGAATCTAATCCCACTGTATGAAGAAAATGGTTTTGTGTTTTCTTTGGAATCAAAAACAACAAAAGATCGTTACTGCTTTGAAAAAGTAATACCAGGGTATATTAATCCAATGGAAATCCGTGTGAATATATATAAGGAAAATTTTGATTTCTTTACTGTTGTATTTAATACAGACTTAGATGACTCGTACTATTACGATGACTATTTCACAATAACTAAGGAAATAGTTAACCCTGTTTTTATTCAATCAAGAGTTGAATCGGTGGTTAATTTAATTAAACTCTTCAGTAGAAGAGACTTCCATCTATTGAGTAACAGAAATCATAGAGATGGATTTGAGGTTTTAAACAAAAACAAAGGGAAAGCAGTATTCTGTACTATCTCGTCGGGTCTTTTTTATTTTTCAACAAAAGAAAGGCTAACTTCTTCTCTTGATACACAGATTTTTCTTGAGGATAATTGTTCTTCCATTTTTGATGACTTTCTAACAAAGCTTCTCGAAGAAGAGACAAATGAGTAAAACAAATGATGAAATAGATAAGATTATTCTAAAGTTTGAAGAAAATGGCTTCTCATCAAACTCTAATACAAACACACTTTTTGCTTTCAATAAAACTTTCAGAAAGAAATTTATAGACTGGACATATGCTTTGATCTTTGGACTGAAGATATAGGCTCAATTGTTGACCAATGTTTGAAAAAGTAAAAAAAGCAATATCAAAGCTTGATACTATCTAGCATCTCAAGCCTATTATGTAATTCAATTTCATTTACAACTATTGATGAATTTTGTAGTGTCAGGCAGTCATAGATATTGATTTCATCTTTTTTGCCTAGTGTAATGTGTGCTGAAAATGGCCAGTTGGTAGAATAAACGATCATATTTTCTCTTAGTTTCTTGGCTATTTCTTCTCTGAATTCATAAATCCACTTAGACTCTACTTCTAGGACGACAAATTTGTTGTCTTTTCCAAAGAAATTGACTGCTCCACCCAGCGCCATCCTGTTACACTTCAGTGGATTCAAATTAGCTCTAACTATCTTCATTATCTTCTCACATACCAACAAATCATCCCAAGGAAAATGAAACAACGTAATATGTAAATTCGATGCACTAAATCCACCCTCACACTCAAACCTCTCAGGCTCATCTAACGAAAGAGACAGATAAGACATACTCAAAAACATATCACATATACAAAAACAAACAAGCTACTCATTCAAATCCAAAGCAAACAACAACGACTGGCACTAGGACACATAAAACAAAAACAAAGCCACTGTATTTAGAACAAGAGCTATTGCAGCCCACTCATGGCATAGTTGTGGAGTAGGTATAGGGCTTCTGGTTCTTTGTTGATTATTTTCATAAATTCTTGATCACCACCACTTGTTCTCTCATAAAACGTAACAGAAGAATTATATACCTTCAACATAGGTAGCTTTGAGTTAAGTATAAATGAATTACCAACTGGTATAAAAGATTGATTCTTCACCACAAAGAAGTTTGACAATTTCACTATTCCGTCTATTTCATTGCACATCTTGTTGATTATTTCAATAAGTTCATCAATTCCCGCATTTGTTTCCATATATACTTTGTTATTGAATAATCTTGAAGAGCTATTCTGTATACAAGAGAAAATGTAAAAAACACTATCTTGTTTGAAGTAAACAATCGGCATTGATCCTAAAACCGTTTTTGAGCTAAATGTTAGAGTTGTTAGCTTCGTATTTATTACGAATTGTTTTTGATATGAGACTTTTTCTATGTCACTTATATCTAAGAAACCATTTTCCTCAAAAAACTCTATAAGCTTCATTGCAATAGAGTTCACATTTACAGTGTAACATGAATATTATTTATTCGTAATTTGAAAATGGCAAAAACCCTCTTTCTGTTGAGAAAGAGCTATAAGAAGATACATAAATAGTTTCATTGTCTATTTTGATTTTACGATAAAAGAAACCAATTCTTCTGTTTTCTTTAATTTCTTCATAAATTGTATCTATGCTTTTAGCTATTTGCACAAGTTCATTTTGAAAATCTTCTAGATAGAAACCTTCATTTTTGTAGAAACCCTTATCCCAATCTAAATAAAACCTATGACCATACTTACCCGCATGAAAATAAACTTCTTTTCCATCAGCAGAAATATCTTGTTTCCTCATCCAGCAGAATCCTTTTTCTTCTTGATACAGAAACCCAAGTTCCTCAAATGTAGAGATAAAGTCTTTGTTGTTGGTAATCTTTACATCTTTCTTCATACAAATGAATAGCACATGCTATGAACAAACATGCTACCAGATTACAAAAAAGAGACACTTACTGATTGGTTGAATAGATTTCTTGCACTCGCAGAGGAGAAGTTTAACTCTCGTAATTTCTCTTTTAATGCTAAAGAGAACGAATCAATTGGAAATGCCTTCAATATTTACATCATTGAAGGCAATTATATTATTGATATTTTCTGGGATGGTTTGAGTTACACTTATGACTCTACTTTTGAAGAAATCAAAGCTGGCATTTTGGAAATGGTAGAAAAAAATAAAGCAGAGTATGAAAATATAGTTAAGTTTCTTATTTCAAAGAGAAGTTACTCGGTACAAAACATAGACTTTCTTGATCTCTCTATGAAAGATGATAAAGTTTATATTTCTGGATATCAGTGTATTTTGTTTCCAAAAGAGTCGAAGGTTGTGCTTTTTGACAAAGAGTATACAATTGATGAATACATAAAAGAATATGGTGAAGTTTAAATTATTCTTTCCTGTCAAACATTGGTAAAAATCTATCAATAGGCTTTATTTTGTATTTTCTTGCTCTACTTACATTTTGATAAACTTGAGATGCGTTGACTTTGAATCGTTCCATAGTTGCTTTGGTTCCAAAATTGATATATGTATAAAGCATCGCTTGAAGCATAAGGTTGGTCCATTGAATAGGCTTGCTTTTTCTTTTCAAGCCAATTCTTTTCATTGCTTCATATACATAATCGCTTGATATGTTGAGGACTTTGCTTATTTTAGTAGCAGCAATATCATTATTGGTCATTTCAGTGATTTTTTTGTCAAGTTCCTCAACTGAACACTTAATGTTTTTGAATCTTGGATATTCGCCAGTAAATTTGATATTGTTCTTTTTCATGATTTTTCTAAGCTTGAAGTTACTGATATTTAACTCTATACAGATTTTTTCATATGAATAGTGCTCATTGTTAAGTAGATTGTTTATCTTTTTATGAATAGGTGTTTCGTCTTCCATTCATAGACATAGCATTGCTGTCAACGCGGTATTTTTCTTAATTTTATTCCAGCAGACTCAAATAGGTTGGGATTTTTAGCCAAATTTGCTCTAACCCACTCCTCTTTATCATCAGCAAGTTTAATTTGAACTGATTCAAATATATTGGGATTTAGAGCCAAGACTCCTCTAACCTCTTCATCTTCATCATCAGCAAGTTTCATTTGAACTAATTCAAATAGATTGGGATTTCGAGCCAAATATCTTCTAACCCATTCATTTTCATCATCAGCAAGTTTGATTTGAAGTGATTCAATAAGATTGGGATTTTCAGCCAAATATGTTTTAATCACTTGTTTTTCATCATCAACAAGTTTGAATTGGAGTGATTCAATAAGATTGGGATTTCTAGCCAAATTTCTTCTAACCACTTCATCTTCATCATCAGCAAGTTTAAGTTGAAGTGATTCAATAAGATTTGGATTTAGAACCAAATATCTTCTGACCCATTCATTTTCATCATCAGCAAGCTTAATTTGAACTGATTCAATAAGATTAGGATTTTCAGCCAAATTTGCTCTAACCAATTGATCTTCATCTTCACTTAAAACGAATTGCATATTTTTGCTTAGGTTATATTTTGCAATTTGTTTTTTGAATTCATTTAATTCATCTTCATTTTTGAATTCACTTATTTTCTTCATATATCTATCAACAGATTTTGCTATTCTTTCCATTTCTTTCTTAGCTGGGTGTTTGCCTTTAATACTCTGTGATTTTTCATCCATTTTGATAAGTATTATTTGAGATAATTCTTTTCCTAGTATTTGACCAAATTCTTCTATTGAGATACCTTTATTTGAAGCATTTACAGTTAAGCCTCCTGAATTTCCATCGAATACAGGAATTCCGTTTACAAATCCCACACTTAGTTTATCATTTGGATTCTTCTTTGGATTTCCATCAATCTTAATTACATAAAACAACACAATATCATCTGAATATCTTCCCACATAATTCAAGAACAAATTCTGAGACTTTGTTCTTGATGTACACCATTCAGTTTGCTTTCCAAGTAAACAACTTGCTTTTGTTGTATGTGGCATACTCAAAATCCATCCATCTTTCTCGAAGAAGATATCTAACTCTTTTTCAGAGACGGTTTCATTTTCCTCACTAAGAGATTCAATATCTGTATTTAGTTCAGATATACTTGAATATGAGCTAATTGATTTAAGCAAGTTCTGATTATTGAAGTGAAATTCAATTAATGGCAAATAGTCTTCTTTAATTCTATCTTCTGTCAATTGACTTTCATATATTTGCTTAGTTAACCACAGTATATGTTTGTTTGATAAGCCTAGTTTTTTACAATCAACCACTATTTTAAGAGTTATTTTGAATAATTCATCTGTATATTGGGTATGGTCCTTAAATGAAATTGAGTCTTTGAGCTTATTGAATTCTCTGATCAATTCAGGTGGGTGTTTGTAAGATGGGTTTCTGACAAGTCTCATAAATAAACTATAACACAATTATTTACAAATCAGTAACTATTTCAGTTTATGAGCATATTCATAACATTCTGCAAGAGTCATTTTGTTTTCAACTTTGAATTCATTACCAGCAATTCTACTGATTGCAATACTTGCTTCATTTGCAGTGAGCTTTCCAACATGAATTTTCTTAAACATTCTGCCAGGTCTATTTGCAGCAGGATCAATTTTATGTTTGAATTCACTATCTTCAGAATCAAAGCTAAGATTAGTTGTAGCAACAACACGAATATTGAGTCTGCGTCCAATTGTGCCATCACAGAAATTGAGAAGTGTAGAAAGTGGACCAGACTTTTTACCATCGCTACGCTGAACAAGAAGATCATCTGCATCTTCAAGAATAAAGACAAGTGACTGATTTAGAGAAACAGATTGAAGAAGTGATGTAATATATGAAGGCTCAGCAAGTTTTGCGACAATATCGCTTGGAATAAGAGCTACCTTGAAATGTTTATTATCAAACGATGAGATAATGTTTTCAACCAAATTGGTTTTTCCAGTGCCAGCAGGACCATTGTAAACTGCAAGTCTACCAAATGGATTTTTCTTATGAAACTCTTCAATTACACTCAAATGATCTTTTACTACACTTTCAGAATAGTTTGACTCAATCAGTTTGTTTTTAACAACACCAACTTTCTGAAAATAAAGTTGATGCCCATTAGAAATAAGCATATTGAAGTCACCCTTGGTGATTTTCTTCTTAGCTTTATTCTGATTTGTGAATTCTTCAATAACCTTGATAAGAGAACCGAAATATTTATTCTTAGTTGTTGTGTCAGACATTTCTGGGGCAAATACAAAACCAGAAATATCAGAACGAACACAAAATATACCAAAAGATGATTCTTTGCAGAAATCAGGAATCTCAAGACTTTCGATGTTCTTCATATATCTAAAGTCAAAAACATAGTGACAATCTCTTGTACTTTCTGCAAACTTCCTAAACAGCCAACAACTATTAACACCAAACAACTTAAGAACAGTCTGTTCGATTTTCTCAAAGAACTCTTTATTCTTTTGAAATGAATCTTTCCAATTGCTTGAATCAAGTGGCTTAGAAGAATATTCTTGAAGCAGATAACCCTCCCTCAATGCAATTTCTCGCATACTTTCTTTATTGTCACTCTCAAATGACTCATATTCTTTATTAATAGAGAACTTGAGCGTCTCGCCTATCTTGAATGGTAGCATAATCTTCTATAGCACTTGTTTTGAAAACTAAAAAAGTTGTGTGCTATGACTACACATGGAACTTCTCACCAGATATTATGTAATCGCAATTCTTTTTATTGTTTGCATTGTGTCTAATCTTCTTCGTAAATTCTTCTTGGAAGAAGCCACTACAACTCAAGCAATAAATTCACTTTTCCGCAGAAATGATAAAAACCATGATCTATATTATGCAATTTTTTTCAAGTATCTTTTCTTCACATCCGCTATTCTTTTATTTGTTGGATTTGTAACAAAAATTGCAGTGTTTATTAAACACTCCTAGTAACTAAAAATAATGTGATTCACCACCCAGAACACTCCTAATGTCATCCATTATTTCTTCATTTAAGATTCTTAAGTACGGAAAATCTATAACATGAGGCAAATCTTGATCGGAATTTAGATACACAACATCAATCATTCCCTTAAATTCAAGCTTTTTGTATACTTTATTTATTGACTTTTCAAACTGATCATACATATAGTGAATTGGCGATTGAATATTGTTTTTAAGATAAATAATCCACTTTCCGTCTTTTATCTCAAATGAGAAAATATCTTCTCGTAGTTTTTCCTTGATTAGACCAAATCCCAGAGCATTGTAAGAACCTTCTAATTCTTTTGAATTGGCAAAGTTAATTTGATTGTTTGTTATTACAAAAGGCATGGCTACATATCTAGTTTCATGTCTTGTAAAATTTGCAATAGTTGCAAAATCTATTTCAGAAATAATTGATAGAGACTCTTTGATTATCTCTAAAGCAATATCAATTCTAGATTTTTTGCAAAGCGAAAAAACTGACATAATTATTCCATTTCTTATCAAGAAAATTTCATTTGAGTGATATTTGTTTATCACAATGTCAATCGACCATTTAAAGGGATTTTTTACGGTATCTTTTTCATGTTCTTCTACTGTTTCAACAAGTTTTATATGTTGAATTGCGGCAGTAAAGCCTTTAGTTTCATAACCATTCTCAAGAATCCAATTATTGTTGTAAATTTCTGTTTCTATTTCAAGTTTTTCTTCTAACAGCTTTTTGTTTAGCTTGACTATTTCTGTCTTGCTTTTAAAGCCCATTGTTGTCAATAGCACTTTGCATGTTTACTGTTTATTTATTTCGTTTATCTTATTCAATGTCTTTACCATTCTTCCATTTATATTCTTGCTTAGTGCCTCAAATTCTTTGACTTCGTAAAATGCGTAAAGTTTTTGCATGAGCATGATGTACTCTACATTCATATATTTTCTGACTGTTTCTTTTGAAATAAGAATACACTCCCTTTGTTTTTTATCAGTGCGTATTAAAAACTCTGGTTCTATATCACTTATTCCATTTGGCTTTGTAAGAATATAAAATTTTCCAGTGAATCTTCTTTCGTATCCGTTCTGTAAATTAATTTTAGACTCTATTATTTCAAAATTACAAATAACATAATCAAGAAAATTGTTAACCACATACTCTAAATTTTCAAAATCCAAAACAAATATGTTTATGTTTATTTGTTTAGTTGTCTTAAATATACAAATTGCATTCTGTTTTAAATAAGCTGGCTTTTCGATACTAATTCTTATTGGCTTATTTTTTACTTGTGATTGTTTAGCAAATAACGGGGCTATAGATGTTTCATGAAGCACAAAGCCATTTTCTTCCATAAATTGTATATGTTTTGGATTTACCTTCTCAGTCATTTTTATGTATAGCACCTATGCTATTTCTTTATATGAGAAAGTTTGATGACAAGTCCATACTTTTTCTTGAGGAGAATGGATTTGTGTTAAGTCACCCACCATATACAGGAATATTTAAAGTAGGACATAGGGGAATAGAGCACTATATGAAAAATCATAAAACAAAAAATGGAATTGATATTCCTTATTATTTCAACTTTGATTCAGAAACATATTCTTATGGAATTCCGGTTAACTATTTTAACAATCAAAATACAAACGGTAATTATTTTGTTGTTTTCTCTATAAGCAATGTTAATGAACTAAAAACCATAGTAGAAAACATCGAAAATACAATCGAAGTTATTTTTTCAATTAATATTGAATATCTTACACTAAAGATAACGAATAACAAGAAGTCTAAGATAAAACTTTCTAGATCAGACATTTTTAATTCAAAACCAATTCCAGTCGTTAGTGTGCTTAAGTAGTTTATCCAACGTACATATAAAGTTTTTCAGTCTTTCTTTGATTATTACCATGAGCCAATGAGCTTGTAATTTCCTTCTGAAAAATCTTCTTAAACTTTCTGCTTTTTGGCTCTGAATATTCAGAAATAAATACATTATTGCCTATTTTGCCCATATATTCAGCCCAATCCCAGAATTCATCACTTGAAAATGATGACTTTGTTTTATAGCTTGTTGTATTGGCGTAAGGTGGATCAAGATAAAGGAAGCTGTTTTTTGGTATTTTCATGTCTAGGTAATTCATATTTGTGAATTTGATTCCTTTTAACAGTGGCGCTTGCTTTAAAAGAACATCTCTGTTTTGTTCACATATAGATTTACCTTCTCTTCTTCCAAAACCACCCCAATATTTACTACCAAATGAGCAGCAAAATCCAACAAACCCAACTAAAGCTGGATGGATTTTATCTCTATTCTCTTTTACCGAATAGTAATCTTCTTCTGTAATTCTTTCAGGTGGAATCCAGCCTTTCTGTATAGCCCTAAGCATCTCTATCAATTCATAGTGAGAATCATTACCCCATCTTGGATTGTCCATAATATCAATACTATTACAACCTCCTACAAATGGCTCAATATACAATTGTCCCTTCTTTCGATACTTACTGAATATTTTGTATAAATCATTTTTCATCTTTTTCTTGCTGCCAACATACTGCATTGCTGTATAGTAACTATCAAATGGTAATAAGCAAATGCTATACTAAAATATGAGTGAAAAACTTACAATATAAAACCTATAGAAGATACAAGTGTTGTCGCTTTTGGCTTGCATCAAGATTAATCCATGCTAGTTATTTTCGATGCTAAATCACAACCAACTCAACGAGCTTCTGATTGATTACTGTGTGAATGATCTTAAGTTTGACAAGGACTGTCACACTAAGTATTCATTTGATAACAATGGGTTTGGTTTTACTATGGGTGAGTTTATGACTTCACCTGTATTGCCAAAGAATGCTCTTCTCGTCGGAATTTCCGAGAAAGGCGCCTCTGTCTCAAAGGTAATATGTTTCACGCATAAAAACCGTGAAATTGTCTGTTTTCTAAATTACTCAGATAAAGAAATAACTTCTTCAAGCGATAATGCTTTCAAGCTTTTTGCATCAGTCAAAAACTCGATAAATAAAATCAATTCAGTCCTAGAAGCTGAATCGCAAATGATTGAGTCATCAAAGGATGCAATTGATGAAGTTTTTGAAGACCAAAAGAAAGTTGGAATTCCGCTTCTTAACATTAATATAGGTAGTGATGGAAGTCCAGGCATTTCTTATACTGTTGTTCCAACTGAATAAGTCAAGCTTGGGAACCGTTCATGCTCTGTATGCACCAAGTTGCATGGATTGATATTTTTGCCTCTGTAGCTTGAATCAGAACTACACAGCGCCATTCCTTCACGTTTCTTTGTTAGTCGCGTGTGTGCTATGTCTATCTATGGAACAATCTAAAATTGTTGATTTTTCCAAGCATTGTTCAAATATTCTTCAGTATATTACCAATGAAGAAACGTGTAAAAACAGTTTGATTATTCCATTCCTTCAACTTATTGGTTTTAATACTTTTGATCCTCGTTTCTTTCAGCCCGAATATTCGGCTGACATGAAGAAGTCTGGGAAATGTGAAAAGGTTGACTACGCAATTCTTTTTGATGGAATTCCAAGAATTTTCATTGAATGCAAGGGAGTAAAAGACAATCTAAATACACATGATGAGCAGTTGCGTAGATATTTCAACGCAACTACGTCTGTAAGTCTCGCTGTTATCACAAATGGTATTGTTTATAAGTTTTTTACAGACATGGACAATAAAAACATAATGGACACAAATCCATTTTTTGAATTTAATTTTCTCGACTTTTCGCATAATGAACTGAGCGATTTGATTTCGTTTTTCTCTGTTAATTATTCGGAAGAAGCATTGTATTCTTTTGCTGAAGAAAAGATGTACACAAGTAAAATTAGTGATATTATCAAAAATATTCTTATTGCTCCAAATGATGAATTTGTAAGATTTGTACTTTCTCAATCAAATGTTGTCGATGGTAGAATCACGTCTAGAATTATTGACAAGTTTGGTGGTATTGTCAAGTCTTCTATTAAGAGTACAATTGTCGATATCCTTTCAAAGTCACTTGAAAATGAAGCTGAAAACAATTCCGTACATAAGATTCTTGAAAAGAATGAAGAAAGGAATGTTGTGACAACACAGGATGAACTTAAATTGTTCCAAAAAATTCTTGATATGTGTCCAGGCATTTCTTGGAAAGATGGACTCTGTTATTTTTCTATTATGGCTGAAACCAGTCCTAGAACTTGGTTTTGTAGAGCATATATGGAAAACAATTATATCCTTCTTAGGATTCCAATAAACAAAGTAGAAAACTGTGATCTCAAGTATGACAAAGGGCCTATTGAAGAAGCTACTAGATTTTTCTTCTCAAACATTGACGATCTTATCAAGATTGAGCATCTTATCAAACAAGCTTATGTAATTGGAAAAAACAGAGGCGCTATATAATACAATATAAATAAAGTAAGTGCTATGATCCAATATGGCTTCTCCTCAAGAAATTCAAAACCTAATCACTGAATATCTTATTAATGATTTGAGTTTCCCCGAAAATGGAAATGTTGTTTGTGATGGCGATATTCCACATCTTTTGATGTACTCTTTTTCTACTTTTAATCGTGGCAATATTTTACGAGAAGCAGTTCATGTTCATATTACAGACCATCGTGTTTCAGTCTCAATAGGATTTGATAAGCAAGTAGAAAATGGAATCATTATTTATTCAGAGAATCATTATCAACATATTCAGTTTTTGTTGAAGGAAGATACAAAACTAATTATGGATTCAATTAAACATGGGTTCACAACTATTCTCAAGTTTATTGACGATAGTAGTTCAGTCATAAAAAATGCAGAGAATCAATTAATTCATAAGTTTGACTGCTCTGAGTCTAAAGTTGGAGCAATTCATGTTACATCTACCGATAATGAAGCAGGAAAAACTACATATTCTTATCTTACAAAAGATGGTGTGAGAATGAATGGAGATAGTATCGTATAGTTTTCATGTGCATAATTCATAATTAGAACAAAAATTCTGTTGCTTAAGTTTCAATAAATACATGTTCAAATCCAGACCACACTAAAACATAAGCTAATTTGTTTTTGTATACAGCTTTGTAATAACCAACATGCCAATCATTTTTTATTGGAAAGTTTCTGTCATATCCAAGTTTTTTTTGTATCATCCTCCAATTCTCTTTTCCTATATTTCTCATAAAAGTACCCAGTGTTATTTCAGTAAATGTTGTTTTCATTTCATTAACATCATCGCCATCTAATTGTACACAGTTGCCAATGTATTGAAATCTTTTCTTTTTCATGCAACTCAGCATATCACATTTTCAAATCATTGATATACTTATTTAATGTTTGACAGAAACAAATGAGTCTCATATAATATCTACTGTGTCTTCAATTTAAACACAGCTTCATCTCCACTTATGTCTACAACAGCATATGTAGAAACGAGAATGTCCTCGTATTGAATTATCTTAATAAAAGATCCTTCTCTTATATCTTCATAGTCATGAAAATGACCAATACTATGTCCAGACACATTTGCTTTAATGATTTCATCAAGAACATCTAGTATTTTCTTGATTTTATTGGGTACATCTATCTTGCTTCTTATTATGAATACAAAGTCCGCAAAAGTTTTGCCCCAAATAGCTACCAATAAAGAATTTTTATAAGCTACTTCAGAAATGCTTACATTTAATTCTTCCACATATTTTGAATGTATTCTCTTATAAAATTCATTTGTCCATAGTTTGGACAAAACAAAGCCATTTTCTTCTAAAAATGCTATTGAGTCAGTAATCATTTTTCATTTATAGCATAGTTATTGTCTTTTCTGATTATTATTTCATCGCTACTTAAATCAACAACTATTCCATCATAACAAGAGATTATCATTCCTTGATCATCTTTATTATTTATGTCATTAAATTCAGCACAACCATCATTCATGTATGAATAAGTAATAATATCTTGGATGTTTTTAATTATTATTTTAATTTTTGTTTCAAGATTTTTCAAATTACATATCTTAATCCACAGAATAAGCCTTTCATCGCCTAACCAGTCTTTAATTTCACTATACACGTCAATACTAAAGCTATCAATGGTTTGATTTGCGTATGAACCATAGCCCATAATCTCTATCTTTTTCGCTAATTTGTGATATTCGGTTTTAACGAAAAATCCGTTATTGTAACAAACATAACCATTCTCCTCTAGAAAAAGAACTAAAGAACTATCCATAAATTATGGATAGCACTGTCTAATGTAAAAGTTTAAGTCGAACAGATTCAAATATATTGGGATTTTCAGCCAAATTTTCTCTAACCCATACCTCATCATCAGCAAGTTTTATTTGAACAGATTCAAATAGATTGGGATTTGAGGCCAAATTTTCTCTAACATGTTTACTTTCATCATCAGCAAGTTTAAGTTGAAGTGATTCAATAAGATTGGGATTTCTAGCCAAAATTCTTCTAACCCATTCATCTTCATCATCAGCAAGTTTTATTTGAACAGATTCAATAAGATTGGGATTTTTAGCCAAATTTCTTCTAACATATTCCTTTTTATTATCAGCAAGTTTAAGTTGAACTGATTCAATAAGATTGGGATTTCTAGCTAAATATCTTCTAACCCATTCATTTTGATCATCACTTAAAAAGAATTGCATATCTTTGTTTAAATTGTATTGCGCAATCTCTTCTTTGAAGCTATTCAATTCATCTTCATTTTTAAATTCACTTATTTTCTTTAGATACTTATCAACAGACTTAGCAATTCTTTCCATTTCTTTCTTAGCTGGATGTTTACCTTTTATGCTTTGATATTTTTCATCCATTTTTATGAGCATTGTTTGAGATAATTCTTTTCCTAGAATTTGTCCAAATTCTTCTATTAAGATACCCTTATTTGAAGCATTTACAGTTAATCCTCCCTTTTTTCCATCGAATATAGGCTTTCCATTTTTAAATCCCACACTTAGTTTATCATTTGGATTCTTCTTTGGATTTCCATCAATCTTAATTACATAAAATAATACAACATCTTCATCAAATCTTCCAACATAACTTAGAAATAAATTCTGAGATTTTGTTCTT
>Ga0154020_10002744_pt1 | contig 21435 bp, 20 predicted proteins | sample Klosneuvirus_201_FD_109709 | JGI IMG/M metagenome (GOLD analysis project Ga0154020, IMG submission 109709) | Active sludge microbial communities from wastewater, Klosterneuburg, Austria - Klosneuvirus_20160825_MG | ecosystem: Engineered > WWTP > Aerobic digester > Activated sludge | place... | reverse complement strand
ATCTTTGCAATAGTAAAGCTCAATCCATACGATTTTTGGTTGAAAGATTTAAGTTGTAATTATTACAATAAACCTAATACAGTATTAACCCAAAACTGTAACCTTAAATCAGTATAAGACACAAAGTGATAATAAGTGTATAATATCAAAAAATTGCTATGCAATTTGTCCTTCGTTTTTTACCACGCCTGCCTGAGTTCGATCAGAATTAATATTTTTCAAAAGCTTAATTAAATCATCTAACCGATTCATTAATGTCTGATTACCAAAGATGCACGATTGAACCTGGCTCACCAAATAATTCCTTGTTTCATCAGAAGAGTCCGCCATATCTGCATATTTTTCCTCCATAATATCTAAATTGATCCGCATAAAATTCCCTTCTTTTGTCAACTCCTCCGCTTGGTAATTAGTTGCCTGATTCACAGCTTGCATCATTACATCTGAAATTTGGGTTGCCCAATCTAATAGCCCCCAACTCTCTACTTTATGCCTGGCAATATTGCTCGAGTAATGGCCTGTTCCTAATGACAAAACCACTACATCACTGAGTGCAATAGAAGGAAAATCATAAATTTTATCCGTATGGTATTTTGTTATTTCAACTAAAGAAACTATGGTGGGATTATTAATATACACACCACCATCGATACACACTCTGGCTTTGTTATCAAACATAAATTTATAGGCAGGTAAATATGTGGGCGCAGCAGAAGTAGCTCGGCATACATCTTTTAACGTTGCATTTTTTTGTGGATCAGAAAAAGCATGACGCGATTTAAAAAACAGAGATTCATTATTATACAAATCAAAACTCGTCACTATTAAGGGTTTCAAACAATCTGTTAATCTTTTTGTACCAAAATATTCAGTTAAAACTTTGTCTATTCCCTCAGCACTAAAATGTGGGTTTTTTAATGACGATAACGAATTAAGGAATTTACTAAAGCCACTACGTTTTGGAAAGATATCATTCCCCCTGTGAGTATATATATCTTCTATTTGTTGAATAGTATATTTTGGATTTTTTCCATCATCTGAAACCGTGATTCCACATGCAATTAACCCTCCTGTAGATGTTCCGGAAATCAGATCGAAAAGATTAAAAATCTTCTCTCCGCTTCTTCGTTCAATTTCTTTTAGTATAAGAACAGGTATGATTCCTCTTAATCCTCCTCCATCTAAACTTAATATTCTAATTTTTTTAGCCATGTAATATAGTGTTTGGGGTTTATCGAATGTATTTTAAGAAAGTAATTTATCCTTTACCAAAAGTATCTGTCTGTTAATAAATTGCTCCGTAAACGTAATTATTTTTTTCAGATAACAATACAATCTATTTACTCACATTCTCTTTTCACTAAGTCGTAAAACATCTGCATTAATTCCTTTGTGTTTTCACCCACTCTTCCCCTTCCTATTTTAAGGTTGTCAACCTGTACAACCGGTGTAATACCCCTTGTTGTTCCTGTAATAAAGCATTCGGTACAGGATTTCAATTCATGTGTATACAAAGCTCTCTTTTCTACTTTAAATTTTTTCTTAGCAAGTTCTAAAACCACCTTACGGGTAATGCCAAATAAAATACCGGAATCGCTTGTAATAAGCGTATTACCTTTAAAAACAAAAAAATTATTGCGGGTAGTTTCTAAAATTTGTCCATGAGAAGAATACAAAGTGTCCTGTGCCTTTCTTTTCCTTCTTTCATCTGCAAGATTGATAGCTGTAATGTAATTGACAGTTTTAACAGATGCCATTTCTCTATTATGCTCATGTACCATCAACTTAATTCCCTTTTCTGACCACCATTGAGGATATTGGGGAAGGTCCTCTATAAGTATAAACAAATTAGGCTTTATTCCGGGCAAATAAGAGTCTAATGAATAACCACCAGTAAGTAAAAAGCGGATTCCAACATTCTTTGCAGACTTTTCTCTTTTATGAATTTCATTTTTATGAAGCAATGAGCTGACAATGGAACTCATCTTCTTTCTATTTACAGGGAGCTTCAACTTCATCCCCTTGGCCGATGATTCAAATCGATCCAAATACTCTTTTATACGGAAGGGAACTCCATAATAGGTTCTCAAATAATCAAAAGCACCATACCCTCTTAACATCACCAAATCATTGATGCTTACCTGAATATCGGTACGCTTAAGAATTGTTCCGGCTTGCCCTCTAACAGGCATATTGGCATAACAGTAATAATTCATTTTGTAAAAAATAAATAACGAATATACAAATAGCAATAAGCAACATATTAATTATGTCGGTTTTTTGATTATTCGTAAATTCGTTCTCACTCCAACAAGTATGAATTTTTCTTCCAAACACATTGAGTATGCCATTAACGAATTTGCAAAACTGCCGGGCGTAGGGCGTAAAACAGCAGTACGTTATGCATTACACATGCTAAAACAAGACGTAAAACACGTAGAGACATTTGTAAATGCCATTGTAAATCTTAAAAATGAGTTAAAGTATTGCTCGGTTTGTAGCAATATATCTGATAAAGACATTTGCCACATATGCACAAGCACAAATAGAGATAAAAGCATTATATGTGTAGTAGAAGACATAAGAGATATTTTAGCAATTGAGGCAACTCATCAATATAAAGGAGTATTTCATGTTTTAGGGGGTATTATTTCTCCTTTAGATGGAATAGGCCCCAACGATCTGAATATTGAAAAACTAATAAAGAGAATTGAAGAAGGTGGCATACAAGAAATAATCATGGCATTAAGCACTACTATAGAAGGGGACACAACCAATTTCTATATCTATAAGCGTCTGAAAGACCTCAATGTAAAAATATCGACTATAGCACGAGGAATCTCAGTAGGCAATGAACTTGAATATGCCGATGAAATAACATTAGGCCGGTCAATTACCAATCGTATTCCATACGAAAACGCAATGAGTATTAAATAAGGAATAAGAATTTGAAACTATCAGTCATCATAGTCAATTACAATGTAGAACACTTTCTCGAACAGTGTTTGCACTCTGTTATTAAAGCTTCGCAAAACATTCCCTATGAGATTATAGTTATCGACAACAGCTCTGTAGACGGCTCCATTGGCATGTTGAAAAAGAAATTCCCACAAGTAAAACTAATAAGCAATGAAAAGAACGTAGGTTTTTCCTGTGCTAATAATCAAGGAATAAAAGAAGCTACGGGGGAATATGTACTTCTATTAAACCCAGATACCGTTGTACAAGAAGATACTTTTGAAAAAACACTCGCCTTTATGGACCAGCATAAAGAAGCAGGCGCACTTGGTGTAATGATGTTGGATGGAAAGGGAAATTTTTTACCAGAGTCAAAACGGGGCCTCCCTACCCCATCGGTTGCTTTTTACAAAGTATTCGGACTTTCCAAAATTTTTCCAAAATCAAAAACATTCGGAAGGTACCACTTGGGGTTTTTAGACAAAAATAAAATTCACGAAGTAGATATTTTATCAGGCGCTTTTATGCTTTTCAGAAAAACAGTACTTGATAAAACAGGATTACTGGATGAAACATTTTTTATGTATGGCGAAGACATTGATATTTCTTACAGAGTACAACTGGCAGGATACAAGAATTTCTACTTCCCGGAAACACGAATTATTCATTACAAGGGAGAAAGCACCAAAAAAAGCTCAGCTAATTACGTGCTTGTATTCTATAATGCCATGCGCATTTTTGCAAAAAAACATTTTGCAAAAGACCAGGCAAAACTATTCTCCGCTCTCATATATATTGCCATTGCCGTTAGGGCAACACTCGCATTAATAAAAAGATTTATCGAGCGAATCTTTGTTCCTCTTTTTGATGCAGTTCTAATCTATGCAGGATTACTCTTCATAAAAGATTACTATGAGCACAACATAAAATTCGTCTCGGGTGGAGCTTACCCGGACAATTTAGTACTTGCAGCCTTTGCTGTTTACGTATTTATATGGGTAAGTTCTATTTTTATCAGCGGAGGATATGACAAACCTATTCGCCTGCAAAAGATAACCAGAGGCATTTTTTTAGGAACCGGAATCATTCTGGCACTCTACGCACTCTTACCAGAAACCTATCGTTTCTCAAGAGCTCTTATTTTAATTGGTACAGGCTGGGTTGCCATTTCCATGCTGGGAACAAGAACCCTATTCCATCTATTAAGAATTAAAGCCTTTATGCTCGAAGGAAGCAATTCTAAACGCATAGCTATTGCAGGTAATGAAGAAGAATATAAAAGAATACTATCTCTTCTAAAGGAGTCTTCTATTAAAACGGCTTTTGCCGGTTTTATTAGTACCGAAGTTACAGGTAACATATCTGAACAAAATAATGTACTGAATTATTTAGGGAAATTTTCTCAGTTGGAGGAAATCATAAGCATTTATAAAATAAATGAAGTTATTTTTTGTGCTAAAAATCTTTCTGCTGAAAAAATAATAGACGCCATGTCAGCACAGGAAAACACATCAGTAGAATTCAAGATAGCTCCTCGCGAAAGCTTATCTATCATCGGCAGCAATTCTATAGATACTGCCGGAGATTTATACACGATTGATATTAACTCCGTAAACAAACCAGCCAATAAAAGGAAGAAAAGAATTATAGACATTGCCTCTTCACTATTCTTTATCCCCCTATTACCTATTTTATTTTTTATTGTAAAAAGCCCAATCAATTTTATAGGTAATATTTTCAAAGTATTATTCGGATTCAACACATGGGTTGGTACTATCCCCTCCCCCCCTCAAAGCAGGTTGCTAAACAAGGAAAAACAAGAAGGCCTCCGTACAGGTATCCTTTCTCCAGCCGATGCGCTAAAATCCAATCATATAACGCCCGACATCGCAGAAAGATTAAATAAGGTATATGCCAAAGATTATTCTGCAAGGAATGATATCAGTATTATCCTGAAAGGAATAAGGAAACTTGGAAAATAAAAAGCAGCGTTATTTCAACACTTTCTGCACAAGATCTGCTGCTTCTTGCAACTCAATAGCCGAATGAACTTTTAATCCTGAATTATCAATTATTTTTTTGGCTTCAACTGCATTAGTTCCTTGCAAGCGCACAATTATTGGCACAGTAATATTGCCCATATTTTTATATGCGTCTACAATGCCTTGCGCCACTCTGTCACAACGCACAATTCCACCAAAAATATTCACAAGAATAGCTTTCACATTAGAATCTTTAAGAATAATTCTAAAAGCTTGCTCTACGCGTGCTGCATTCGCTGTTCCACCCACGTCTAAAAAATTAGCAGGTTCTCCACCGGATAATTTGATGATATCCATAGTACCCATAGCCAATCCTGCACCGTTGACCATACAACCTACATTACCATCTAGTTTAACATAGTTAAGCTCATGTTTACCGGCCTCTACTTCAATAGGGTCTTCTTCTAACACATCGCGCATAACAGCATAATCCGGATGACGGTATAAAGCATTGTCATCCAAAGCTACTTTTGCATCAACGGCTATAATTTTATTATCCGATGTTTTAAGTAATGGATTGATCTCAAACAAAGCAGAATCAGTTGTATCATATGCTTTATATAATGCTGCTACAAACTTGGTCATGTTTTTAAATGCCTCCCCACTGAGACCTAAGTTGAAAGCAATTTTTCTACATTGAAAATCTCTTAAACCTACTTTAGGATCAATCTCTTCTTTATATATCTTATCAGGAGTTTTAGCAGCAACCTCTTCAATCTCCATTCCACCTTCTTGAGAGTAAACAATCATGTTTTTACCGGCGCCTCTGTTAAGCATAACACTCATGTAAAACTCCTTGGTTGGAGTTTCACCCGGATAATAGACATCCTGCGCAATTAATATCTTATGAACTATTTTTCCCTGAGGGCCGGTTTGGTGTGAAACCAACTTCATTCCAAGAATAGCGCTGGCTTTTTCTTTTACATCATCTAATGTCTTAGCAAGCTTAACTCCACCCGCCTTCCCTCTGCCACCTGCATGCACCTGAGCTTTTATAATCCAAACAGGAGTTTGAGTTTGCTTTTGTAGTTCCTTAGCAGCTGTTACAGCCTGCTCTACTGATTCGGCAATAATACCTTCTTGTACGGCAACGCCAAAACTTTTTAAAATCTGCTTTCCTTGATATTCGTGGAGGTTCATAAATAAATTGACTTTTTATAGTAATAATGCAAATTAAAAATTCACGCACGAATATAATAAGTTTCATATTCGCATCTATAAATTGTTTTTCACAGACTACATCCCATCTTTCTCATTCAAATGATTTTCAAGCACCCTCGTTTTATCAGCACTTCCCGATGAAGAGCCAAAATAATAACTATAAACTTGGGTCAACAATGCACTTAACACCCCTAATATATATATGATTATATCTTTTGATTCTGCAGATACAATTTCCCTATTAAAAACAAGAATATAAAACAATGCAAAACATAAAAGAGTGGCTACAATCGCCAGGTAGGAAGAAACATTTTTCCCCAGTCTACTTGCACTGGCACTTTGCTGGATCGTTTGCTCTCTGGTGCGTGCACTTGACAGATCATTATACATCATTCTTCTTTCCTCTACTGAAAGTTTTTGCATTTCGAGTTCATAATCCATCCTTGCCTTTCTTATTTCGTTATCCAGTTGAATTTTTTCGGATGGAATAGCAACCACTTTATCTACAGTATTACCAACAGAGTCAACCAATTTGGATGCCCCCCCTGAAAACAGATCTGATGTAAGGCTCATGGTATAAGTGTATTAAGATTAATTAGATTATTAAACATCACACAATGCTCTTCGTATCCAACCATAAAAATACTTTTGATTGGCTGGTCTTTTCTTTACAATAGAAATGTAACGTGCAATCTTAGCAACAGTAAATGCAGAGATAAACTGGTCGGCAGGTTGATTATTAATCGCTGTTAAGGAATCTCCACCTAATACCCCATCTTCTTTTACACCTACCACTTTTTGAGCAAGTACCGAACTGGTAGTAACACCTGCATTTACAGCAAAGTCAAAAATACTATTCGCCACACGTTGGTCTTTAATTTCATCTCCTTTAATTTTATCCCAGTAATTCACTCTGTAGAAATGCTCTATTTCAGCATTAAGTTCTATCTTATTAACCAAGTTTGCCGGAAAGTTAGGTTGTCTTTTCTGAAGGTCGATCAGCGTCCACCCTAGCCAGTTACTATATATATTGCGAGCAACACCCTTATAGGTTTCACCCCCTAGATCACTAGGGTCATTAACATACCCACCTTCATTTTGAAGTACGAGTTGATACGCTTGTTTAAAGTCTGCCATGAATGATGTTTAGTAGTTGAGCGGATAAATGTAATTATTTTCAACTGACATCAAAATACCAAAGTATTAAATAACGGGTATTTGTATAGCTGCGTTTGTTTACATTTGGTATACTTAAAACTACTTTCGAGATATGATCAGCGCAAAAGATATACATAAACACTATGGAAACTTGCATGTATTAAAAGGAGTATCGCTTATGGTGAACAAAGGAGAAGTTGTTTCCATCGTAGGAACATCGGGAGCAGGAAAAACCACGTTACTGCAAATACTCGGCACACTTGACAAAGCCGACCAAGGCGAAATAAGTATCAATAACATCAACATTTCTACACTGACCGAAAAAAAGATACATGCTATACGGAACAAACAAATAGGTTTTGTTTTTCAGTTCCATCATCTGCTGCCTGAATTTACTGCACTTGAAAATATTTGCATACCCGCCTATATAGCTGGAGAAACGAAATCAAAAACAGAAGAAAAGGCAAAAGAACTGCTGGGCTTTTTAGGATTAGAACAACGCGCCAATCACAAACCTGCTGAACTATCTGGAGGAGAACAGCAACGCATTGCTGTAGCCCGAGCCCTTATTAATAATCCATCTATTATTCTTGCCGATGAGCCATCCGGGAATTTGGATTCCACAACAGCCAAAGACCTGCATCGTTTATTTTTTATACTAAGAGAGAAATTCCAACAGACCTTTATTATTGTGACTCACAATGAAGAGCTGGCAAACATGGCAGATAGAAAACTAACCATGAAAGACGGTGCAATTGTTGCAACATCTTAAAGTTCTGTAAACAAGCACTCCTTTATTTTACTTTAAAAATTAATAATCAAGTTGATTTTTAAAGCTTTTTCAAAATCTATTTATTTTTCTAACATCCGTTACTATCTATTTACAGATAAAGACTTGACTTTTATATGATTTGAATTTACATTTAAAAGTATATTATTACTCTCTCAACCAAATCAACCTTATTAAAAAGTATTTACAATGAAAAAACATCTACAATCACTTGTATTCAGTGTAATTATTTTACTCTCATTTAATCTGTTTTCCCAAGACTTCGTCCGTGTTTCCATGGCCAATTCAGGAGAAGTATTGAAATTGAATACCAATCAGGTTCTAGAAGTAAATCTACCTTCTATCCCATCAACAGGATACGGCTGGTACGTAAAAGATGCTACACGCCTTTCATCAATTCAACAAATAGGTCATGAAAGTTTTGTAAGTGATAGCAAAGAAAATCCAGTGGGTTCTTCGGGAACAACTACCATCCGTTTCGCACCTGTTTCCACGGGTATTAGTGATCTGGAAATGGTTTACAAACGCCCTTTTGAAAATGAAGCACCACTTAACAGCTACAGATTACAAGTCCACAGCGACGGAGCCTATACCGGAACTTATTCACCGGCTGAAGAAGTTTCTATTCCTGAAACTGCTGAAACTGTACGAGCAGTTCCTGCATCGTTCAGTTGGCAAACATCTTGTACTTCTGTAAAAAATCAAGGATCCTGCGGAAGTTGCTGGGCTTTCACTTCTACAGCAGCCTTTGAAGCCGTGGTAAATATTTGGGACAATGTAGCCAATGACTATTCAGAACAATTTTTAGTAAACTGCCATACCGGCTCCAGCGGATGCAGCGGGGGCAGCAACAGCGCCCTTAGTGTATATGTCAACAAAGGAGCAGTGATGGAAACCAGCCTGCCTTATGCAGCAAAAGATGGAACCTGTGGCACTTACACCTATCATGAAAAAGCCACTTCTTATAAAACAGTAAGCAATACACAGGCCGCTCTCAAACAGGCTCTTTATGATTACGGACCCATGTACACTGCTATATGCGCAGGTACTAATCTCAATAATTTAGGAACAGGAGTTTTAACCAAAAGTGATGGAACCAACCTCAACCATGCTGTTCTTCTTTTAGGATGGGATGATGTAGGGGGGTATTGGATCATCAAAAACTCGTGGGGTAAAAACTGGGGCTCACAAGGGTATGGAAAGATTAAATACGGAATATCCGGCATAGGAGGAGCTTCTGCTTATATTAATTACAAAGGAATCATACCCCATGTACCTACCAGCATTGCAACTCAAGAATCTGGAATTAATATAATTGTTTCGCCAAACCCAAGCAACGGATTACTTAATATCACCGGCGTCAATGAAGAAAGCAAAATACAAGTATATGACCTTGTGGGCAAAAAAATCCACGAGTCTACTATTCGATCTAATGCACACACCATTGACCTGAACAACGAAAGCAAGGGGATTTACTTATACAAAATAATTAGTACACAAAATAACAACATCATTCAAGGCAAACTGCTTCTAGATTAAAGAATTTGAATATTTATAAAAAAGGGTTGGAGAACACACTTCAACCTTTTTTGTTTATACTCGACATTGATTTACAGCACACATAACTATCAAATATATCCATCTCAAAGAAACGAGTTATAGGATTCATATGTTTGCTGAAATGTATATAATGCGCTACATTCGCTATAGAAATTTAAATTTACAACTAAGTGATCATAGCTATAAAGCCCAAATCAGAACTTTTGCGAAAGCACATCATGGGCTTTTATATGTACAAAGAGCGCGAAGATTTTCGCTTTAGCTATTTTGCATTTCCGCAATTAGGGTCTACTTTAAAAATATATAAGAATGCCATTATTTCCAGATCATCAACAGAAATAAAATTTCAACCTGATATCAATCTCCGGCATAAACCCGATTATTACACCCTGGATATTTATGGAAGATATAAAGAGCCACTCATTTGCACATACGAAGGATACGTTCAGGGTTTTACAATCAACTTCAACCCGATAGGGATCAATTATTTTTTTGATACACCCTATAAAAAACTGGCACCCAAGATCTCCCAGGAATACTCTAACATAGCATGGAAAAAATTTTCGGAAGAGCTCTTCAAAATAAAAGATTTTGAAAAAAGAACTGAATTTGCTGAAGCTTTTTTAGAAGACATGTATAATGACATTCATCAACCTGAGCTAGAAAAAGCCATAGCTATTTTATTAAAAAACCCTGCTATCCATATTGATGAACTTGCAAAGGCATGTTGTACAAGCAGCAGAAACCTGCATAGAAAATTTATTCAGTTTGTTGGTTGTTCTACTAACGTATACAAACGAATTATCCGATTCAGGCAATCGATCGATTTTAATAAATGGCAAAAACAAAACCTAAACTGTACCGACATTTGTTATACAAACAACTTTTTTGATCTCTCCCATTTAAGAAAAGAATTCCTGAAACTAACCCATCAAAATCCCAAGGATTTTTTCAAAACAATTTCCGCCGTCGGGGATCATAGTTTCCCCTACAAGTTATTATAGATGCCTTGATCTCATCTGTTAACCGGCCACTTTTCTTATCCGGTAGCCGAATGTCAGATTTTTACTATTTCCCCTCATAGGTGTTCCATACCTTCGTTCATAAATTTTTAATTATTTACATATAAAAGATAAAATGCCTTTTTTCATGTCTACTTCTTCATTTAAAATAGTCAGGGGTCTTTTATTAATAGGTATTGTTGTATTCATTTTAAACTACAGCAAGTCACAGACTGCCGGCTGGACAACAAGCAGCCCATTCAAGCAAAAAGTATTTATAGAAAATAACCGGCAATGGGATGGGATGATCAATACGCGAACAAAAATTTTATTCGGCACCTCCCAACAAGGGATTGACATGTACTTGACTCCCCAAGGTCTTACCTATAAGATCACAGAATATCATTTAAGTGAACGGGCGAAAAGAGAAATGAAGAAAAATGATAATCATGAGGAATGGAAAGAAGAAGTACGGGCGAAATACCATTATCTTTCCATGGAATGGGTCAACCCTAATCTTTCTGCACTTGTTCTTGCAGAAGAACCTGTTTCCAATTACTACACTTACTCTAATCCTATTGACCGATCAGGCAAAAGTGGTATCAAAGCGAATGCTTATAAAAAAATCATTTATAAAAACATTTATCCCGGAATTGATGCAGAGTATATTCTGCCTGAAAAAGAAGGAATTAAATATTCATTCATAGTTCACCCGGGAGCAGATCCAAGTCTGATAAAATTACAATACAACGAAGCAGATAAAATAAATCTTAACTCCCAAGGAGAAATAGAAATTCACTCTGCAACTTGCGGCGATTATCTTGAACACCAGCCTGAAACTTATTATCAGAATGGTTCTTCGGTAAAATCAGGATTTTACTTACAAGGAAAAACAATCGGCTTCAACATCCCCTCCTATGATAAAAGTAAAACCCTTGTTATTGACCCATGGGTAAGCATAGTCAACTTTCCACCGGGCACCAATCCCAGCACCTCCGCATTTAACACTTCGGCATATGCCGTTTCGTATGACAATAACGGAAATGTATGGGTATATGGAGGAGCAGATCCGGTATACCTCTCAAAGTATAGCAATACAGGAACATTACTTTGGTCGTATCAGGTTCCCTTCTCTTCATGGGATTTAGTAGGAGACTTTGACGTGAACAGGTATTCCGGAACCGCCTATGTATGTGCCGGTAGCGATTGCACTCCGGCCAATCCGGGAGGACTTCCGGCCGGAATTGTAAAAGTAAATTCCAATGGCATTCAAACCGGATTATATGCCGGGCATGCTATGAATCGCGAAATCTCCCGTATCCGGATTAACTGCGATGGAAATCTTTACATGACAGGTGGTGGGGTTCAGAAAAATCTTTGGCAGGTAGCAAATATTGATACAAATCTTACCGGCCCAATGACAGGAGCGCATATCACAACGAGCCCGAACGGTGATCATGACGAATGTTTAATGGCTTTAGATCCTACAGGGAATTTCATGTATATGAATTTTAATCATCCTGCAGCAAATTCGGCAGACTTTTTACACGATAATGAAATGCAGAAAGTACCACTCCCTGCTTATCTTCCTGCAGCATGGGTAAATCCGGGACCCATTCATACGTTTGTAGAAATGGCAAGCCTTAAGTATGCAGGTATTGCCGACGGAGGAATGCTTCCCCCCCCAGCAGGTGCCCGAATTAACATATTCAACGGAATGGTATGTGGCAATACCTTTTTATATACATATGATGGAAGTAATCTCAAGCAATGGAATAAAAATACCGGTACTCTTATCAAACAAATTACAACGGGAGGAACCATGTTTGAGTCCGGCGGTATAGATATGGACTTTTGTGAAAACTTGTATGTAGGAGTAAGCAACAAGATAAATGTATATGATTCCACTTTTACATTTGTTACCTCTTACCCCCTCAATCAAACTACCTGTTATGATTTAAAGGTTGATAAGAACAATCAGTTTTTATATGCCTGCGGAAAAGGATATGTTTCCTCCACCTATATCCCCCTCAATACTGTAAAAACCTTAACTACTTCTGTAACGCCTTCTTCTTGCGATGATTGTAACGGAACAGCTGTAGCAACTTATTCTGTAAGCATGCCTACAACCTGTGGCAGTATTCCTTTTAGTTACAGCTACCATTGGTTCCCCGGAGGAGAGACCACTTCATCCATCACCGGCCTGTGTGCCGGAACCTATACTGTTGTTGCAGAAGCAATTTCTCATTGCCTTACTCCTCTTACAGACACATCGGTAGTGATTATAACCGGAGGCAGTGGCGTAGTAGCCAATTACTCCAACAATATTGTTTGTTTTAATAACCCTACTCTGTTTACCAATTTATCTACAGGTACATCTGCCACTACACAATGGCAATGGAATTTTGGAGACGGTAATACTTCTACTGTTAAAGACCCCACGCATACTTATTCAACTCCCGGCTCTTATACGGTAACACTCATTGCTACAGATTCTGCCGGCTGTAATGATACTATTCAACATCCCGTTTTTGTCAATCCCATGCCTAAAGCCAATTTCAGTTCCACTCCAGTATGCTTAGGAAGCCCAACTTGTTTTACAGACGGATCAGTAATCACCCCCGGTGCTATTACAGGATGGAATTGGAATTTTGGTGACCCCGCTTCAGGGACCGCCAACATATCAACCATGCAAAACCCTTGTCATACTTATAACGGACCCGGTCCATTTACTGTAGTACTTACCGTAACATCCGATAGCGGGTGTCAGAATACGATCATGCTACCTGTCACTACTAATCCCATTCCAACAGCAGCTATCATTCCCAAGAACGGATGTCTTAATTCACTGACAACATTTACAGACGGATCCACTTCAACGGGTCCCGGCAATGCGATCAATGCGTGGGATTGGAACTTCGGAGATGGAACACCCCACTCCAACCTGCAAAATCCTTCGCATATGTATTCTGCCGCCGGCACCTATACGATAACATTGATTGTAACAACACAAAACGGATGTAAAGACACAGCCACCAACCTGGTTACTATATACAATCCTCCTATAGCTAATTTTACAAGACCGATAAAGGGGTGCTCTCCTCTAACTGCAAATTACACCGACATCTCCACCGTCACAGGCGGAGCTATAAGCAGTTGGCAATGGTCCTTCCCGGGTGGCACTCCTTCCGGTTCTACAGTACAAAATCCTACAGGCATTAGTTATACAACACCCGGCACCTATAGCGTATCACTTCTTGTTACTACAAATAACGGATGCAAAGACAGCATTAAGCTGCCCATGGTAGAAGTATATCCTTGGCCAACAGCTGATTTTTGTGTTGTTCCTACCATTGCTCCCGCCAATAACCCTGTATTTAATTTTTGCGATCTGTGGTCAAAAGATGTTGCACAATGGTCGTGGAATTTTGGAGACAACTCACCAATCGATAGCCTTAGTACTGATCCTACTCACTCCTATGCATCCACCGCTACTGAAAATGATTTTTATCAATATGATATATGTATACGGGTAGAAAACCAGCACGGATGCTGGGATACAACTTGCCATAGTGTAGAACTGATTCCTGAATTTACCTTTTATATTCCTAACACATTTACTCCCAATGGCGATGCAACCAATGCCGTGTTCTATGGAAAAAGCAGAGGGGTGAAAGAATATAAAATTATGTTATTCGACCGCTGGGGGAATTTAATCTGGGATTGCCATCGTGAAGACAAAAACACGAATTGGGATAGTGACATTACTGTTCCAAGGCAGGAAGGGCTTGCCTCTGCTTGCCGCTGGGATGGTATCGTTGCTCAGGGTGGTGGTGATATGAGTGGCAATAGCGGAGAGCTTGCCGAGGAAGATGTGTATGTATGGAAAGTGAGCCTGCTGGATATATTCAACAAACGCCATACTTACATAGGGCATGTGAATATTGTAAGGTAATCTTCTAATTGAATTTCTGTCGGCAATTACTCAAGCAAAAAACCCTTCCCTTTCTTTTATTCATCTAAATAATTTTTAGAGGCAACTTCTTTTTCAGAAAGCTGGTATTCTGGAAAGGGTTTTAAGGCATCTTTGAAAACACGGCTATCTATGTTAACGTTCATAGCAATATCAGCCTCGCCTCGCTTAACATCTACCTTTACACTTTCAACTCCTTCAATGTTCTGAAGTGCATTCTGAACTTTTTGCCGGCAAACATCACCGGTCATTCCGCTTATTTTATAAGTATGTATCATAGTAATTATCATTTATGATACAAAGCTACCTGGCTATATCTACAAAAGCATTACAAAAGAAGTCGGAAAGCTTACAATGTGTCGTGTCATAAATTTACGCATAACGGTTGGCGGCTTGGCGTAGTGGCGGATTGGTACCACAAATGTTGATACGAAGCACACCGTTCAAATTTACGAAAAACTGTCATACGAAGCACATCACCCGCCATTACGCCAAACCGCTGTTACCAGCTGGCGTTCTGTTTGTTGTGTCGTGAAAGTCAAGTCTGATAAGGGTTTTTCTGTCCGCTTACTGCTTTTGTGTCGGCTGTGTGTTGGCGGATTTAAAAATTTTATAAGGGAAGGAAATTTTAAAAAATAATTTTTCTGTCGGGAAAGTTGAAAGCTCTTTTGCAATTTTTGGTCTGTGTGTTGGCTTGTGTGAATTGCAAATGTGCTTACACCTGTGCGATGGCTTTACCAAGGATGTTCGCTGCCGTCAAAGTTTAAGAATTTACCACTGTCGCCAATGGAAACTTTTGAAACGATGTTGGTCAAAATGTTTGTTACCGCTTGCTCTGTCGTGAATTGGGCTTTTTGTCCACCCATGTCTGTTTGAACCCAACCTGGATTTACGTTGATGCAAATGATGTTTTCATGTTTCAATTCGTTAGCCATTGATTTATTAAAAACATTCAATAAATTTTTGCTTCCAACATAGCCATAATGTCCACCAAAAGTTAAGTTTGTTACAGAGCCCAACCAACTTGAAATATTTATTACCATTGGCTTTTCACTTTTATTGAGTAGTTGGCGGAAGTGTTTTACTATTAAAAGCGGTGCAATACTATTAATGTGTATCACATCTAACATTTCTTTTGCATCAAGGTCTTTCAGGTAAAATGCTTTTGCCATTCTTGATTTGTCCGCATAATCTTTCGGATTTGTTCCTGCATTGTTTACAATCAGGTCAATGTGTCCAAACATTTCGTTTGCCCAAACTGCTATTTCTTCAATTTGCTTTTCGTCTGTAACTTCTAATGCTTTCGGATAAATAACTAATTCCTGTTCATTCAAAAGTTCGGCTGCTTTTTGTACTTTTTCTAAATCTCTTGCAGTCAAAATTACTTTGTAACCTTGTCTACCAAGTTGCTTACACCATTCAAAACCAAGTCCTTTGTATGCACCTGTAACTAAAGCTATTTTCATCTTTTCATTAATTTAAAACCGATTTCTCGCCCTTGACCTTGAAACATGGCAAGGTTAATCCAAAACCAAGCAAATTGTTCCATGAGTTCAAACTTGTCGTTACCACCAATATTATAGCACTCTGCAAAACCTGCGTCTTTGGCTAATTGTATAGCTGCCTGTTTTCCTTTTTCGCTATCACCAGCTACAAATAAATCCAGAGCAATATTTCCATAATTTGGATTTTGCATATTGTTGAAGCCAGTTGTATTAAAGCATTTTACCACATCTTTAGTTTCAGTATTTTCCAAAATTGCATCTGTGGTATGTTTATATCCTTGCGGTCCTCTACCCATAACTATATTCATCGCATCAATAATGATTTTATCGGTTGTGTCGCCCAAAATTTTTACTACTTCAACGGTAGCTGTTGCTGGAGTTGAAAGTAGAATAATGTCAGAAACTTTTACAGCGTTTTCTATTGTAAGAGCTTCGGTATTTGGATTTGCCAATAGTTCTTTCCCTTTAAAACTACTTGTAGCTCTAACACCTAATTTAATTTCGTGTCCTTTATTAGCCCATTTGGTGGCTAAAGCACCGCCTACGTTGCCTGTGCCTATAATTGCTATTTTCATAATGTTATTTTGTTGGTTTTAAATCGTAAATACTTCTAACTTCCTTAAACTCTTCTTCCATTTTTAATTGCAGGTCGATAAGTTTTCCCGTTTTTACATCAAACACCCAGCCGTGTATTTTTGGAAAACCTGTTTTATACCATGAGCGTTGAACATGGTCAATTTTTATAATGTTTATACATTGCTCCCTCACATTTAATTCCACCAATCGGTCAAATCGTTTTTGGGCATCTTCAATTGCGTCTAATTCTTTCCTGTGAAAGCGATAAACATCTCTCAGTGTTTGAAGCCAACTGTTTAGTTGACCCATGTCGCTTGGGTTTAAGGCAGCCTTTACTCCGCCACATTCATAATGTCCGCATACAATAATATGTTTAACTTTTAAATGTTCAACCGCATACTGAACAACAGAATTTATATTGTTGTCAGTGGCAATAACCTGATTAGCAATGTTGCGATGAATAAATACTTCACCAGGCTTAACTCCCATTAAGTCTTCTGCGGTTACTCGGCTATCAGAACAACCGATATAGAGAAATTCAGGGCTTTGTCCTTTTGCCAATTCTTTAAAATAATCTAGATTACCAGATAGTTTGTCGGCAATCCATTTTTCGTTGTTTTCAAATATTCTATTAAAATCCATTTGGTTAATTTTCTAAGTGAGTAATTTTTTCAGGAATAAAATACATGGTAGGAACTACCAAGAATAAAGCGAATGATAGGTAAACAGAAACTAAACTTAAAAATGCTCCTAGTAGATAAATGGAAATTGCAAATCTGTTCTTGTTTCTGATTTTGACATGTGCTTTCTTATTAATGCTATCGTGCAATAAATTGTTTTTTATTACATAGTTTCTGAGCATTGTAAACGACAAAGCACTCATAAAAAAGATAATGCCATAAAAGAACGATGCTTGCCAAAGTAAGGGATTTGCACCTATGAAGTTTGTTCCGAATGGAACGGCACTCATCCAAAATAAAAGGTGAATACTATACCAAAGTAATTTTCGGTCGGTGTGTTTAATCTGATGGAATAATTGATGATGATTAACCCACATAATAGAAAGCATCAGAAAACTAGTTGCATAAGAAATAAATTTTGGAGTTAGTTTTATCAATTCACTCCAAACGGTTTTATCGGTCGGTATTTCCTGCAATTTCAAGTCAAAAACCATAACCGTAATAATGATAGCAATTATGCCATCACTAAATGCCTCAATTCGGCTCGTTGGTATTTGATTGATGTTATTCATTAGTATAAAAAGATGTTATTCATTAGTATAAAAATCCGTTCTCTGCTTCTAACTTTTTAGGCAAATCCGTTTCGCTTAACATTTCTCGCAAATCTCTTTCAATGGTGTTGCACATAGCAGTTAGTGGAACATCAGTAATCCTGTTTTCAAAAGGGTCTTCATTTACTTCTCCTACCTTTCCGATAATGGCAAACACAAATGAAATGATGATAGAAACGGGTATCGTCAAATAATCAATATTCATTTTAGTAAAATCACCAATCAATGAAAATGGAAGTAATAACATAAACGTGTAAAGAAAAAGCCTTGTAAAAAAGTCATATTGCCTCAATAGTGGAGTGTTTTTAATACGTTCGCAACCGCCTTGATAATTTGCCAATGCTAATAATTGACCTTCCATTTGAAAGCTGTCGAAGCCGCCAAGTGTTCCGTTTGCCATAGCTTCATAAATCTTTTTGCCTGATACAAGGTGTAGATAATTGGGCTTATTCTGTGATTTTTCTAATTGCTCAAATTCCTGAGCAGATAAAAAGGGTTTCAGTTCTTGCCAGTTATCTTGTTTTCTTAAATGCAATCGCAAAGCATGAACCCAAGCGATTACTTTGTAAATCATTTCCTTTTTAAATTTTTCGCTTCGTTCCTTTTCGTAATTCTGTTGGTGCGAATGGCTATCTGTAAATGTGATGACCAACCTTGCCAAAACACGACTTGAATTGATTATACCTCCCCAAAGTGTTCTTGCTTCCCACCAACGGCTGTAAGAACTATTATTACGAAATGCAATGAAAATCGCCAATGCACTTCCTAAGATGGCTGAAATGGAAAACGGTAAAGTAACAGCGGTAATATTTTGCTTGTGCAACACAAAAACAGCTACTGTTATGATAACTGCAAAAGCCAATTCAGTTTTTACATACTGCATTACCTTTATGGGATTGAAGTTTCTTTTTACTATCATGTTTTAGAATTCATGTCTGATAAAACCACCTATATTATATGTTTTGGCAAAAGTTGTATTGCCAGTTTGGTTAAAATCGGCACCTGCTCCAAACTGATACGTTTTAAGCTGTATGCCTAACCTAATTCGTTGTGTGAAACTGAAATTATCCGTGGTTTCAGTCGGGAAAGCGTTTACACTTTCCGCTTGTGTAAATAGATTGACTTTCTCTGTGATTTTTGGGGTGTAACGAAATAGAAGAAAATAATCTAAGTCGGGTTTTTCAAGAGTTTCGCAAACTAACCAAGTAAATATGGTCATGTTTTTACTGATGTGAGCATATTGAATACCTGCTTTTGGAAAAACACCCCAACTCAAAACCTGTCCAACAATTACTGGCGCAAAACCTTTGAGTTTTTCGTGATTGTAAGATATAGCTTCTGTAAAACCGAACTGTGGCAAGTAGGTAGTTTTAGTCATTCGGTAATCAACACTTGCTCTATTTCTATTGAAGAAAAGCCATCGAGAATTTTCTCCTTGGTTGTTTTTGAAATATTTGAAGAACATGATGTCAACGGTAGTGCGTTCATGTCCTGCAAAAATTTCCACTGGAATTTGTGCCTTTGCCGTGCTGCAAATTCCAATTAGGATTATGAATATTGCTTTTCTCATTTTTCAAAGAAATAAAAGCTGGTGGGGCGAAGCCCCACCAGCTTTTATTTTTATTTTGTCAAAAGTTCCACTACTAATTCAGCAGCCGCAGCTCCTGAATTTTGTTGTTGTCCAGTTATTAAGTTTCCGTCTTGAATAGCATAAGAAGAAAATGGAGCAGCAACTTTAAAAGTTGTTCCTATTAGTTTCTTTGCTTCATCTTCAATTCTGTATGGTTGAATTTTTTGTCCTACAGCTTTGTCAGCATATTCTTCTTCAGCATCAGCAAAGCCAGTCCATGTTTTACCCTTTACCAAAAGTTCACCATTTGACTTTTTTACTTCTAACAACAGTGTTGTTGAATGGCAAACGGCTGATGCAGGTTTTCCTGCTTCGTAAAACGAAACGAAAAGTTTTTGTAAGTCCGTGTTACCTTTGAAAGTATACATTGGACCTTGTCCGCCAACCAAGAAAATGGCAGCATAGTCGTTGTGTTTTACTTCTGTTAGCTTCTTTGTGTTTTCTAACATTTTGTTGAACTCAGGTTTTTGCATGTAGCCCAATGAGATGATGTCATGTGCAGAATAACCACTTGCATCAGTCGGATTTGAATATCCGTCCATTTCTAATTTGCCACCTTCGGTTGAAACCAATTCAATTTCATAACCTGCTTCTTGAAACACTCTCATTGGGTGTGTCAATTCAGCAGCCCAAAATCCGATTGGCCAGCCAGTTTGTTTTGAAACCGATGGCGAACTTGCCACCATTAAAATTTTTCCCTTTGAGGGTGCACCGTGTGGGTGAACGTAACTCAGTCTTTCTTTTGGATTTTCCATTTTACTGTTGTTTTTAATTGTTTTTGAATTTTGTGCGTAAACGATGCCACCGATTAAAGTCAGGGCAGAAGCGATAACAAGTATTGTCTTTTTCATTTTTTTTAAATTTTGATGTGGCAAAGTTGCAATTATATACTACCTTTGCCAATATACTTACCCAATTGAATGATACATACTTTTAGGAAAGTATAAGTAAATTCAACACTTATAGCGATGCCAGAATTTTTATACAACAATAAACTCTACTACAATCCAGTCGAATTTGCAATGGATAGAATAGGAGGAACATGGAAAATGCCTATTCTTTGGAGGTTAAAAGATAAAGTGATGCGATACGGTGAATTAAAGAAGGATATTCCACACATCACTCATAAAATGCTTACCAGTCAATTAAGGGAATTGGAAGAAGAAGGCTTTATAAGTCGTGAAGTTTTTCCCGTTGTCCCACCAAAGGTTGAATACTCTATTACCAAACGAGGTCAAAAAGCGATCGTGATTGTAGATGCCATTCGTAACTATGGATTAGATTTGATGAAAGAATTTGGAGTTGAACATTCCAAAGTTGCGAAGCACAAAAAGGAGAAATAGTGGGTCGGCAAAATTGGCTCTTTTGCAAAACTTGGTCGTGTGTCGGCTTGTGCTGTTTTGTAAATGTGCCAATGTGGGTAGGCTAAAATTATTTTTTAAAATGTGCGGTGGGAAAATTTTTAAATCCTTCGAGTCGGCTTGAGTGTCGGCAAAGTCAAGTCTGTTTGTGGCAAGTTACAGCGAAATTGTCTGCCGTGTTTTGGTCGTCTGTTGGTGGTCGTGTCGGTCGTCCTACGCTTGCTGGTAACTTGAATATACCTCTGTATCTTTTATCCTTTTACGCTGTTTAACACCCCAAAATGGGGGCATAACAGCGTATGTTCTACTTTAGGATGCGCTGTTATGCCACCGAAAGATAATTCATTTTTATATTTCAAGATCATCAAAGGGGCTATTTATTTCGCTCAATTTCTTCCTGCTCACATGCGTATAGATCATGGTTGTTTT
>Ga0154020_10002743_pt1 | contig 21438 bp, 21 predicted proteins | sample Klosneuvirus_201_FD_109709 | JGI IMG/M metagenome (GOLD analysis project Ga0154020, IMG submission 109709) | Active sludge microbial communities from wastewater, Klosterneuburg, Austria - Klosneuvirus_20160825_MG | ecosystem: Engineered > WWTP > Aerobic digester > Activated sludge | place... | reverse complement strand
GCTGAGGCCAAGCCATTTTGTCCACTTGCTGAAGTTTGGCTGACAAAGGCAATTACGAAAATTACAAATAGAAGTAGGGAAAAAGCGATAAAGCCGAGGCATCCCAAGATAAATTTGCGAGGGTTTGGGCCTCCAACGGCGGCTAGTGGGCGTGGGCGGCCAGGTTGGCCAGGCATTGATTGTACTGGAGGGCGATTGGTTGGTTGTTGGAAAGATTGTGGTGCAACTCTTGGGGCAGCTTGTTGAAACTGAGGTGCTGGGGTTTGTGGGGTAGGAGTTACTGGCACTGCTTGAGGAGCAGGGCTTTGTTGAGCTACCGCAGGCGCTGGTTCTTGAGGCAATGGATTTGGCGCAGCTGGAGCTGGTTGAACTGGGGCAGGGCCTACTGGGCTTTGAGGCAAGGGCGCTGCCATTGGTTGTCCTTGTGGGACGCCAGTTGGGTTGCCTGTTGGGTTGAGATTGTTGGAATTTTCCATATAAATTCTATTTATTTTTGACGGCTTCTAATTTAATTTTGCGTGAAATTAACATGAGTATAACATAACTGGAAATACTGACTATCAATAGACTAAAATCTACTTTTGTTCCAGCTTCAAAGAAATTTGCTCCCATGGTTTTGCTGGCTGATGTGGCGGATCCGGTATCGATATTTTCGCCTGTTGCATCGATTAATCCTACTGTTTTAGGAATGGCTGGAGCAGGCTTGAGATTGACGAAATTGGTGATAGAGCGAACTTGCCCTTGATTGTCCTCTACAGTTAATTTGGCGCGATAAATGCCAAGATTTGGATAAGTATAAGAAGGGTTGGCTTCGCCAGAATCGATATCATTGTCTTTTTTGCCATCTCCATTGGAGTCGGTGGCGACATCGAAATCCCAAGAATATTTTTTGATTGTTGCTCCGGAGGCTTCGTCTGGTTTTGAAGTATTGGTGAATTTGACCGTTTTGCTTCCTGGAGTTTGTTCTAATGTAAATCCGGCAAGTGGAGGTTGGGCTTCGGCATCAACAAAGATTCTGACTGAATCGGAAGTGGCCTCGCTAGAATTACTATCGACTACTGTTAATTTGGTTTTATACCCATCGGCGCTGGCTTTTTGATAAATATGGCTTACTGAAGCCTTGTTTTCACCTTTGGTACCATCGCCGAAATCCCATTTGTAATCTTTGATTCCACCGCCTGCGTCCGGATCAAATGATGCGGATGTGAAATTTACGGATTCTCCTACATTTATACTAGTACGATCCACGCTGAATCTGGCGATTGGCGCTTTGTTTGGACCGTTGGTTACTTGTATTTCTGGTGTTGGAACAGTTAACTTGGTGTTTTCGTTTTGACTGTCTGTAGAGACTGTCAGATTGTCATTGTCGATAATTTCTACTCCGAATTTATAGCGAGGTTTTTCACCTTCTAGTCCCCTGGTTCCAATAGCAATATTGGCTGATGGTACTGTGGTTATTTGTAAGCCAAGTCTTTCATCTGGTGAAGCGACTTTGTTGGCATCGTAATACCACCATTTGTATTGGACGATTTGGCCGTCCGTGTCTTCGGCTCCTACGGCATTTAATTTGATGCTGACTGGTGTTGTAAGCTCGTTGTCGGTTGCTACAGCTGTAAGTGAGCGTAAAGTTGGTTGCTCGCCTACTACTATTACATTTAGGGAATCTTCTCCATTTTGAGTGGCGTCTTTTTCATTGCTTACTTTGAGTTTGATAACATAAGGTTCTCCCCTATCAGAAAGTTGGCTAAAATTGTGGGATACTTGTTTGGCGGTAGATTGTTTTTCATTATTATTAATATTCCAGGAATACTTCAGACGGCGGCCTGTACCATCGGTATTCAGTGATTGTTCGGCGTCAAAAGTGACATTATCACGACGATTTACTCTGACTACATTTTCCAGGGCTCCTGCTCTTTCTAATTCAATATTTTCAGGTTGAACAACAGATCCATTCACTTTGGTAGTGATAATGGAAATTGGGGAATCGCTGTCGCCAATAAATATTTTACGAGAGATTTTATTTTCAATATCGTCGGCATCGAAGACGCTGAGCTTGGCTGTGTATTTGCCGGTTTTTGTATAGTTATGGATGACTTCTACTGGCTTACTTTTGTTTATTTCGCCAGTGCTATTGGTTCCATCGCCGAAATCCAAATCGTAACTGATTCCTTGTGAGCTGGTAAAGATAAACTTAACTTCAGCCAGAGGTTGTTTATTGACTTCGTCCGGGAGTTGATCCGGGCTGACATTGGTGTCGCCAGGGACCTTGAGGATTGCGCTTGGCTTCATGTCTCCCCAGGTTACGTCAAGTATATTTTTAACGCTGATTGTTTGTTCTACCGGGTCAGATGGCAGATCGGGTTCATCAAAAGTTCGAACGGCTAAATTGATAGAGTAATCCCCTTTTTGAGTGAATTTGACTACTGGTTGGCTAATATTGTTGTTAAATTCTTTCAATTTTTCACATGGTGTTTGAGAAGAAATAGCGTCAGTAGAAGCATTAATTAATTCATCCAATGGAGTGATATTGGCAAAACCGATTAGTACACAATTTCCCGGCATGATTTCCCAACTGTATTCCAAATTGGAATTGCCAGTTTCGTCTTGATCAAAACTGGATCCAGCGGCATCTAATTTATATAGTGCTGGGGCTGATTCATTGAGTTTGGTGTATTTGAATCCGGCTGTTGGAGTGCTAGAAGAAATTTGCACAATGGTGCTTTCTTCGCGGGCTGTGCCATCGTCATCTAGTGAAAGGGTTACGCGATATTCACCGGCTTTTTTAAAATTACATTTAAGGGTATCGTCTTTACCGGCCGGCATATTGCAGGAGTAGAAATCATTTGTTTCATTGCGTTTGGTAGGTTCGAGGGCTTTGACCGCGAGTGCGGCTGGAGCTTTGGAAGATAGAGATGGGAGAATGCTGACTTCTGCGTGAGCGCTTTTGGTCAATGAATTTAGCCAACTTGGTAGAAAAGATATAGTAGTTGAATTTAATTTTTCAATTTTCCAATTAAAGATAATTGGACCTCCGTCGCTGGTTGATTCTGATCCATCAAAAGTGAGCTCTTGGCCAACTTTGCCCGTGGTTGGAGCATTGGTGATGCGTGGAGCGACATTGGATACTACTACAGTAAAGATTTTGCGGTCGACAACATTGTTTTTGTCTACTACTTCAAAGCGAACCTGGTAATTTCCAAGTCTCGGGTAAGCCTGCTCGATGGAAAGAGATTTGTCTGAAGGCACCATGAAGGTGTCGTTGTTTTGAGATTGAATTCCAAAATTCCATCTGACTTTGGAGCTAGGATCGTTGGTGAGAGGAGTTTGGCCGTCGGAATATCTGGATTTAGTTGCGTCGAAAACCAAACCGGCCTTGGCTTGATCAAGTGTGAAATAAATGCGATTGGTGTCGTTTTTGATAGTACCTGTTTTGTCATCGTATTCGATAACTGATTGTGTTGAACCGCCTTTGAGAGGTTTAACATTGAGATTGATTTTGGTGGCTGGTGGATTTACCAAAACATCAATATAGGAGACCCCTGGAGCGACTTCCTGATTCCAATTAAGTCCTGTGGCAGGATTTTTTTCATTGGCTACCGGTTTGATTCTTAGAGTAATTCGATATGTTCCGGCTTTGGTAAATATACAGTTGGAAATGGCCTTTTTGTTTTCAGGACAATTTAGTAGACCTTTGCTCTCATCTGTGCCGCTTGTGAATGCACCCGGGTCGCCGGAGAATTTGCCATCACCATTGAGATCCCATTCGATACGATCATCGGTAATTGAAAAGCCTGAAGGGTCAGTAGAACCGACGCTGGAGAAATTGACAATTAATGGTGCGTTGCCTTGGTTGATGTCTGCAGAAATAACTGTGTCTACAAATTTGAGGTTTTCTAAAATTGATTTAATTTCAACCAAACTTTTTAGGGTATTTTTGATAGCAGTTTGATCTAGTCCACCCAATGAAGCACCAACTTTAAGTTGATTTTGCATGGCGCTATTGAGCTTGGCATATTCACCATTGTTTTCTGCGGCGACCTTGGTAGGGAGGCTGCTGGTTGGAGATTTGGCGTAATTGGGAATTAGTATATTGAAAAACTGTAAGCCAATAGAGGCAGATGTTAGTCCGCTAATGGATTGGAATACTTCTGAAGTTTTAGCTACACCCCAATCCATGTCTTCTTCAAAGCTTTTTTGGAGGAAATCGGCGGTTTTGAGTTCAGCAGTAGTTGAGTCTATTACAGACTTGAAGCTTGCTCGAATCTTGGCAATGTCTTGTTCTGTACATGGGTTGATTTCGGCAATTTTGTTATTGGTATCACAATCTTCGTCATCTATTTGCAGTCTAATACTGTTTATTTTGGCCGCTGATGATTGGGGGATTTTGTTTGTATAGACAGTTAAATTGGTAGTGAATACTGAGTTGGCGTTGGAATTGTTGATGTTATTGGCGACAGTTGTGACTTCGTTGGAAATCAGAGTTTGCAATTGATTGGCGCAGTCTGATAGTGGTGTAAAGCAGCTGTTTGTATCAAATGAGCTAACATTGCTGATGGCATTGTCGATTTCTTGTTTTACTTTTAAATGAAATTGGTAGCTGTTGTAGACACGCAAGAGTATTTGGTCGATTTGTTGAGCCAGGTAATTGAATCTTTGTCTGCCTGCTACGCCGCGTATAGTACCGGCATTGATTGCTGAAGATGAAGTACCACCCTTTTCACTGCCGCTTGGAGCCAAGAGAATTGTATTAACTACGGCAAATGAACTCATTACTACTAGTAAACCGATAGCAGCAAAAGTAATAGCTTTTTTCCCTTTGGCATAACCATCACCTCCCATAGAAGTCACCATGTTAAAACCTCCGTAAATGACAACTAGCACGGCGATCAAACCTAGAAATCCAAGGGCGAAATTAACTACATTGAGTATAAATGTTCGGGCGTCTGTGGCTTGAGTGAGGCCGGCTGCGTAGCCTTTTGGGTTTGGAGCCGTTAAATTTCCACGAAAATCTGTAAATGAACTTACTGTACCTTTGCTGTCGTTAGACAAACAATCGGCAAAATCCAGCCCATTTTTATCTTTGTCATTACAGCCTAGAAAAGTTAGGAAGTCTCCGCCTGCATCTGGTTTTATATTTGGGCTTTGGGCTTGTGCTGAACTAAAGGTTGCTACAGTCAGTAAACTAAGACTGAAGAAGACTAGTAGAATCCTGAGAAATGTTTGTTTTTTAGTGCTGACCATATATTTTTATGGAGGTTTTTATTTCAAATCCTTGTATTATAGCATTTTTTGGCTAAAAACTCAAAAAAGCCGAGGGTTATAATCTCTCAGGGATTGCAATCTTCACTTGACAGTGTCTCGAAATGTTGCGGATATTTTACGTCCCAGGGATAACGACTTCTTTGGCACCTATGCTAGTTTGAATTGGCTCAACTTTTACAAAAGTGTTGACCAGGGCGAAAGCCCCCATTGCCAAAACCAACCCGATTATGGCTCCTCTGAGTATAGTTTTTGCTTTGTCTACGCCACCTCCTCCCACAGAGATTACGTACAGGTAACCTGCGTAGATAATCATTATTACGGCTGTGGTAGAGATAAATCCTGCCACGAAATTGGTCATAGTGATTACTAATTTTGCAAACTCAATGGCGTCCGGAATGCGGGTTCCTTTGTCTGGGAAAAAGACGCGGAAAATGATAATTTCTGATAAACCAGCCAAGACCAGCCCCAGTATGGCCCAGGTAATCTGTTTTTTAGCTTTTGCCAGTTTGTCATTGTCGCCTCTGGAGATCAACAAACGAAAGCCGGCCAGGACTATTGATAAAATGGCTACTGAAGGGATGAAAATTCTGATTAAACCGGTAAAACCACTAGCGAGATTGCTTCCTGCCTCTGCGGCCATTTGCATGTCGGTTCCAGTACGGTATATCTCACCTTCTGCCCCAAAAAAACCGCGAATCAGCTGATCGGCCACAATTATGAGAATAATCCCCGTAAAGGAGTATCTGAGTGTTTCTTTTTCTTTGTTCATGGCGTCGGCCACTTGACGACCAGAAAGAATCAGCTTCATGCCGGATATAATCAGCATCATTACGGCAATACCTCCAAATATGTATTTAAAGAAATCCAGTATGAAATAGATAGTACTGGTGATTTGAGAGGCTCCAGATTGATAATTTTGGCTGGAATGACCGGCATCATAGTTCGGTAATTTGGTTTGTCCGCCTACCTGTCTGATTACGCTACCTATGCCTCCCGTAGGGGTGCTAGGAGAAGCCGTTGGCTTGCTGTTGGGGGCGTTGGTGACTGTAGGGGTGGAGGCTGCTGGGGTGGGTTCAGCGGCCATAGAAATAGCCACTCCTAAAGCCACGCTGAGGATTAGAGTAAAGATTAATGTTGTGACTTTTTTAAACATTTGGTGGAGTGGTTGATGGAGACAATGGGTTTTCTACAGCAGCGGCAGGGTTCTCTATAGGAGTGGTATTGTCGAATTGTCCATTGATAAAGGTTGAAACTATGGCAAATGCTCCGTAAATAATAATGATACCTGTAAGTGCGAGCATAATCATTCTTTTGGCTTTGGCTTGGTTCTCAGCATTGGTTCCGGCTGTCATGTACATAATTCCGCCAGCGACTATTACCAAAATGGCGATGGGAGTGAGAATGGCAACCAGGTAATTGGTAAAACCAACTATTTCGGAAATTCCTTGGGTGTAATTGATACTGACAACCGCCCCGCCAACACTTGGGTAGCGAGAGCTGTCGATAGAAAAAAAGACTTTGTTGATAATGGGGTCAGCGATAATAATGAGCATCAAGCCAATAAGACTGGCTACGATGTTTTTCTTATCCTTCTCCAATTCATCCCCGGCTGTATTGGCAGCCATACGGATAGCATTTCTCATCAGAGATAAGACGGCGACTGCTCCAATTAAATATTTGATGAATGTTATTAAATACTGAACAGCTTTGTTGAACAAGGTTGTTCGTTGAATAATGGCTTGAGGGTTTTTGAGGAAGCCTCCTTCGACGCAGCCGACATTGTTTGAAGAAGGCAATAAACCTAACTCAGCACAATTTCCAACCGCAAAGATACGAACAATTTCCCCAGACAGCCCAACCAAAGCCAGGCCAATAATTGAAAATATAATGGTATTTTTGGCATTTTTCCATTTTTCATCGTTTCCTTGGGCGGTAACCATTCCAAACCCGGCGAAAACTAATAGGGCGATGGAAACTGCTGTCAAAACATATCTGATATTTAGCACCAGTCCAACTACCAGAGAAGCAAAAGCTGTGTCGAAACTTGCGGTACTATTAAAACCCGGTGTTTGGACCATTCCACCGTAATTGGCCACATCAGGTAGCGCCAAAGACTGGGCGATTACTAATTGCTTGGCAAAGAGTAGTAATCCCAGACTTATAAAGGAATATTTCAATATTTGCAGGATTTTGGTCATTTTGGCCTGTTTCTGGCGATGAATAATCTATAAATTCTACCATTTTTTGGCTTTTTTTACAAAACTTCTTGATTAATCTTCACTATTTTGGTTAAATTTTTGTGCTTTAATTGATTTGCCAATTCATTTATGTCAGAAAAGAAGTCCAATCCTGCTGTTAATTATGTTCAAGAAAGTGTGCTGGAATTGAAGAGAATTAATTGGCCTACGGGCAAACAAGCTTTTCGGCTTACATTAATAGTGTTATCATTCTGCTTGGTGGCTGCGGTCTTTATTGGATTGCTGGACGGGGTTTTGAATTTTGGATATAATCAGCTTTTACAATTAGCAGCACAAGTTTAATCATTAGTTATAAGGAATTTTTAAGTTATAAAACAATCCCATGGGACGACAAGCTGAAAACACAGGAAGACATTGGTATGTAATTCATACTTATTCCGGATATGAGGATGCAGTGGCAGAGGCGCTCAAGCAGAGAATTGAATCTCTAAACATGCATGATTACATTTTTGATGTAGTTGTACCAAAGGAAACTCAAATTGTGATTAAAAAGGGCGAACCAGTAACGGAGAAGAAGAGAATTTTCCCGGGTTATGTATTGGTGGATATGTCCGTAACTGATGAGTCTTGGTTTGTAGTGCGAAATACTCCCAATGTAACTGGATTTGTTGGAGCAGGAAATGTACCTGTGCCAGTTTCTCCAGAAGAATTCAATATTGTGAAGAAACAAATGGGTGAACAGGACGCTAAATTCAAAATTGATTTCAATATTGGAGACCATGTGATGATTTTGGATGGACCATTTGTAAATTATGATGGTGTGGTCAACAAAGTAGATGAAGAAAAAGGTAAAGTTAAAGTACTTATCTCTATCTTTGGACGTGAAACCCCTATTGAATTGGACTTCACTCAGGTGAAGAAGAAATAGTTGGGAGGTTTGTGGAAAATCAAATCGATTGTGCTTTACTTTTGAAAGTACCGGTGTTTTAGTGTGGTTATATGCAAAGTAAGTCTTCTACATCACTGGCTATCACTTCAATACTGGCGATCTTGATTGTTTTTTTTATTGTGGTGAGCAATGTGGAGGAAGCCCCACAGCGAAAAGCCTTTCCAACGGAGGGAGCGGTTAAAGTTGAGGATACTGCAGGGAGCGTAGCTGAGACAGAAAAGCCCAGTACCGCGCAAGACGCTCCTGTAGATGAAAAACTAAAATCGACAAATGAGACATTGCCCAAAGATTTACCTAAAGAAAAGGTTGATTCGGCGGTTACTGATGAAAATTTTTTAGTGAAAAATATCAGCAGCGAAATTCTGGCGAAATCTGGTTTTAAAAATATTGTCGTTAAACCTCGTCCATTCAATGGAATGCTTTTTGATCAATTTGATCTGGCCATGCTCAGTTATTTGAATATTATTGAAAAAAGGGTAATTAACTTAAATGATGGCAATGAAATCGAGGTCCTGAGGGCTTATGAATTTGATTTTTCAGATGATCTTGGGGCGCAGGAGATTTATGACTTTTTAAAGGCTAAAATTAAGGATAAATTAGGTGTAACAATCAATCAAACTAATCAATTTGGTTTGAGTTCTTTTTACATCAATTTTAATAGCACTTTGGAAAATGTATTTTTAGTTGTCAAAACACGAACTAATGTGTATGCTCTGAGCTATCCTAAGGTAAAATTAAACGAAATCAGTTATTTTGATTTGGTTTCAAATCTGCTAAAGGAGCTTATCTAGGCCGAGCAAGTGGTGCTTCTACATTTACTAACAAGGCTGTAATATCAGTATTAATTCATCAATTTTATGGCTAAAAAACTAAAGACAATTATTAAACTGCAGATACCTGCAGGTAAAGCAAATCCAGCACCTCCAATCGGACCTGCACTTGGTCAACATGGTTTAAATATTCCAGGTTTCTGTAGTCAGTTCAATGCTGCTACTGCCCCAATGGGAGATACAATTATTCCAGTAGAGATTTCAGTTTATGAAGATAAGTCTTTTACATTTATTCTAAAGACTCCTCCGGCTTCAATTTTGATTATGAAAGCTATCAAAGCGCCAAAAGGTTCAGGCGTGCCAAATAAAGACAAGATCGGAACTCTCACAAAAGCTCAACTTCGCGAAATTGCTGAAAAGAAAATCGTGGATTTGAATGCCAATGATATTGAAGCAGCAATGAAAATCATTGCTGGAACTGCTCGTAGTATGGGAGTGAACGTAGAACAATAATTTAATTCAAATCAGCATGGCAAAAGTTCAAACAAGTCAGCCCAAGAATAATGCTCTCCAGTATATCAGAACTATTTATCTGAGTTTGGGTGCGATTATTGGTTTGATATGTTTTGTAATTGGAGCTTCTGGAGCTATTAAACTTGGGTTGAATGTCTGGTTTCCAGTGGATAATTTTTACAATTATTATGCACCTTATCAGTCGACACCTTGTGATCAAGCAAATCTAGTTACTGGAATGAAAGGGGAAGTTTTATCTAATACACCAAGAACAAAAGAAGAAATTGCTGAATGTGAAGCTAAATTAGAAGAAAGCCAAGAAAAGTCTTCCCGTAATGATTTTAACCGACAAGTTTCGGAATCAGTTGCTCTGACTTTGGTTGGATTCCCAATATGGATGTTGCATTTCTTGTTGATTCAGAGAGACTGGAAAAAACGTAAGTAAGTTTATATATATATTTATCAATAGTGGGAGCCAGATGTCGATTTGGCGCTAATACCACGCAAAAGGAAAGAATTTATGAAAAAAAGAGGAAAAAACTATAAGAAAGTTATGGACTTAGTAGATCGCAGTAAATTGTATACTTTGGATGAGGCTTGTGAGCTTTTGAAGAAGACTGCCACTACTAAATTTGATTCTAGCTGTGAGTTGCACCTTAAACTTGGTGTGGACGTAAAAGTAGCTGACCAATTGGTTCGTTCAACAGTTTCACTTCCAAACGGAACTGGTAAGGACGTACGAGTTATCGCCTTTGTAAATGATAATCAAATCAAGGAAGCGAAAGAAGCTGGGGCTGTAAAAGCTGGCCTGGAAGATTTGATCGAGGAAATTACCAAGGGTTACATGGACTTTGATGTGGCTGTTGCCAGTCCGGAAGTTATGAAAAATCTAGGTAAGGTAGCCAAGACTTTGGGTACGAAAGGTTTGATGCCAAATCCAAAAGCTGGAACTGTAACAACAGATATTGCTAAAACTATTGGAGAATTGAAAAAAGGTCGTGTGGAATTCCGTACAGATAAACAAGGCCAGATGCACAATACTTTTGGCAAGGTTTCCTTTACTCAAGAGCAATTAAAGCAGAATTTGAAAGCTTTGTTGAAGGCAATTATTGACCTTAAACCAAGTGGAACTAAAGGAACTTATGTTCAAACTTTGGCTGTAGCTACAACTATGGGGCCAGGGATTAAAATTGACACGACTAGCGCATTGCAAGAGTTATAAGACTTATTGCTAGAAGTTTTAGGATTTAGAAAAAGCCCTCAATTATTGAGGGCTTTTTTAGTTTCTTGTTGTGGGCTGTTTAGTAGGTATTGCTGGCGTTGTTTGTTGGGAGACGCTCAAAGGTCACTGCTGACATTTACTAGCTGACAAGGAATCGTAGTCCCCCTCTCCGGGTGGGTAATAGACGTCGTAGCTGGAGCCGTCTTGGCATTTTACTTCAAATTCTTTTTGTCCATTGGAAGAGGCTTTTTCCTTTACTTCTTTAACTGCTGGGTCGGAGTTTTTTAATTCACGAGAATTTTGATCAAAACTTTTTTGGCCTGATACCAAATAAACAACCGTAATAACGGTGGCAAGAAGTAAGGCTAAAATAAATATTTTTTGATCTTTGGAGAGTTTTTTTAGATTAAAGTACATGTTTTTGTTTTTGATAATTTTCTTCTGATTTTAAAGCTAGTTTTAGTGAATTAAGGGCGACTTCGAGCATTTTGTCGTCCGGTTCCTGAGTGGTGATTTTTTGCATTAGGAGGCCTGGGGCGGCTATGATTCCGAGAAAATTATTGTCTTTTAATTTGGCGGAATATTTTAATAATTCATAGGAAATTCCGGCGATAAGAGGGAGAGCCAATAATCTAGTAAAAAAATTGGCGATGAAATCGGGATTTTTGGGAATGACAGTGAAAACTAAAATACTTAACAAGAAGACAATTAAGATAAAACTTGTTCCACAGCGGGGATGGAAGCGGGTTTGTTTACGGGCGTTTTCTACTGTTAATTCCAAACCGTTTTCGTAGGTCATGATGGATTTGTGTTCTGCGCCGTGATACATGAAAACTCGTTTGATATCGGGGATTAGGGCCATTAGGGAAATATAACCTACAAAAATGGTGGTTTTTATAAAGGCATCAACAAAATTAAACAGTAAATAATTTGCTTCTATTGAAGGAATGTAATTACTCAAAATACTGGTTAGCCAAAGAGGGACAAATTTAAATAAAGCTATTGCCAGGCCCAGACCTAGAAAAGTCGATAAAATAACTGAAAAATTTACCCAAAAGCCATTTTCTTCTTTCTGCTCACCTCCTCCCAAACTTATAAGTGAGGAAAAATTCAAGGCTTTGGTACCGATCAGCATCATTTCAAACATATTGATGACACCACGCAACAGGGGGATGTTTAGAAATTTAAGGCGATGAATTAGATTTTGATAAAATTCACTTTTTTCGCTAATTGCTCCATCTGGAGTGCGAACGGAAATGATATTGAAATTGGGAGAACGCATGAGAACTCCTTCGATCAGAGCTTGTCCACCGACTGCAAAATCTATGGGGCGAGTTGTTTTGGATTTATTTTGTGGCATTTGATATAGATACTTTTTTATATGGTAACCAAGCTTCACTTTAATTGGCAAATGAAAATTGCTGAGAGTGCTTGGAAATTTGGACTTTGGAGGCTAGATTATGGCCAATACCATTTTTGCCAAGAGTTTTGATGGAAAAAGTTTTGATAAAAAGAATAGATAAAGACTTGCCAATTCCCAAGTATGAAACTCATGGGGCGGTGGCTTTTGATTTGCTGACGCGAGTTGAGACGGTGATTGAGGCAGGCAAAGTTGGGCTTGTACCGGCCAATGTAATTGTTAAAGTGCCGGAGGGGTATATGCTTTGTTTGGCGTCTAGAAGCGGAACTCCTATCAAGCGTGGTTTACTGACTCCGCATGGTTTTGGGGTGATTGATTTGGATTATCATGGGCCCGAAGATGAATTGAAGGTATTGGTGTATAATTTCACTGCGGCGCCTGTGACAGTGGGGCGTGGTGATCGCATAGCACAAGGAATCTTTGTTCGAGTTGATCGCTTTGAATTTGAAGAAACAGAGCATATTGAAGCGGCTACGAGAGGAGGATTTGGATCGACCGGCTGATCAAAGAAAAATTTAAAACACAGTTAACTATGAAAAAAGGAAAGTTTATTACGATTTATGGGATTAATAATATTGGTAAATCCACTCAATGCAAAATTTTGATGGAAAATTTGAAAAAACATGGTTATGACGCTGTTTATGTCAAATATCCGGTTTATAGTATTGAGCCAACTGGGTCTTATATCAATAATGTGCTGAGAAATTCGGGCGGGGTGCAGCCGATTGGAGAAGATCAGTTGCAAATGTGGTACACTTTGAATCGCTATCAGTTTGAGCCGCAATTAAAAGACTTATTGGATGAAGGAAAGATTGTTGTGGCTGAGGATTATTCGGCGACGGGATTGGCTTGGGGGAGCGCGAAGGGGGCGAATCTGGACTGGCTGATAGAAATGAATAAATATTTGATGAAGGAGGATTTGGCGATTTATCTAAAGGGAAAGAGGAATATTCAGGCGCGTGAGGCCAATCATATTCATGAAAGTAATGATGATCTAATGGAAGCCTGCCAATTTATTTATGATAATTTAGCGATTAAGTTTAAATGGGAGAAGGTTGCTGTGAAGCCGTCAATTGGAGAAACTTCGGATGAGATGTGGTCAGTAGTTCATAAATATTTGGAAAATAATTAATGAAAAAGATAGAATCGATAATCATGGATGGTGAGGCTGTTGCAGGCAAAATCTATGATAAAATTAGGGAAGATTATCAGAAGGCGAAAAAGGCGGGGTTGCTGAAGAGAGCTCCAAAGTTGGTTATTTTGTTGATTGGAGAAAATCAGGCCAGTTTGATTTATGTGAAGAGGAAAATAAAAGCTTGTGAGGATTTGGGATTTGAATGTCAATTGGACCAAAGGGTTGATGCGGAGAATTATGATGCGGAAAAGGTTGTAGAAATAGTTGGTAAATACAATGCTGATAAAAGTGTCGATGGGATAATTGTTCAAATGCCTTTGCCTGATGGGATTGAACCAAATAGGGTTTTAGAGGCTATAGAGCCTGGAAAAGATGTAGATGGGCTTTCGCCAGTTAGTTATGGGCGAACGGCGCTGGGGCTGGGTTTTGAGTATTTCCAACCGTGTACCGCGAATGGTGTTGTGAAGATGCTGGAGTTTTATAAATTGCCAATTGCCGGTCAACGTGTCGTGGTAGTGGGGGCTGGGATTGTGGCTGGAAAGGCAATTGCTTTGATGCTTATGAATAGAAAAGCAACTGTAACTGTATGTAATAGTAAAACTGCGGATTTGGGGGGAATCACTAAATTAGCTGACATTTTAGTAGTAGCTACTGGAAAGGCTAAGATGATTACATCTGAGATGGTTAAGCCTGGGGCTGTGGTGATCGATGTGGGGATTTCCAGAAATAATGAGGGGGAAATTAGTGGTGACGTAGATTTTTCAGCTGTAAAGGAAAAAGTAAGCTTTATATCCCCTGTTCCCGGTGGGATTGGAAAGCTTACTGTGGCTTGTTTGATGGAAAATTTGCTTAAAGCGGCTCTGGGTTAAATTTAACTTTTTTTAGTTTTAGCCTTTTTAACTGTTTTAGTTTTTGGGGTTGGCGTGGTGGAAGTGTGCTGAGTCTTTTTTGGAGTTAGCTTGCTTCTGGCCATTTGTACCCATTCTTCACCAGATTCTTGGAGTTTTTTTTGAGCTTGAGTTACTAATTTCTCGGCTTCTTTTTTGCCTTTGGCTATTTGTTTTTGTACTTCGGGATTATGGTAAACTTCCTGGGCGGTTTCAGTGATGTCTTCGGTAATTATGGCGGCGTTTTTTTTGAGTACTGCTTCTCCGTGACCGCCTTTGGCCAAGTCTGACTGCAACTCTTTGCGTAACTCACTCCCTTTTTTTGGAGCGAAAGCTAAACCTAGAAGCGCGCCCATCATTGCTCCGAATATAAATTTTCCTTTAGCCATTATTTTATTTTTGTTAACTGTTTTGTATCGATAAGAATATAACAAAAAGCCCCGATTCTGTAAAGAAAAGGGGCTTTTTGTTTGATAGATCTTTAGATCCTAGTAAGCAGTCCAAACATATCGACCGTCGCGATAGACGTAGTATCCGTCTGCGTTGTTGTTGTTATTGTAACGAGTATCGGCAGAGTAGCGGATACAATCGTTGTAGCGATCGTATTCTAAACAGCTGCGAGTGTCGTTGAAATAATAACCGTTATTGTAGTAGTTGTTATTACTGCTATTGAAGAGACCTTTGACTTCGAAGTCATAGAAAAGATCTGCAACATCACCACGAGTCATAGCTTCAGCTGGATACAACTTGGAGCTGTAATCGCTGTTCATAAGACCGTTGTGTTTAGCATAACAAGCGTATTTCATATACCAATCCGTGTCTTTTCCAAGTGGCGTGTCGTCAAAAGGTTGAGGACTGCAGCTGGAGAGACTGAGATTATTGGCTTCGAGGAAGATTCTGAGCAACTCAACACGGTTGATAGTGCTGGCTGGTCTGAAACTGCCGTCTGGATAACCAGTAGCGATATTGTTTCTCTTGGCTACTTCCAGGTAAGGAGCGTACCAAGCGTTGGCAACAGTATCGTTGTATTGGCGACCGAAATAGCCACTAGTTTCGATGTCGTAATCAAGGGCAAGAACAACCACTTTGGATGTTTCAGCACGATTGATTCTTTCGTAAGGGCGGAAAGTACCGTCTGAATATCCTTCGAAGATTTTCTTCTTGGACATTAATTCGATAGCTTTACAGAATGGAGAGTTGATAGAAACGTCACGGAAACCTGCACAACGAGCGTTGTCTGGGAAGCCGATTAGAATTCCATCTGTGTCGACTTCAACGTAGGCACGGTCTGTGTCAGTGTTGTTGCCGTCATTGGCCATTACACGGAAGACATAAACTCTGTCTGGCATTAAATTTCCAGCAGTGTTGCGTCCGTCCCAAGTATAGGAATAGTCGCCTGATGTTTGATTGTCAGCAGTGCGGAGAGTTTTAACTACAGTTGTACCATCCAATACTTGAACATTAATCTTGGAATTACGAGTTAATTGGAATTGGACAGTTGATCTGTCGCCATTGCGTGGGTTGAAAACCTCTGGATTAACAGTTAAGTTTCTAACCAAGTTTTCGTCTGTAGATGGCCAGTCATTTTCATAACCGTTATTTCCACCACCTGTTGTTCTAACTTGTACTGAAGTATTTTCAGCATCATTACCTGCTGCGTTGGAAGCGGTAATTCTAGCTGTGTAGTATTTGTCAGAAACCATGTATCCATCTGCGTGGCGGCCATTCCAGTCATAGGAATAAGAGCCGGCAGAAAGAGTGCTTGTGCTAGCAAGTGTTCTGATTGTATTTGTTCCGTCAAGGATTGATACAGTTACAGAAGCTTGTTTGTCCAAGTTGAAGTAAATGCGAGTGTTTTCGTTGTTTGGGTTGAAAACAGCTGGTGAAGCATAAACGTTGGTAATATTTGGGGCAGTAACATTGTTGTTATTGCTGATAATATTTACCAATGTAGTCTTTGTATCGCTTCCAGCAACGTTATTGGCGTAAACCTCAATAGTGTAGGAATTTAGACTCATAATTGTACCGGCATCATTACGACCGTCCCAAAGAAGTGAGAAACTTCCTGCAGATTGTAGAGATTGAGCGCGAAGAGTTTTAATAGTCGAATTGCCTGATTTCACTTCAACTCGTAAACTAGCGGAGGTGTTGAGAGTATAGTTCACGGTTGTTGATTGGCCCATAGTTGGGTCAAAAGAAGTTGGTGAAGCAGAAACAGTTACTACAGGAGCATTAATAGTTGAAGCTACAGTGTAGTTGAAAACAGCATCTTTGATATCAGATGAAACTGTATTGTAGACTACGACTTGAGCTTTGTAAGTACCAGAAGCAACTGGTGTGCCATTGTTATCAAGGCCAGTCCAGTTGTAGGTATAGACAGTGTCTCCGAGGAGATTGTTGTCGAAGGCGACAGTGCGAACGATAGTGTCACTAGCGTCTTTTACCCATACTGTTGCAGTTGCGGCAGTGTTTAGGCTGAAAGAAATACTAGCATTACCAGGTGCAGTAGAAACATTCAAATTTTGAACGATAGGAGCAATGGCTGCTACCAAACTGGTTGTACCAGCAGGATAGCCACCGTCTACATAAGCCATAGCGGAAGGCGATATGATGCCTACTAAAAAGGCAAACATAATTGCTTTCTTCGCAAAGCTTTGGCGAAGGAAATTAGTCATATGATTGTTGATAAATAAATTTTGATTAATATAGTCTAACATGTCCCCTTTTCACAAAGAGAACAAAGGAAAAACAGAAAAAAAATAACAGAGAAATTGTTTGGATTTGCTTACTGATCTGTCAAAGTTCTGACTTGGCGAGTTAGTATTTGGTCTATCAAAAGGGCTTTGCCTTTGATATCACGCCAGGCTAGAGTCGAATCTTATCACATTTCCTGACCATGTCAAGGCTAGGATAAGGAAATACTGAGAAAATAATGGTTTGTTGCTAGCCTAATCTTTTAATTGACAGGACTGTAAAGTTTTGATTATATAGCGGTACGAATTTTTATCTACATTTATTAGTTATGCCAATCACATCAATTGCCAAAAAGGCTATGAGACAGGCAAATGCCCGTCTTGCTAGAAGAAAACCATATAAATCCAGATTGAAGACTGAGTTGAAGAAAATCTTGGTTTTGGCTAAAACAGATGTAGAAAAAGCTAAGTTGGCTTTGCCGGAAGTTTTCTCTGCCATCGATATTGCTGCCAAAAAGAATATTATTCATAAAAATAATGCCAATAGAAAGAAATCTCGTTTGGCAATTATGGTAGAAAAGGCTAGCAAGGGAGAATTAAAGGCCGTAAATACCAAGAAAGCTCCAAAAGCTGCAGCTAAAAAGAAGGTTAGTAAGAAAAAATAGTTTTGAAGTGGATGGCGCGGAAATCATTTGATTTCCGCGCCTTTTTTGTGTAGTTTTTTACGGCGAAAGGAGAAAGTTAGATTTTCAAATATAGGGTTATCGTATAGTGGTAATACAGCGGTCTCCAAAACCGTTAACGTGGGTTCGATTCCTACTAGCCCTGCCAGATAGCTTTTTATCTTTTTTCTTTTGAAGCTTCTTTTAGGGCTTTTTCATTTTCAGTTAGTATTTCGAGGCCAAGATTGAGGCAGTTGTTCGCTAACACAAGATTATTTGTAGGTGGTATGTGCCCTACGGTTCCTCGAAAAGGGCTTTGTAGCCTTGCTGACCTGTCTATTTCAAGATTGGCAAGGTGACATTCCAATTGGCGCAAAATTGCTACGGATTGTTGGACAAATTCATTAAAGTCATCTGGGGGCAAGGAAACATTATCTAATTGCTTTGATCCTGATGCTATCTTTTCTAGAGAGGGGTAAAGATGGAGTGCGTCTAAATTTATATTGTCTTTTAGAGTATTGATGAATCCCTCATATCCCATGGAATTCCCAAATTTGTGGGCATGAATTTTGCTGCCAGAAAGGATTATGCAAACGCTAACTAGAAGCAATAATTTTGGAAGATAGTTATTTTGATCGCCCTCCGTATTAAGTGGAAAGGCTATTCCAGCTAAACCTAATATTGATACGACAGAAGCAATACTGGTATAAAAGATCTCGCTATTTGAGTATAAATTTCTGTCCCATAAATCTGGGAATTTGCTTATAGCTTTCGTTAACTGATGATCCTTGTCCAAGGCCATTTGGACTAAATCTGATTTTCCAACTGATTTTATGGTTGCTTGCAAATCTTCTGGAGTGGAAGGATGGCCTTCACTAATGGCTAAGTGAACGCGAGTAGCAATTTGCCCGGAGATTATTCTTGTTACTAATTTTGCTGTTATAGAGGGATCTTTTTTTAAAATCTCCTGAAGCCGCTCTTGAAGTTTAAATAATACTACTTCACGGCTTATTTCTCCTTTTTCTAGACTGATCAACCACTCTTGAGAAAATAGCTCAAAAACATGAGCTTGATCATTTTCCATAGTGGTTGGCGAGTCTTTATGACTAATAAGAAGGTCCATTAATAATATTTGTTGATAGTGCCTGACTATCGGTGGTTTTCTTCTTTTTGTCAATATCTTGTCTTGAGCAAAGGATAATGTATGCTGTCCTAAATTCTAAAGGATAAGGCAAAGCTATAGTTACAATTGATAGATATGCAAATTTCCAAAAAAATTGAGTGGTGTATGGGGCATAGATTGCCGAATCATCAGGGTAAATGTGTGAATCTTCATGGGCATCAATATGTGCTGGAGGTGGTTTTGGAAGGCGAGGTTGATACTGTGAAGGACTCCCCTTCTGTTGGGATGGTGATGGACTACGGGGATTTAAAGAATATTTTGGATGAGCAGGTTCATGAGATTTGTGACCATGCTTTTATGGTGGCGGAAAGTGATAGTTTGATGATGGATTTTTATAGGAAAAATTCTCAGCTGAAGCATGTTGTGGTGGCATTTGAGTCTACTGCGGAAAATATTGCCAAATGGATTTTTGGGAGATTGAGGGAGGAAATTGCTATATTACCAGGAAAGATAGAGCTGCTTTCTGTGCAGTTGTGGGAGACGCCTTATAATTCGGCGAGGGTGGTTGGTGAGTTTATTTAAATTTTTTAAAGTTGCCCTTTGAGTAGAGACTGAAGATGGCTATAAGCAATAGTTATTTCTTTTGCTAAGTAAGCTGAGTCTGCGTATTCAGTGTCGTCGTCGTTTGAGCTTGTGTCTGCTTGGCCATAATCGACGATAAAAGAGCATTGTAAGAGAAGCTCTGTGGGGTAGAGCTGAAGCAGTGGGGCGGGTGTTAAATTGCCCATCCCATGAGCAAGTGCACGAGGATCGTGTGAATCACTATATAGTGGTTTAAAATATGGGTAATCTTGATTGGTTTCGTCATTGAAGTACTTGGGACGGAGTTCGAGTCCGTTCTGGTCACATGGATTGGCAACTAGAGTTATACAGATCCCGTTGGGAATTGCTTTGCGAAGGCTTCCAGGAAGTGTTAAGTATTTTCCTAGCATTTTGAGTAGAGGCTTTTCAGTAAGAAAATGTTTTTTTTCTATTCCGGCAAAACAGTCAACATACTCTTCTAAACTTAATCGATTGAAGACTTTTAATATGCCGTTTTTGTTGGCCCAGCAAACCATATTTTCAATGGTGGAGCAAAATGCTTTTACAGGGTTTCCCGATGATTTTTCTAGATTTCCCATAGTTTTATAATGGTAATTTTGCTATTTCTTTTAATCTTTTGACAATGTCGTTGGAGGAAATATATTCCGGATCAAGCCCTTTGTTTGGATCTCTGTCTTTGAAGCGAGACGGATGGAAATGTGCTTGATGCAGCTTACTATAGAGCTCGTAAAGTAATTTTTCTCCTGGTGGAAGCTCTGTATTGTGCAGGTCTAATAAAGGAGTGTTGAGTTTTTCTAATTCACTTAATTTGCTGAATTTGTAAGACGGTTTTACTTCTGAATATTTTCTTTCGAAATAAAGTTGAATACAGCGAGAAAGTAAAAATTTGTGAGTTGATCCGGCAGGAATTTTGTTATCCAGTTCCATCGACATTAAATGGACGCTAACATGAGTAGCCGTTTTAGGTATATTGCCTCGATTAGACTCCCAAGCTTTGTCGTCTTGTAATGCGCGCACTTCATTATCGATAAGTGGGTACATTGTAGAGTCTTTTGAACTTCCGACAATGTTTCCCTTGCCTTCCAGCCAAGTAATTTTTTGATTTAAAAAACTTCCCAGATCAATTACAACGCCCTCCCCATCCTCTCCCTCTAAAATATTTGATGATTTAAAATCTGCGTTAATAATTCCATGTTCGGATAAGAAATTATTTCCTTCAACAGCTCCAGCCATTACCTTTGCCCAATCTTGAACTTTGCTAAATTTATTTCCTCCTATTTGAGACAAAGAGCACACTTCTCCTCGGCGATTAGTTACTTTTGGCATTAAAATATAGTCTGTACCAACATAAATGGGCGAAAGGATATGACTTGTTCGGCTATCTGCTGAATTTTCTTCAATTATTTTTTTTGCATATCTAGAAATTGCTAACTCATCTTTGAAGGCGGCTTGTTTTTCGGCATGAAACTCTTCCACAGCAACTTCTAGACCAAATGCTGTTTTATAGAGACAAGGCGTTAGATGTAGATTGTCTTCAAATGCATAATAAGCATCTGATACAGTAGAAATTCCTCCATCGGCAAACTTTGCTCCCTTGATAACAAAAATATTCTGAGATTTTCCAGTTTTTTCGTCTATGAATCTTTCCCGCTTGCTTCCTACCACCAATAAAGCATGTATTAATTCAGGAGAGAGCAAATCCAGACTACGTTTAAGAATCAAAGCGTCAACCGGTTTTGGACTTATTCTTACTATAAAATCCCATAATTCTACATTTGTAGAATCTTTTTTGAGAAACTCATGTAATAAGTAGGCATCGTCTCCTTCGAGTTTGTTTTTTTCGAGGAAGACATTCAATGGCATTTCAATTGTTACCGTAATATCGTCTTCAGGAAATTGAGGGGTTGGTGAACTTGCCAGCTCTGCCGTTGCTTTTTGGACTTCCTTGGCTAACTCTGGATATAATGCTCTTGTTGGAGCCTCGTGAATTTCTCTTATTGC
>Ga0154020_10002742_pt1 | contig 21440 bp, 19 predicted proteins | sample Klosneuvirus_201_FD_109709 | JGI IMG/M metagenome (GOLD analysis project Ga0154020, IMG submission 109709) | Active sludge microbial communities from wastewater, Klosterneuburg, Austria - Klosneuvirus_20160825_MG | ecosystem: Engineered > WWTP > Aerobic digester > Activated sludge | place... | reverse complement strand
TGCGACAGTCGACACGCAGACGCACACGTTAACTTTTCAACCCGCGTCGGATTTCGGTTACACGAAAAATATTCAGGTGCAACTGCTTGCGGGCATCACCGACCTCGCCGGTAACGCACTGACACCGGTGACGACGAAATTTGCAACGCGATTCACCATTCAGGCCGGCACACTCGGGTCTGATATGGCCTACGGACTGGCAATAGACGGCAGCGATAACTTGTACCTCAGCGGAACCGCAGAGGGCAGCCTTGATGGCCAACCCTACCAAACGGGAGCCCGGGATGCATTTCTGATCAAATACGATACAAATGGCCAGTCACAATTCACGCGGATGATCAGCAGTTCAAGCACTTTGAGTTCAGGTAACGACAGCTTTCAGGCATTGCTCGTTGACACTACCGGAAATATATATGCGACCGGCCAGACTTTCGGTTCGACAACCATTACTTTTGATGGCATCACCAAATTTGGCAGCACCGATGCCTTCCTGATAAAATATTCCTCTACCGGAACAAAAATTTCGACGGATTTATTCGGTTCATCCAGCGGCGATTCGGGCGAGGTGCTGGTCAGCGATTCAGTAGGCAATATTTTCCTCGTGGGTACGGCCCGGCCCGGGACAACAATAGACGGACAGAGTTTTATTGGTTCCGATGATATTCTCATTCGTAAGTATGATTCTTCCGGAACAAAACTATTCACCAAAATTATCGGCACAACCTCGAGCGAAAGCGTCTCCGCGGCTGCCGTCGATTCGACCGGCAATCTTTACATCGGCGGTGGCTCTCTCGGGGGTAGCTTCTATGGTACAAACCCGGACACGAATTCAGATATGTATCTCTTAAAATACGACACGAACGGAAACATGATCTGGCACCGCCAGGTTAACAACACAGGCTCTGAACGGGATTCAAAGATATTGATCGATAACTCGGGAAACATATGGCAATGCGGTTATGCAACACAAGGTTATGACGGCAATGCGACGTTTGGAAACAGCGACGTCATACTGACCAAGTATCAAGGCGACGGCACGAAATTGTTCAGCAGGCAGTACGGCACCAGCTACCCTGATTACTGCGCTGGCATTGTCAAAGATTCGACAGGCAATATCTTTGTGGGCGGCATGAGCTCGGGTGATTTCGGCGGCACAAATGCAGATATTTCGCATTCATCATCCGATGTTTTCCTCATGAAACTGGACTCCAACGGAAACGTCGTCTGGTTAAAACAGTTCGGCGGCTCTGCGAACGATGATGTTCAGGCGATCAGAATCAACAGCAAGAACGAAATTTATGTCGCAGGCAGAACAACATCGAATCTCGAAGGCAATACGCTAATGTCGGCCTCAAAGTTTGACTTTTTTCTGATGAAATTTGATACCAGCGGCAATCTTTACTGATCGTGCAAGTCCGGCGCCTGCACAGATGTAGATTGGTTTTTGCCGTAGCCTGCGCATTGGCTGCCGCACCGGCGGTGTCTGCGATGCCCGAAATTCTCAAATGGGAACCAACGCCCGGTGTCGGCATCGGTAATACATTCATCCATGGCACCTTCAGCGAATTTTACAAACCAAGCATTGATCTCAATATCTCGCTCTTCACACCCCTCGGAAAGTTCAATGCATTTCTGCTCCCCATATTCAGTTATGGTAATTTTCCCTTCAAAGCGGACAGCACGACCAAGATGACGCACTATGATCTCAGCCTGCCGCTGGGGGTGTACTTTCCGCTTTTCCGGGGCATTTCGCCGTTTGTGGCCGCCGGCGCAGAATTTTCTTACTACACACTCGCTGCCGCAACGACGCGTGAAAATACATCGACCTACCGCATTAAGCCCATTGCAAGTGCCGGTATTTTTATACCGGTGACGTATTACGCCTTTATCAGTGTCTCGGCCCGGTATTCGTACACGCAGCTTTCCGGCGAAGCCTTTAGCAACACAACTTTCAGTGCTGCGCTGACGGTCAGCTATCCGACCTGGCGCAGAAACGAAGAGGCTGTGCAGGCCGCGCTGGCAGAAAAGAGCCGCGAGTTGCAGCACGCCGCTGAAATCGAAACCCTGATGAAAGACGGTAAAAATCTGCTCGAAGAAGAGAAATATGACGAGGCAGAGCAGAAGTTCCGCAATGTGCTTGCTCTGAAGAAAGACCACCCCGAGGCGCGGAAAAACATTTCCCGAGCGAAGGCGCTGCCCTTTTTAAGGGAAGCCCGGATCTACAAAGAAGAAGGAAAAGGATTGTCGGCTATCCGCAGCTATGAGAAGGCAGCGGCCTCTCTCGAAGAGGCAGCCACAGAACTCGCTGAATACCGGGCGCAACTCAAAGGCACAATACCGGCGCTCGCCACATCGGCTACGCAGGCATACGATAGCGGGCAGTACAATAACGCGATTCTGCTGTTTGAAAAAATCCAGGCGATTGAACCTGACAATGAAACGGTAAAAATCTACCTGCCCCGCGCACGCAACCGGCAAAAGGCACTCGAAAAGATGCGCTGATTTTTGCGGCACCGCAAAAATCAGCGCGAGGCTGTTTCAGCCTGCCGAAAACGCAATCATGTAGAACATCTGTCCGAGACCCACGAGGGCACCCAGAACTGCACCGAGAATAATGAGAATCCACTCATCTTCCTGAAATGCCGAGCGCAACAGTGTTTCAAAATCAGCACCGGGTAAATCCTTCATACGATTGTAGATCGTCGCCTTGACGTTCATCGAACGGTTGATGAGCTTTTCCATGACTTCTGACGCCTGCGACAGGCGCGCGGCAAATTCGCCCGCGAGCTGTTTACGGCTTTCATCGCTGGCTTTTTCAAACGCATCGACCGCAGCGCTGTCGGCACCGGCGCGGTTCATCTCTTGAATGATGTCGTCGTTGATCGTCTCGACGACCGTACGGCCAATGCGACGGTAAAGCACCTCGTCGAGAATGTTTTTTCCATTCAGCACATGATCGGCAAACATCGAAGAAAACTTATCGGAGACCTCAACCTGCCGGCGGTGGAAGAGGCCCTGGTATTTAAAGAACAGATAGCGTTTCTCGACCATCGGCCGGAAAATCATGATCAGCGCCAGCCAGTTGGTGACGTAACCCACGATGATACCCTGTACCGGCAGCGTCCACGCGCCGGGGTATAGCCACCAGATGCCCATCTGCGCCAGACCGAATAAGATACCGAAATAGAGACCGGAGGCGCCAATGAATTTGAATTCCTTCTTACCGATTTCCTGGAACAGGTCAACGAGCAGGTGCGTGCGGTCGCCCGTCAGGTTACGCAACACCATGTTCTTGAAGCTGAAAACTTTCGAAGCATCTTCCTTCAGATGCCCGGTAATTTCCACCAGGCGCTGCTCCGATTCTGCAATCGCGCGAGCTACGATCTGTGTCTCATTTTCGGCAATACGCGCTTTTTGTTCCGCCGGCACCGCTTCAAGCACCCGGTGCAGCATACCGGGGATGTTTTCTTTGAGCAGTGGTTTGTACGATTCAGCGAGCTTATCCGCCGGAATTTTGTCGAAAAAATCTTCGATTTTGATGAGCTTTTCGCTCAGAATATTCACGACCTTGAGCGCAAGGCCGGTCGCCTTGCGCGGCACGATGCCCTGCCAGCCGAGATAGGGCGCCCACAGACCGACAAATTTCATCGGATAAAACATCATTTTGAGGGCAACCACATTGGTAAGCCAGCCGATAAAACCATATGTTACGGGCATAAACAGAATGCCCAATAGCTCTGCGTTCTTGCTCAACCATTCCATGCGGTGAAACTATGAGGCTGAGATATGACGAAAAGTGAATCTTTGTTCACCATCAGGAACTGCGCGACCTGTCGCGCGGCACCTCGGCTACTCATCCACCGTCGGCACAATCTCGGGCGCCGGTAGATTCGGACCGAATGACAGATGCATGTGGCTGCGCGTCGGCTCACTCTTTTGCACCACGCGGCCAGACTTGTCCGTCTGCTGCGCGCGCACCTCCCAGACAACATCACCCTCTTTGAACTTTTTGAAATCCGCGACATTCATCGCTGTACTTTTCGTGGTGCGCGAATCGATCAGCACAAGGCTCCCCTTGCGCTTCTGGAATATCTTCACTTCGTACGAATTTGCGCCCGCGACCGGTTGCCACTTGAGCGGAATACCGGCGGTCTTTGTGATATCGACAGTCTGCGCAGGTTTCGGAAACAACTCCGCAACCGGCTGCAGTTTTTCTTCGACCGCCACCGCAACGATGCCCGATTCAGACCGCGCAATATTATTTTCGAGCGCCAAGACGCGCGCATAATAACGCCGCGGCGTAAGCCCCGTAAAACGGAACTCAGTCGTATCAACATTGATCTTCTTAATCACACTTTTCATCGCCGCATCTTCTGCCAGCACTACCTGATACAGCTGCACTTCGCCATTGGCACGCCACGACAGCGAGAGCGAGGTTGTTTTCTCTCCCGGCGTCAGATAAATGGTAGTGCCGTTCTCAGGTGAGAGCACGTCGACCTTTACCTTATCGCGCACTTCAAACCGTTGCGTGATTTTTTCGCCCGAGGCGGCTGTCAGACTTATCTGGTATTTACCACCGGAGAGAGCGGCCGGCACCGTAAAGGTGCCGCCCTGCGTTTCTGTGGCCTGCACGGCATTGCCTTCGCTATTCAGAATTTCGGCCTTGAATTTGCCGCTGCCTTCGTACGCAATGAACGCTTTGCCGCTCTCGACCTGCGACAGCGGAAACGACGGGGGCGACAGACTCAGAAACGCCGGCGGCACCGTCGCCTCGTGGCGCACCAGCATGACACTGCCGTTAAACGCCGGTATTTGCGATTCGACAATACCGGCATCGCTCGCCGGCGAGAGACGATAATAGTAGCGGCCTGCCTTGGGCAGATTGAACTCGACAAAACTGCGCTGCACTGTCTGCGCAAAGACCGCGCCGGTGAATTGCGGATTATCTGCAATTTCGACGCGTGTCGAGGTCACGCTGCGCGGCGCGCGGAACTCGAGGCGCAGCGCGGGTTTGTCGGTGAAGCCAATTTCCGGTTTTTCAGGGCGCAGCACCCGGTAATTTCCCGCCTGCACCACGCTCACGCGGCGCACGCCAGACAATGCTTCATCGCTGCCACTGCAGCGCACGAACCACTCACCCGAAGGCACCGCGGCGGTGATACTGCCATTGCCGAGCGCCAATTTGCGGGCAGAGGAGAAATCCGCATTGCGCGCCAGTTCAATCTGTTTTGCCGCCGCCACCGGAGCACACGTAAACGCGACGCGTGCCGAATCGGCACCTGTTAAATACCGGGTCTCGTCTGCGGGTGAAGCCAGCTGCAGCGCCACGCGGGATTTTTTGCCGGACGCGAGAATTTCGTCTTTGCCGACAGTCTCTTTTTTGCCCTCTTTATTCGTAACTTCGACCTTACCTTCTTTCACCTCAACTGCAACCTGATTGCCCTGCGTGCGAATACTCGCCGACGCATCGGAGACGTTGATCGATTGTCCATTCTGCGTGGTGACCGTCGTCTGCGTGTTTTGCGCGCCCGCGGTTTTAATACCGCCGCCCGAAAGGCGCAAGGTCAGCCCTTCCTGTTCAAGATCGAGTTCGACCAGAGTATTCGCTTCAAGCTTGAGCTTCAGTCCGTTGTTGAGAACGAGCTCCGCATCGGAATAGTTTCCGGTCATCACCGCGTCGTGAGAAAAGAGTGCGCTGCCGCTTTCAACGTCTTCCCATACCATGCGGTCAGAGAATTTGCGCATTGCAACTTCGCGCTTATAGTAGACCTTGCCGATCGACTCGCCTTTGCCGAGGCTGCGGGTGTTCATGTGCCGGTAGAGCAACAGCGAGAGGCCGGTTATGCCGACAAGAATGGCCGCGCTGAAAATCGCGTCATTTCTCGAGAATTTCATATTTCACTTCTTCGTCGTCGCCCGACTTCTTGGGCTTGCCTGTCATGTCGATACCCAGAAGTTTGCGCAATTCGGCAAGATTCTTCGGGCCGCTCTTGTCGGATTTTTTACGCAAGACCGCATAGATCTGCTGTGGTTCAGACTTTCCTTTGACCTTGATTTTCTGCATCGGTTCGCAGTCGAACTCGTCTTTCACGATATTATAAGTGTCCTGTGAAATGAGTATGTCTGTGCCGAACGGTTTATTGAGCGTCTCGACGCGCGATGCGAGGTTCACCGCATCGCCGATCACAGTGTAATCCAGACGATCTTCTGAGCCGATCTGCCCCGCGAGCACGGGCCCGGTGTTGAGCCCCGAACCGATCTTGATGATCGGTTTTTTATCCGAACCACGGCCCTTGTTGAACTCCAGAAGTGCGCGGCGCATCTCAATCGTCGCATTCACTGCATTGAGCGCATCGTTACCCTTCGATTCGGGCACACCCCAGACTGCCATAATGGCATCGCCGATGAATTTATCGACGATGCCACTGTAATCACCGATGATCTTGACCATGATGGTCATGTAGGCGTTTAAGAATTCTACGACTTCTTCCGGTTCGAGCTTCTCTGAAATTGCCGTAAACGAACGAATGTCTGAAAAGAAGATGGTCGCTGTTCGGCGCTCGCCACCCAGTTTGAGCTCACCCTTCATCGCCTTTTCGGCGATTTCCGGGTTCACGAACTTGCCGAGAGCACCTTTGAGTTTTTCGCGCTCTTCAAGACCCACAGCCATTTCGTTGAACGACTGCGTGAGCGCGCCGACCTCGTCGCCCGAGCGCGGCGTCAGGTGTGTACTGTAATCGCCGGATTTAATTTTATCGGCAGCGAGTTTGAGTTCGCGTATCGGCTCTGAAATGGTTTTGGCGAAAAAATATACCAGGAGCAGTGCAGCGAGAATAATGATGCCGGCGATCAGGACTGCCGTTGTGCGCAGGCGATTCACCGATTCGAGCGCCTTGTCTTTTTCGAGCTCTACGACAACCGCCGTCGAGCCGACAGGCAGCTTTGAATACGCGCCGAAATATTCCTTTTGTGTAAGGCTGTTGTTGTAGATACTAAATCCGGCAGTCGTTTCCTGGTTCTGCAGAAAAACCACACCGGGATGGTCTTTCACGTTACGGCCACCGAGGGTTTCTTTCTTATCGGTGTGCACAATAATCGTGCGATCGGTATCGACAAAGAACGAAGTGTACACATGTGAAGTGAAAGCAGAATCGAGAACTTCCGTCGACAGATATGCAGTCACGACTCGTGTGGCCACTTGGCCTTCGATGATCGGGAACGCAATGAACCAGACAGGTTTGCCGAATGCCTGCGTGCGGCTGAGCACGATACTCTGCCCTTTAAAAACCGACTGCAGACGTTCACCGAGCCTTGCTTCGTCGCGTTCAAACAAATCTTTTGCCAGATCGAGTTTTTGCTGCAATGCTGCCATATCGCGCGCATAGACGCGGCGCGGTTTATTGCCGTCATAGACGTAACGGCTAACCCTGAGCACTCCAGTACTGGCCGGCATCAACTCGACCGGCGCCGCAGGCGTGACGGCCGGTTTGCGCGCGGTGCGGCGTGTTTTTTTCCGGGCGGCCTGTGGCGCTGCCGGTGCCCCTGCAGCCAAACGATCGAATACGGTGACGGCATCGATTTTGGCCGCGATCTCGGTTTTGAGTTTGTCGCCAATCAGCTTGGCTGTATCATTGGTCTGCAGTTTGACAAAGTCGGCTTTGTCGGTCGTAAAATTGCGGATCGAGATGACCGACAAAACAATCAGGCTGACGATAATCAACCCCGAGGTGATGACCATCAGTTTGTAACGGAGCGAAAGATTTCTCATGTTTCTTATTCGTATTTTCTGGCCGGCTGGCAGCCGGCCGAAAAATCACATTCCTTTGCTGCGGGTTTTCAGGTAGTTAATAAAATCGTGCACCAGATTCGCCATGCGCGCCAATACCAGGCTCGACAGAATGAAATGGATCATTTCGGGAATTGCGATCTTAGTGCCATATAGAAAGCGCAGTTGATCGATTTTGGCACAGACGCCAAAAGAGGCAATCAGCACTAGCGCGTTTTTGACCGAACGTAAAAGCGTTGTGTTCAACAGATCGTCGATAATGCGCACCGAAAAAATCGCGGAAACCGCCAGCTCGATAAAGACCCCGACGACCAGAAACAGCATCAGGTTATCCCACAGTTGCGAAACGGGAATTTGCATACACCACCGTCGGGCGACGGCCTCGGTATGGAAAGTAAAAAAGCGGCGCTTGGACCACAATTCCATTTTCGCGCTGTTTACCATTGCGATAAGGACATTCGGTCGAAACCTGCCGCCGGTAAATTATGCAATCCGCCCCGATATACATCCGCACCTTATTGGCAATGATTATCATCTGTCTCGGTGCCGTCTGGGGTGATGAAAAACCCGCTGCTGCGGACGGCAAAAAAGAAGACACCTGGGGAGTAATACCGCTACTGGTGCCGCTGTACACCCCCGAAACACGCTTCATGGTTGCTGGCGGTGGCATTTTCTGGTACAACCCGTGGCCCGAAGCCCCGCGCAAGCGCATCACTGAAATCATGACTTTCTTTACCGCATCGCAGAATCAACAGTACAGCTTTGGCCTGGTCGCCGAAGCTTACTTTTTGCAGCACCGGCTGAAGATCATGCAAAATCTCGATCTGTACCGGCAGCCGAATCTTTTCTGGGGGCTTGGCCCTTACGTACCTGCGGCGAACGAAGATAGGTACGATGCACGCGGCGTCGCGAACCGCACCAGCGCCCTGTGGCTGGTGGCAGAAAATATCTATTTCGGTGGCATGTGGCAGAGTCAGTTTGATGCAATCGAATCGGCCAACCCGGCAAGCTATCTGAACACGGTTCGCCCAACCGGTCACAACAGCACACGTGGCAACGGCCCCGGCATACACCTGCTGATCGACACGCGCGATAATCCGTTCTCGCCCGAAAGAGGGCAGTGGCTTGAAATGCGGCTCACATGGAGCGACGCAATCTTCGGCGGTTCGGGCGTGTTTGCGCAATCGGTTTTCGATCTGCGCCATTTTCAGCGCATCTGGTTTGGGCATGTGCTCGCGTTTAACGCGCTACTCGCGACCTCTTCGGGCGACACGCCGTGGCTCGCGATGCCGCGGCTTGGCGGGCAATTTCTGATGCGGGGTTTTTTCTATGGCCGCTATATCGATAACCATCTTTGGGTGACTCAGGTCGATTATCGCCTGCCGGTATGGTGGCGATTCGGGCTCGTGCTGTTTTCGGGCGTGGGCGACGTGGCAAGCGATCTCACGGCGCCGGTTTCGACTAACTACAAAATCGGTTACGGCGCCGGTGTGCGCATTCTTGTGGACAAAGAGCAGAAGATCAATATGCGTCTCGACATGGGCTTCACCAACCACGGCGATGCGAACTTCTACTTCACTTTTAAAGAGGCATTCTGAACCTTCAACTCACCCTGCTCAAAGGCCGCGACCTACCGGTGCGTTTCGGCCACCCATGGATTTTCTCGGGAGCGCTCGCAAAGCCCCCTGAAACAACAGGCCCCGTGCTGGCCGATATCCTGAATTCGCGCGGTGAACTTCTGGGCCAGGGGTTCTATACCCCGCACGCGCGCCTCGCGGTCAGAATGCTGACTGTCGCCGGCGAAGCCGCTTTTTCCACGGCGACAATCCACCGGCGTCTGGCATCGGCGATCGAGCGCCGTGACCATCTCTTCACAGCCGAAAATAATTCAGCGCGCCTGGTTTTTGCTGAGAGCGATTTTCTACCAGGCCTCGTTGTCGATCGGTTCGCCGCCAAACTCTCGGTGCAGTTTAACAGCGCATTTTCCGAGCACTACCGGGCAGAAATTCTCGCAGCCCTGCAGACGCTGGTTACGTCCGCAAAAATTATCGACACTTCTGATAACGAGGCACGCAACCGTGAACAGCTTTTGCCGGTCAGTAGGATCGATAACGCAGAAGAAACAGTGATTTTGAGCGGCGGCATTCGCTACGCGATCCGCGCCGGCGCAGGGCAGAAAACCGGCTTCTATCTCGACCAGCGCACGAACCGCGCGATTGTCGCAACACATGCAGCAGGTCGCCGCGTGCTCGATGCATTCTGTTATAGTGGCAGTTTCTCTTTGGCGTGCGCCAAAGCCGGTGCTGCCGCCGTGACAGCCATCGACAGCTCGGCAGATGCACTGGCGTTATTTAAGCGGAACCTTGAACTGAATGCCACCGACTTCAACGCCAACACACCCGTCAAGCCAGTGCAGGCAGACGTGTTTGAAGAGCTGAGAAAATTGAAATCCGCCGGGGAGAAATTTGACCTGATCGTGCTCGACCCGCCGAAGCTCGCGCCCTCGCGCAGCAAAATGGACGCCGCGGAAAAGGCATACAAAGATTTAAGCCTGCAGGCGCTGCATCTTGCGAGTCCCGGTGCACTGCTCGCCACTTTTTCGTGCTCGGGTGCGATGACGTTCGATAAACTGCGGCAGGTGCTGCACTATGCGGCGCACGATGCCGGCAAGCAACTGCAGATTCTGCAACCGTTGATGCAGGCCGAGGATCACCCGGTGCTTTTGGCGTTTCCCGAAAGCGAATACCTGCGCGGCTATCTGTGCAGAATCTGGTAAATTTCTTGACGTTGCAAAAGACTTAGCCCAACTTAGTCCATGTTACTGCTAAATATCCACGATGCCAAATCGAACCTGTCTGCCGTACTGGCAGACATCGAGCAGCATAACGAAACGGTGCGCATCTGCCGCAATGGCAAGCCGGTCGCAGAACTGGTGAAAATCCCCCCGTTGCCTTCGCCACTGCGACATAGCACCCGGCTCGGCAAGATCGTCATCGGTTTCGACCCGGTAGAAAAACTCACGAACGACGAATGGCCTGAGACTGCGCGCTGATGGTGTTGATCGACACCTGCGCGCTGTTATGGCTGGTACAAGATTACCGGCAATTGCCCAAGAGCGCGCAAAAAACCCTGCAGAAGAACGAAGGCGCGGTATTTGTATCTGCGATTTCGGCCTTTGAGATCGGTATCAAGCATGCAAAGAAGAAACTGAAATTGCCACTGAAGCCCGAACAATGGTTTCAAGAGGCTCTGGAATTCCATGGCCTGACAGAGCTGCCGCTCACCGGGAAAATAATGCTGCTATCGACGGGTCTGCCATCGCACCACAATGATCCGGCCGATCGCATGATTGTGGCGACAGCGTTGTTTCACAAGATGCCGATACTGACACCTGACACAGAAATTGCCAGGTACAAAAACGTCAAAGTCATCTGGTAACTGAAGCAGTTCTGCGCAGTATAGCTGTACAGAAAATTACGGCCGGTCGCCGAACAAAAAACCCGGCAGCTGCCAGCTCTCGAGTTCATTTTCGTCGAGCGCCGCATTGCCGCGCAGAATTTTTTCGAGCTTTTGTTTTTTCTTTTCGTCTTTTTCTGTTGCGATACGCTGGCGCAGGTTTTCGAGTAAAAGTTTTCGGCCGTTCAAAATGGCGAACGTCTGTGAAAAATCGGTCGACTCGGCATGGATGGCTGCCGCTTTTTCGGCACAACCGAGCCATACCTTCATGGCCGTCATATCCTGGGCGTAGATCGGCAACAGCGCCATATAATTCTGGATATTTTCAAAACAGGCATCGTACCGTTCGAGTTTATAATAGTTGGCCGCAAGGCGCTGGTAGAGGGCAGCGGTCAGCTCAATAAACTTCCGGTGCGATCTCTGCTCTTTGCCTAAAATTGTGGAGAGGTGACCCAGCCCACTGGCATAATTTTCGTGCAAAATTGCTTCGACCTGCTTCTTGTTTTCAGCCGCCGGGCCGAGCGACTGCAAACGGCTGTCGCCATCTTTCATGTTCCAATAGGCAAGGTGAATTTTGCTCTGCGCATAAGCTGCATCGAAGCGAAATAGATCCATGTAGGCCGCTGAATTCAGTGCGCTTTTTTCTTTGAGCTGCAGAAAATACGCATATCGGTCGCTGTCTTTGCCATGCCGCAGTTCGGCGAAACGCAACAGGTGTTGCCCGGCCTTTTCCCGGTCAGGTGCCGGCAGATTCTCATAGCAGGTCGCGATAAAGCGATGCCCAAATTGCCGCGCAGGTAAACTCGTTTCAGCGGTGAGAAAATCGTTAAAAACAGTGATACATTCGCGCGGGGCAAAAGCAAACTGCGCGGTGAGTGCACGCACGATGTCCAAACGCTGTTCATGCGTGAGAGGCCTAACGCTGCTGAATTCGCTGTGCAGCAAAATCAGCTGCCTGATTTCCTCTTTAGTCAGTTTAGGCTGGTTAGAAGAAGTTTTACCCACCTTCGCCAGCAAGGCGGTCGTGTCATCGTTTTCTGCCGCGTGCAGAGAGAAAAGCAGGCAGCACAGGATGAATCCGCCTGACAAACACTTCAACCCGGTTGGCATATTTTTTACAGGTTTTGGCGCAGAAACTCGACCTGAGCCGCCACCACGGTATCAAAGAGCGGGGGCAGATACACGTCGAAGTGGTCGGCGTCATATTTGACGAGGGTGGCTTTGGGCGCATTCGCGGCGGCGCGCTCTGCCGGGGCGACGGGTGTTGTCTGGTCTTTTGTCGCCACCTGAATCAGCCACGGCATGGTCATCTTGTCGGCATAGCGTTCGGGAGAATAGAGCGGCAGGTGCAAAAAGATACGCGCCGCCACACGGTTATCGAACGAGAAACCCTGCGGAATCATACGCGGCCAGATGGTAGCCACATTTTCAGAGGTCATCGCCGCCAACTCGCCTGGGTCTCCTGCCACTTTGACATAGTGCGGTTCGAGACCGATGAGACCACTGGCAGCGTCGCGCGCGGCTTCCATCGCGAGGCGCGCTGCCTGCGTGCCACCCGCCATTGACGCCGAAGCAAAACCGTCGAGGTGCGGCACCTGCGAAATCACGCAGCGTACCTTCTGGTCGGTGGCCGCAATTTCGACCACATGGCCGCCAGCGAATGAAGTACCCCACAGAGCGATACGCTCGGCGTCGATATCAGAATGGTGGCGGATATAGGTCAGTGCTGCGCGCCAGTCTTCGAGCTGTTGGCCGATATCGATTAGCTGCCGCGGCTCGCCCTCACTCTGGCCAAAGTGGCGGTAGTCAAAAACCAGCACCGCAAAACCGGCGGCGGCAAATTTTTCCGCATAGGCCCCGAGGCGCAGTTCTTTGACTGCGCCAAAGCCATGCGCCATGACCACCGCGGGGGTTTTACCTTTTACATTGTCTGGCAGGTAAAGCCAGCCGCGGCAGAGTTCTTCTTTTTTACCGGAGACGAAAGAGATATCAAGACGAGACATAATACCTGACAAGTTGCGAAAGCAACTTGTCAGGTAAATATTATCTCACCACCCTGGGCTTTTTCGTAAAACTCACCCACAGTGATGATATCATCGACAGGCGATACAAAATCAGCCTTGGTCATTTTGAACATGTCGACCGTTGCCTTGCAGGCATAGAGCCCCGCACCCGAATCATGGATCAGCTGCAGAAATTCGCCCACCGGGGGAATATCCAGTGACTCGATCGATTTTTTCATGCGTGAAGTCACAAACGCCGACATGCCGGGAATACCCCCGAGCCAGGTCGGAATGTGCAGGCCGGGGTTACCGACGGTCGCAACCTTGATGTGCTTCTGTTTGCTTTTGTGGATTGCATCCAACCCGAAAAAAGTGAAGAACAGGTTCGCATCGATACCTTCCATGCGCGCACCGTTTGCCATGATGAGCCCGGGATAGATACCCTCGAGCGAGCCTTTAGAAATGATAATTGAGACTTTTTTGATTGTGTTTTCCATAAATTACTCCTCGTAATGCGCAGGTGGCATATGGGCCCTTCGGGCCCATATGCCACCTGCGGAATTTTCTTAAATACAACCTCTTGGTTTGGGAATGCCGGCAACATAGGCCGCGAGCTTCGCCGGCCCTTTGGGAAACAGCGCATAGAGCTCTTTCGTCGTCACACCCGAATCTTTTCCCAGCGTGCGAATCGAGGGTGAATCGCCGTTTTTGAGAAAGCGTTCGCGCATGTACTTCACTACTTTCCAGTGGCCTTCTTCCATGTTCGCGATACCGACATCCGCAGCCAAAAGCTTTGCCAGCTCTTCGCTCCAGTCTGCGGTGTTTTTCAGGTAGCCCTGTTCGTCTACCTCGAACGTTTTGTTACCCAGTGTTTTTGTTGCCATATTCCTCCCTCGCTGCGCTCGGGAGAACGGCGAAAACCGGTACTGCGGCTTCGCCGCAGCCCGTTTTCGCCCCGTTCTCCGAGGGCGCGCAGCTGCCCCTTAATTAGGCCTATACTTTCCTTTCATCGTGCAATGACGACCAATCGGCAACCAGCGCGCCGGTAGCAGAATGTACCAGTAGATCAACCGAAACGCGAGTTTGCCCCAGTGGTTCAGGCGTGTCTCTTTTAACAGCTTGAGCGGCCCAATGCCAGCATAGGGATACTTGCCCGGCAACGGCTCCAAATCATAGCTGAAATCGATTAAAGTAGCCTGTGCATGACCTGTCTCAATAAAGCAGTTTGCATGACCGTCAAAATCGGCCACAAGAGGCTCGTTTCGCACAAAACGGAGAATATTGTCAGATAGTGATTCTGACTCAAAATGAGCCACGGCGCCGGCCTTCGACGTGGGCACATTGGCCGCATCGCCCAGTGCAAAAATTTCAGGATACTTTTCGCTCTGTAGCGTTCCTTTGTTCACGCGCACAAAACCCAGATCATCACCGATGTCGCTCGACTTCACAAAATCGGCCCCGCTGTGCAGCGGAATAGTAACTAACAAATCGAAATCCACCGTGCGCTCATCCCACGAGATGATCTGATTACCCTCAACGCGGCCCGTATTAAATTCGGGCACGAGTTCTACACCCTTGTGAGAGAGAAAATCGCCGAAAACTTTTGCGGCAATGGGTTTGGTGAACGCGGCATCGAGCGGCGTCACATACGAAATTTTCACCTTGTCGCGCAGGCCGCGGCGTTTGAAATATGCATCCGCCAAAAAAGCAAATTCGAGCGGGGCGACCGGACACTTGATCGGCATGTCGACGATATTGATCACGAGATGCCCGCCGGTAAAATTTTTGAGCGCTGCCTGCAACTGCTCGGCGCCCGCCAGCGTGTAGAAATCAAAACGATTCTTGTACCAGCCTTCGCCGGTCAGGCCCTCGGTCTCTTCGGGTGCCACCTTGGCTCCCGTGGCAATGATGAGGATGTCGTACGACAACGCCTGCCCATTCGCAAGCTGAACCTGTTTCGCTGTCGCGTCGAGCGAGGCCACCGGTGACTGGATAATTGGTACTGACTTGTGGATGAAACAGCGTTTGGGTTTCAGTATTTTTTTAAGCGTCGTCTGGCCGAAGGGCAAGAACAGCAAACCCGGTTGGTAGAGATGCTGCGCTTCGGGATCAACGACTGTGATGTCGAAACCCAGATTTTGCCGGCGCGATTCTTTGCGCAGGCGGTTTGCCATGATGCTGCCGCCCGTGCCGGCACCGAGAATCAAAACCTTGCGCATGAGCCATTACGCCCGGGAATATGCAGGCGGCAATTAAAAAAGACTTTCAAGTCCACAATTCATCATGCGCGCGGCGTTCCCTGATACAGATTGACCCGCCAAATCTGCCACCGGGCATGAAGTTATGCGCCAGCTACTTTTCGTACTTACCGTTGCTTCGATCACTCCTCTCTTCGCTGAAATTCAGTCGAAGTATTATGAAGAGATGCAGAGAAATGCACCGGAAAAACTGCGCATCCGCGTAGAGAAGGTCGACGATGAATGGTGCTGGTTTTTTTGTGACAAGTACCAGACACGCGTGAGTGCAATCATTATGCGGGTGAACAAATCGGCGGCCGGCCTGCAAATCGGAAACCGTGTCTATTTTGAATATGACATCTTCAAACCCGGCCGCGTCTGGGTGGGCCCGCGGCCAATGCCAGCACTCAAAAAGGGTGAAGAGTATGACTTCTTTGGTTCAAAGACCGACGTACACAAAGACAAGGGAATCATTCTCTTGCCCGAGGCGCGCGGCTACAGCTTTGAAAGCCTGATCGGCGACCTGTAAACGGCAACGTATGGCCGAAACCGGAACCGATCTTGTTTACGCCGCAACGCTTTTGAGGCGCGGCGAGCTCGTCGCAATACCCACTGAAACAGTCTACGGCCTCGCCGCCAACGCGCTCGACACCGATGCGGTGATGAAGATCTATGCGACAAAAAAACGCCCTACTTTCAACCCCCTAATCGTGCATGTCGCTGAAACAAACGACATCACAAAATACGCGATGGATATTCCGCTCAACATGTGGCGGCTCGCCGAGCGGTTTTCTCCCGGCCCGTTGACGTATGTATTGCCGAGACAGGCGATCGTTCCTGACGTCGTGACCGGTGGCGGCGATACTGTCGCGCTGCGCGTGCCGGCACACCCGATGGCGCACGAGCTGTTGACCCTCATTGACTTTCCGCTCGCGGCGCCGAGTGCCAACCCTTCGGGTTATATCAGCCCGGTCAGCGCTGCGCATGTCGCCGCAGAGCTCGGGGATAAAATTCCGTACGTGCTCGACGGCGGCGAATGCAGTGTGGGCGTCGAATCGACCGTCGTGGCATTCGACGGCGACAAGGTGCTCGTGCTGCGCGCCGGAGGTGTCACGCTCGAAGCATTACAAGAAGTCTGCCCTCAGGTCGAAATACGAACCGGTGCCGCCACCGGTTCGCCGGGTCTTTTGAAATCCCACTATGCACCCCGCACCCGACTTGTGGTGGGCAATCTCGCGCGACTCGCTGACGAACATGCCGGCCAGAGGTTAGCCGTGCTGGCGCTGTCGGATTTTCCCCGCGCAGAGAACATTGTCGCGAGTGAAATACTGTCACCCAATGGTGACCTGGCTCTGGCTGCACGGCACCTGTTTGCCGCGATGCGCCGACTCGATCAGTCGGGTGCCGATATCATCATCGCCGAACGCATGCCCGAGCAGGGGTTTGGTATTGCAATCAATGACCGTTTGGAAAGGGCGAGTGCGTGAAGATTGCTGAACGCAAAATATTTCGGCACTACTCGACTGTGGTGCTCACAGAGTCCAGCAACCAATCGGGATTTTTTTTCGCAATCGTTGCTTTGCAATAAGCACAGGTGTCGCTGTCTGTTTCAGGCAGAGGTGCGCCGCAAGATTCGCAGCTATGCTCCGCGAAGCCGTGCCCGTTAACATCGTTTTTTCCTGAAACCAGCGTCAGCAAAGATTCGCGGTGCCGCGGTTCGTTTTCTTGTTCGTCAGTCGCTGACCATTTGAGCCGGACCGTGGCTGTGAACCGGTCTTCTTCCTTAATAACATCTTCAAGTTCAGCGGCGCCCACGGCAAAATTCCGCATTCTCGCCCGCTTTGCGGATTTTGTGAGAAATGCGATTGTCGCATCGCGTGTCAGCAGGTTCTTATTTCCGGTGAGTTGAACCATCGCGAAGCGCCAGAATAAGAACGAAGCGCGGTCTTCGATTCTGTTTCCATTGTAGATGCGGAATGGAATTCCGAGACCCTTCTTAAATTCGATCTCCTGCGTTATTTCAGTGAGTACCCAGTCAAAATCTCCGGACGATATAACGGCAGAGCAGGACCGGCATATAATAGTCTGCCCGGCAATGGGAAACGGCGTTCCGCAACGCCCACACGAGCCGGCAATCTGCTGGGCGTCATTTGCCGGTGAATGGCGCTTGCGCGCAAAGGAATAATATTCGACAAAGGAGTTCTTTTTTGCTTTTTTGACCGCGCGCAAAGCCGCTTCTTCCTTTAGCGCCAGAGCCACGGTAATATCGCGTGCTTCGGCTTCAAGGCGCACCACGATGAGATGGTAATCACGGGAAAAATCGTATTCATAAATTGTCAGGTTGTCGATGCGAAAATCCTGCATCATATTGCGGTCAAACTCAAACTCGCGCATGATCCTGAGCTGCAGGCGAAAACGGTCATAAACACCCTGCGATAAATAAGGTCGGCAGGGACGCATGTCACCCGCACACCAGCTCTCCTGAATCTTTTCCGTGATGACACGAACTCGGTTTCGGAATGCCTCGGCTGAAAAATCCGGAATTTGTTTCTTAATCTTCTCCAGCGCGGTAACTTCAGTAGCGGCGAGTGCTGCAAGTGCTTTGCGCCGGCTTTTCTTTATATTGAGTTTTGCCGCGCCGAGCAAAATCAACAGCAGCAAACATAACAGACAAACGGAATAGAATGTTGCCACCCATCCTGGTAACGTGCCAAAACGATGGTAATGCGCGAACCCGAATTTTATCCGTGTCCAAAAATCAGGTTCTTGCAGCCGTCCTGCCGTTACCTCCAATGCCAGATACCACAATCCAGTGACTTGCGCTTCCTCAGGCGTAATGACCAAACGATTACCTTCGTGCATAAAAGTCAGGGGAATACTGCGTCGCCGCCCGCAACCAGTCTCTGTCAGATCGCTGCATTCCATGATGACTGGCTTCACCTGGAGCGCGGGAGGTAATGTCACTGTGATATTCCGGTGCCAGTTAAAGAAAATCATTTCTTCCTGAATTTGCGTCAGGTAATTCGGCCACGGGATAACCGCCGGCAGAGGCAAAACGACCGCCTGTCCGCCATTTTTCCTTGGGGCGACGGCATTGATCACAGAATAGCCATACTTCGGGGGATGCCCTTTGAGTATCAGGAAGGAATCCGTCAGCGCAGAGAAATTAACCGCCTCGATACCTTCTGTTTCCGAGAACAAATAGTTTTCACCGCTGTGCGCACCGCTGAACATTGTCAGATGGTCTGTACCGAAGCTTTTACGGTAGTCGATGGCCGCTTCGTAACGCGCTATTCCATCCGGGGTGATCATAACCTGTGTCTGCATACTTGTATTCGTTCTGCTTTCCTGCCATGCGGAGAGCGCGGCTTTTTGGCTTGCTTCTCCGAAAAACCGAATGCGGAGTTTTTTAGCGCGCGCGACATTATATACGTTCAGGCTGACAACGCCGGCAACCGGATAATACGGCGCTCGCAGGTTCTGCAATCTCCGCGGATTGTCCTGTGATTCGCCCAGAATTTGTACCGAAGAGCCGGGCGGTAAGCCTGTCAGTTGCAGCAGGCACATATCCGTCACGGGGCAGCGGGTATCCAACTCGATATAAGCCCCGGTTGCCTCAGGAACCGGCGATGCAGTGAATTCCGAGCGGACCCGCAATGACCGTAAGGGGGGATTCTTATCTTTGACGAGGTAGGCAAGCAAGTCGCCATTCCAGTGCGCTGCGCGCAATTTGTCGCTCTCGGTCTCGGCATGAAGGGTTTTCCCCGGACCATCGGGACGCGGGACTCGGTATTCTTCGCCGGCACCTGGGCTCGGTGGCGTCGAGAATACCATGGTTTCGTCGAGTTTCGGGCGCACGATCGACGAGAAGTCATAGATGCGCAGGCGTGTTTTGGCGACTGCAGCGACAGAGGCCGATGCATCGTTCGTCGTGGAACTTGTCGATCCCGAAGACCCATACCGGTAAGAAGACGACGAGCCTGAAGAGCGATATGACGAGGAACTGCCAGAACCTGATGACCCGGACGATCTATATGAAGAGGAGCTCGACGAACCGGAAGAACTCGATCGACTCGACGACGAGCTTGAGCTTGACGAACGGGAAGAGGACGAGCTGGAGGAGCGCGACGAACCGCTACTGGATCGATAGCCACCTCCGCCGCCGGCACGGGCAAAAAGTTCGCCGGCAATTAGCAGGGACAACAAAAAGCAAAGTAGACGCCGCACGTGAACGGGTGAAGGCTACTTTTTACAGGCAGCCGTCACCGCATCGCCGGCGGCTGCGGCCGTCTTGCGTTCACCGTCGGAGGGTTTCACCACGTCATAAAATGATTTCTGGTACCGCACGCGTCTCTCAAATTCGCGAACGCATTCCGAATAATCTGCGGGTTTAACATCTTTCTGGGATTTCAATTGATCGCACTTACACTGCTGTTCTGCAATGTCTGCTGCGTGTTTTTTCGCGACCGTCATTTCCTGCTCTGATAAACCGCAGCCGACCACCCAGGCAATGAACGATAGGCATACAAATCTTCGTGTCATACGCAAGCCATGCCTATCTTTTCTCTTTGTCAACCTGTTAAGTTTCTTTCTGCCTTCGCTTCAGCGAAAACAGCGCTGCGGCGTGCAATAGAAAATATGCCGCTTGCAGCAAGAGCAGCCACTGCAGACGCGCACGCCATGTACGTGACCACTCGTCAGCCGATTTGCTCAGCTCATCATCGGGTTCGAGTAGAAAAAACTCTGCGGGTGGCGTGCCGCGTGAAATTCCGGCATTTTGCAGAATAACCTCCCTGACCTGAAGAAAATCCTTACTGCAGCCATCGGGCATCTTGCAGCGAAAGAGTCGCGCCACCGGATAGATCTTCGCGTCGCACTTCCAGGCGCCGCAAAGCATCCAGAAAGGCCATTCCCCGGGCTTCTGCGCGGCCTCGCTTGTATCTGACAGCTGTGCGTAACTGAGCGAGAATGAATTATCGCCACTGCCAAAACGCATAGTCGCCGCGTGCTTAAGCGTCAGATTATCTGCCTTGATGGTCACATACTCAAAATCTCCCGGTTTGCGGAGCTCATCCAGTTGTTGAATTTCGACATGCAGATTTTTCCGGTGGATCTCGCTCCATTGCGCGGCCCGGTAGGTACGGTGAAAGGTGGTCGACATGAGCAAAATGCCGAATACACATGCGCCCCCAAATGCAACAATTCTCAGCACGTGAAGAATTGCGGTGAAACCAGTTCGACCTGCCGCGGCTTCGGGGCTATGCGGCTTGTAGGTGAATGCAAAACCCTGCGCGATGATGAGCGGCACTGCCACGACCGTACCGATCAGAATTCTCCAGGCCAGGGAAGAAAAGACAAGAAATCCGATGAGGATCAGCAAGCCGAATGCACCGTACGTGCTGCTTGTGAAATCTTTTCCTTTTTTATGGAGCAGCGCGACACCAATCAACAGCAAGACGGCGCTGGTTCCCAGTATGATCAGCTGCAGGCGCAGGTTGCCCGTTTGAACCCCGGACGAACTTTCAGACGAGTAGATTAAAGATGTGTGGTAATGAATCAACACGACGCCGAGCAAAAAAGCCGGCAGCACACTCAACGGCAAGAGCACAGCCTGCCAGAACTGCATTTTTTTCAACTGGTACCTAAGGTATCCGGTAACGCTCTGGCGTAAAGCCTGTTTCCGGACGAATGCTATCAAGCCCATCGTAGGGGGGCAGCAGCGCAACATTATGAGGAATGTTATTGCTGGCCATGCCAAAGACTCCCGGTAAGAAGGAATTCGCGTGGGCAAAGATAAATATTACGAAGATCTCCACATGGCGGCAATGCTGGGTGAGACCAGCGAACTGGCAAAGTTGCTGCAAGCCGGAGCAGATCCGAATCAGATTGGCTCGCATGGCGCAGATGTTAACCGTGTCCAATAGACTTTTCGCATTCTTCGACAATACGAAAGACCAC
>Ga0154020_10002741_pt1 | contig 21440 bp, 9 predicted proteins | sample Klosneuvirus_201_FD_109709 | JGI IMG/M metagenome (GOLD analysis project Ga0154020, IMG submission 109709) | Active sludge microbial communities from wastewater, Klosterneuburg, Austria - Klosneuvirus_20160825_MG | ecosystem: Engineered > WWTP > Aerobic digester > Activated sludge | place... | reverse complement strand
CCCACCCACTTCGACGTGGTCATCGTCGACGAGTTCCACCACGCCGAAGCCCCCTCCTACCGCACCCTTCTCGACCACGTGAAGCCAACCGAGCTCCTGGGCCTGACCGCAACCCCCGAGCGCAGCGATGGACTCCCGATCCTCCACTGGTTCGACAACCAGATCGCCGCCGAACTCCGAGTCTGGGACGCCATCGACCAGCAGTACCTCTCACCCTTCGCCTACTACGGCATCCACGACGGCCTCGACCTGCGCGACATCCCATGGCGCCGAGGCCAGGGCTACGACCCCACCGGCCTCACGAACCTCTTCACCGCAAACGACGCCTGGGCCAAGCAGGTCCTGGCCCGCCTCGACGAGCGAGTAGAGAACGTCGGCACGATGCGAGCCCTCGGCTTCTGCGTGACCATCGCCCACGCCCGCTTCATGGCCCGAGTCTTCAACGAAGCCGGCATCCCGTCCGTGGCCGTCTGGGCCGACACCCCAGACGACGAACGCCGCGCCGCCCTGACCGACCTCGCCTCGCGTAAGGTGAACGTGGTCTTCTCCGTCGACCTCTTCAACGAGGGCGTCGACGTCCCGGTGGTCGACACCCTCCTCCTCCTCCGCCCCACCGACAGCCCAACCCTCTTCCTCCAGCAACTAGGCCGAGGCCTGCGGCGCGCTGATGGAAAGACCGCATGCACCGTCCTCGACTTCGTAGGCCACCACCGCAAAGAGTTCCGATTCGACCGCCGCTTCGGCGCCCTGCTCGGCGGCACAAGGAAAGAGCTGGCAGAGCGCATCCAACAAGGTTTCCCGATCCTCCCCGCCGGCTGCCACATGGAACTCGACCCCGTGGCGATGGACATCGTCCTTCGAAGCATCAAGGAAGCCGTCCCATCCAAGTGGCGCGCCAAAGTCGCAGAACTTCGCCAGATGGCCCAAGGGCGCGAGTCCGTCAGCCTCGCCCAGTATCTCGAAGAGACCGGCTCGGATCTCGAAGACGTCTACAGCAACGGCCGCTCGTGGTCGGACCTCCGCGCCGATGCTGGCCTCCCGCAGCACGCCCCGGGCCCTGAAGAGCAGAACCTCCGCCGCGCCTGCGGCCGCCTCCTCCACCTGGACGACATGGAGCGAATCGAAACCTACCGCCGCTTTCTCGCCGCCGATTCCCCTCCGACCCTGCAAGAGTCCCCGCCCCCGCCGTCATTGCGAGGAGGCCAGCGAGAAGCAGCCGACGAAGCAACCCCGCAGCCTTCCGTCACCCCGGCGAAAGCCGGGGCCCACTTACAACCATCCCTCCATGACCACCGCCTACTCCGAATGCTCATCTCCTCCCTGATGACCGAGGTCAAGCCCCGAGACATGCCCCTCGCCGACGCCACCACCCTCCTCTGGTCCCACCCCCAGATCCGATCCGAACTGACCGAACTCCTCGGCGTCCTCGCCACCCGCATCAACCACCTCGTCCAACCCCTGACCACGCATCCCGACATCCCGCTGCAAGTCCACGCCCGATACACGAGAGCCGAGATCATGGCCGCGTTCGTCCCCGGCAACACGGCCCGCGCCCACCCCTGGCGCGAAGGCGTCCACTGGGCCAAGGACGAGCACGCCGATCTCTTCGCGTTCACGCTGGACAAAACCAGCGGCCACTTCTCGCCCACCACCCGCTATCGCGACTACGCGATCTCGCGAGACCTGATCCACTGGGAGAGCCAGTCAACCACCCGAGCCGACAGCAAGACGGGCCTGCGATACCAGAGCCACGCAGCACTCGGCACCAGCGTCATGATCTTCGCCCGGCATCGCACGGACGACCGCGCGTTCTGGTTCCTGGGACCGGCAAGGTACGTGAGCCACCAAGGCGAGCGGCCCATGGCGGTGACGTGGCGGCTGCACCACCAGTTGCCGGGGGATTTGTTCGAGTCCTTCGCGGCTGCTGTAGCGTAGGTGCCGATTCAACTGGGGCCAGCACGGGCGTAACGTACAAGGATGAAGTACGGACTAGTCAAGCCTGGAGCGCTAGTTCCTTGGCAACCCAGCACATGGCCGCCTGCGCCAGCCCGCTGGAGTGCCCAATTCCACAAGACCTTCAGTCAGATCCTCCAAACAGCCGTGCTGGAGGAGATTGGCAATGTGATCCAGGACGCCCGCGCGTCCAATGGAGACCTCAAACACCGTGGGCATGTTGTGGCCCTGAGCCTCTTCTGTGCAGTTGACATGGCATCCGCCTACGCCTATCGAGATACGGCGCGAGACGCTTGCAGGGTCTGTGGGCGCACCGACCGGGTGGGACCGCGGTACAGACGTTTCATTGAGTCGCATTTCCCCGAGGCCTATCGCGTTCACGCGGCCGAGCTCTACCAGAACTACCGCAATAGCGCCGTACATAGCTGGCATCTCTTCAAGGTGAGCATCCTCCCTGGCCGTGAGCCCATCGAGATGCAGGGAGGTGCACTAGTCTTCGGACTTGTCCACTTCTTCGAGGCGCTACAGGTGGCCGTTGAGCACTTTCTGGCCAAGCTGGAACGAGATACCGAGCTGCAGGCGACCGTGCTGAGACGGTACCAGGAACTCCACGCATCGGCCAGGGCGTAGGCGCTTCTGCGGGCAAGCACGACCGCGCATTCTGGTCCCTGGGACCGACGGCCTACGTGAGCCACCAAGGCGTGCCGTCGATGGCGGTAACGGGGCGGCTGCAACACCCACTGCCCGGGATTCCTTTGATTCATTTGCCGCAGCCGTGGCATAACCAAGCTCATCGGGCCGCGCTCAGCCGCTTCGCACCTCGTCACCCGACATGCACGGGCACAATGCGAGATCGCCTTTCCAGCGAAGAAGTCCCAGGGGAGCCCACTTCTGGTCGACTGTTGGCCTACAGTTGCGTCCTTGGGTGGTCTTGAAAATGGCGAACTCATCTCATCAGGCAAATCTCTTCGACGACGCCGAGGACATCTGCGCCTCCCCACCCGCAATCAGCGCATCCGGGCGGGGCTCACTCGACGAACCTACCGCCCGGGGGCTCCTGGACCAGCTCCTCGCTGACTCCAAGCTGTACAGATCCGGAAAGGACTATCAGTACCTCCTCCAGTTCATCGGCCGGCTGCGCGGATTCGCCCCGTTTAACGCCATGCTGCTCGATGTCCAGAAGTCCGGACTCAGCTACGCCGCGTCGGCTCGCGACTGGCGCGAGCGGTTCGGTCGGTTTCCAAAGGAGGGCGCCCGTCCTCTTCTCATCATGTGGCCCTTCGGACCGGTGGCGACCGTATACGACGTTCTCGATACGGAGGGACGACCGCTCCCCGAAGACGTCTTCAAGTTCGTGGCGACAGGCTCAATGGATTTGGCGAGGTTGCAGAACTTCCGGGATCGCTTGAGCCGGAGGCGCATCGAATGCAAATGGGTCGACAAGGGAGACCGGGCGGCCGGTTCGATTCGGGTAGTCCGCCGTCCCGCGCTGCGGAAGAACCCGTCTACCTATCGCATTGTTCTCAATGGCAATCACGCCCCCGCCGTCCAGTTCGTAACGCTCGCCCACGAACTCGGCCATTTGTTCCTCGGTCATCTCGGGGTGGACAAGTACCTCGACATCCCTCGACGCAAACCCCTTCGACACGACGAGAAGGAAATCGAGGCCGAATCAATCGCCTTCATCGTGTCCGAACGAATCGGTATCAAGTCGAAGTCGCACCCATACTTGTCCAAGCTCGTGGGAGCGAACAGCTCAGCTGAGGACATTGATATCTTCCAGGTCATGAGGGCCGCAGGTCAGGTTGAGAGCCTCCTGGGAGTGTCGCCGAAAATCCGGTACGACAAGCCCGAGCCCCGATAGCCGCGCTCCCGATCGAATAGAGGCCGCTCCAGGCTGTTGCATCCCTAGCGTTTTTCGCCCAAGCCGGAATCGAGGAACGGCACCGACCAAGAGCCACCAGCGACAATCCTCAGGCCGTCCTGCCGGAAGCCGTCGCGCCTGATGGCGTCCGCGGCCTCGAGCGCTTCCTGTCGGGCACGTTCCCATTCGTCAGCGTAGAGGAGCTTCGCAATTCTGGGGTGAAGGCCGACACGGATGTCAGCGGCCTCAATATCCACGAGAACCCCTGAGCCTACGTCGTGCCCCGCGGGCGCACCCGCTCTGACTAGCTCGACGATAGGCCGGTAGTAATAACCCCATGCGTCGTCGGTCACCTGGAGATTCAGGCCCCCCTCATCCTCGGGCGGCGGGTCGCGCCAGTAGAACCGAAGGCTCTCTCCTTTCAGGTACGTCACCGCCCCAACGTGCAACGTACAAGGAGTCCCATTGATGCTTACAAGTCTCTGGGCCTGTGCCTTCGCCTTCTTCTTGACGGCCTCACCGGGCGGGCTGATCCGTCCCTTGCACTCAAACGCATGCCACTGGCCGAAGCCAAACTCCTGCCCGACCAGGTCAGGTCGTGAGCGACGCGTGAGAACTGCGTTAAGAGTCGGCCGAAAGACGTCTAAGTGAAGGAGCCACGGAGTGTTCAGGAGCTTCTCGGCGAAGAGCTTGCAGAAAGTCATGCCCAGGAAGTAGTTCACCGCTCCCTTTTCCGTCGGGTCGAGCGTCTTGGCTGCACTCGTTCGTTGAAGACGGCGCCCCCATGGCCCGCTCTGCTCTAGTGCCATTCGGACCAAGGACCAACGGAACAACGCCTCATACATCGACGCCTGGCCGTGCTGGAACACGTACTGGCGATTCGGTCGACCCACGGTGACTGCGGCTCCGAGAACGTCATCCCATGTCACGGGGAGATTCGGTGCACTAGGGGCCAAGCTCCCAGCCGGGAACCCGTCCGACTCGTACGGGATGGCTAGCACCACCGTCCGCTCCGCAGGACGTTCAACCAGAGGGGTCGTGTCTTCATTTCGGCGAAGGGCCCCGGCCAGCAACGGCCTCAGATCTGTACAGGCCTAGCCGATGAACATGCACTCCATCGTCGTCGTAGTCGTCGCCCCGGCCCGGCCGAACAGGGGAGAGATAGGCGACATACCGGTGCCTCGCACCGGACTCACGCACACGGGCGACGTCCTTCTCAAGCTTCCTATTGTTCGCGGGGTCGACGGCCGCAAATACCTCGGCAGCGACGTGCCCATCTTCGCTCCGAATGTCGGTCCCACCTTCGGTTCCCAGATTGAGCTTAAATGGCGAGTGTTCCGGATGTCGCTCCAGAAGCCACTCGGCTGCAGCGAGCGAGGCCTCGTACGTGAACGTCTGATTCAGCTGTTCGATGAGGTTAAGGGGTCGCTCGGTATCGAGTGGATCACAGCCCATCGGTTCAAACTTCAGACGAGAGAGAGCGACAAGTGCTGAAGGGCCACGGTCGAGCACGTCGCGAACGGCCTGCGCCGTCCTCCCTGCGGACGCCTCGAGCAGGTCCGAGAGCTGCCGGGCCTCCTCTGGGGTTCTGACGGTCCGACTCTTGGTTGCTCGGGCCTCCCCGTTGCCTCTCATGCCTCCCCCTCAAACACCTTCAGGCGGTGCCAGGCAAGATATCTCTCGTGGCCGAGCAAGGGCCGCGAGGCCCGCAAGGAGGTTTCCAGACCAAGGGTTCGTCGGCTCGGGACGTCGAGCGTGCCCGAGACAGCAACGTCGCCATCGCTCCTAAACGTGATGAATCCGCCATCGAACAATGCGTCGAGGTGCGGGGCGAGCAGGATGCCATTAAAGACATCCAGGCGCTCTGCGTCGGTCTCGCAGTCCGCCCATCGTTTGATATGGCTGGCTCGCAAGAGCTCGGGAACCGCAAGCCCGGTAACGGCGCAGCGGCCGTCCCAGTACTCCAGCAGCCCGGCGCGAAATATGTCCTGTCCCACGCGCTGGATCACGAGGCGCTCGACCTCGGTCGCCCTAGGCAGGTCGCATGTCTTCTTCTCGAACTCGTGGAGCAGCTCGTCTGGGAGGGTCCGCGACAATTGATAGCAGCGGCGCACAAGTCGCTCGATCGCTGCGAAGTCTGGGACCACGCGCGCCGCGGCGGCCCCTTCGGGTAGCGCGCCGGGCCACTTCTCTCCCAGCGATGCCTCGCCTCGGCTACACTCCGCCGAGACACCGCGAGGGCAAGCGCGCCCCCACTAGATCCCGACATCCAGATCCTCAGCGGCGCGAAGCTGCTAGCGAAGGACAACCACTCGCCCTGTCGTCCGAGGTCCCGGTCAAAGCCATTATCGAGCGCAGCTTTTTCGAGCCGCGTGGCGATGGCAGAGATGTGGTTTTCCACGATCACTGCTCCTCCGACTCCAAGCCCAGGGAGAGACCGCTGCGGCCGGGCCAGCCAGGTGGGAGGGGCTTCCACCCGGGTAGCTTCTTCCCCGGTAGCTTCTTGTCCCGCTCTCGTCTCGCATCATAGGCATTAGCGTCCGCTCGGTACGCTCGAAGGTCCCCGATCGGCAAGTTCGCCGCGACAATCGCGTTCTCATCTCGAGAGACCAGTCGGCACACGTCCCGCATCCAGGCCTGATCATAGGGCCCGCGGATCCGGCAGTCGGAGAAGATTCCGTTGTTCGCGATCGCGACGAAGGCGTGGAGCTCCAAGGCCGCCGCCTGGATCAACGCCTCGAAGCTTGGCGTGTCTTTGTTCCAGGCGGGAACGAGAACCAAGTCCACTTTTCCCACAATCTTCGACCTGGCCTCAACCTCTAGCAGCTCGCTGCAAACCAGGGCAATGAAATCACCGTGTTCACTTTCAATAGGGACGAATCGCCGCTGAAGTCCCCTTGTCGCCAATTGGAAGCCGAGCTGCTGAAGTTCAGAACCTTCGTGGACGGCCGGGTGCCGCTTGGTCCACACCCAGCCGGCGGCTGAGGCGTAGCCGCGCGGCAGGAAGGCAAGGACTTCGTTGTAAACCGCCTTCTGCTCTACCTCGTATTCCAGCCCAGCAACCAGCGCGAGATTCTCGTTCTTGTCGACCAAGTGATGGAGTAGTTGACGAACCCAGCGTCTCGGAATCGAAAGCTCCGGTAACACGAGGAGCACCGATTCTCCATTCGCCGTTCGGCCCGCGGAGATGGCTTGATTTACCACGGTCGATAGCCGGCGAAGCCGGGCGAACGTCAACTGCGGTGCAGTGAGCGAGGCCGTCCACGCTTCTAGCTCGGTGCAAAGGTTGCCGAGAATGATGCGGCTCGTCTCGGGTGGAGCCAGGGACACGACTCCGTTCCGGGGTTCAACAACAATCCTCCCGCCGACCTCGGTCATTGGAGCCGTTTGATATCGCGTCCCGCGTACTGCGTTCACGATGTCGCCCAGCCGGGAGACGGGCAGCTCCGCGGAAAGCCAGCGCATGAGGATGTCGACGTAGCTCGGCGGATGGGTCATGAGCAGTATGTCGACGACATGAAGATCCGCGAACACCTCGTCGTTGATGCTCCGGCAGGCAGAGAGGAAGGCCCTTATTTCGCTCCGCCGCGAGCGGTATTCCAGATCCGTTGCCATCTCCTCGTCAAGGACTGTGACTAGGTGTCGCTTTTCCGGGCCTGCCGGCGTGCCGATGGCGTGATCGGTCTCTCGGTCGATCAACCGAAGGTCGGCCGCCAGGAGTGCCCTGGCGTGCGAACTAACCGTGCCTCCCGTCTCCCCAGCATGGAGTCCGGCTCGATTCAGAAGGTCATCGAGCCCATCCATAGCTAGCTCGGTAAGGACTAAGGGTGTTGCGGCGGACACCACCTCCAGCACCTGAGCTGCCACCCACTCCCGAAGGGCCGCCTGTGCGCGGTCGAACGGAAGCTCGGATTGGCCCCAGAGAACCGGGAACTGCTCGCCTGCCTTACCCGAGAGATTGGATGCTCTCTCGCCAATCGCCTCGATTACCGCCTGCACAGTTGCCCGATCGTGCGAGATCAGGGCCGTGGCGAGGACCCTAAGGGCCACATCGATAAGCTCAACCCACCCAGCCCAATCCGTGGACACTTGAGCGATCTTCTTGAGATACTGTTGGGAGTAGCGCTGGGCCTCCGAGGCCGTGAGCATCGCAGCCGCGGTGGCCACCTTCTCGCAAACAATTCCTGCGGCGAAGCGACGCAGGCTTAGAGCGTCGGCCTCGCGAAACGCTTGAACGTGTTCAAGGCCCGTCGCCGCCGTCACAGGATGGTCGAGGTCCTCCTCTCGGGGATCCACGAATCGCCTGCGCTCGCTCGAAAGCTTTTGCATTTCAGCTTCCACGATCTTTAGATACTCAAGCCCTGAATCGCCGGCCAGATCGAAGACCCTCAGCTTGGTGTTCTGGACCGCGAGAAACGAACCCGGTCGCTTGAGGCTCTCCGCATCTAGAACCCACTGCTCCGCGCTTCCCTCGGGACCTCGCGCCGGCAGTAGCCGGGAAAGGACGGACTCTCTCGTCGCAGGCTCGTCGGATGCGGGCCGCTCCACGACGAGGATGTCATCGACATAGCGCCCGTAGAAGCGCACTCCGGGCGATTGCGCAATTCGCCGGTCAAGTTCGAGGAGCGTCAGGTTCGCGATTAGCCTCGAGGTCAGGGAGCCGATTGGAACGCCCATCGTGCTTTGAACACCAAGGACTTGCCCTACGTCGCTCCGGAACGTCGAGAAGCACTCCAGCAGCCCCTCGGTTGCCTGCTGGTAGGCGACCCCGTCGAACTCGGCTCCGGTGCGCCTCGCCGACGCAACAACATCCGCGATGAAGTCGCCGTCCAGCAGGAACGAGGGGTCAATGTTGTCGTAATAGGAAGTCAGGTCCAGCGCGGTGAGCACACACCGGCCCGACTCCAGAATGCAGCGCTTCGCGGCCTCAATCGGGCGGGATCGAAACTCTTTGTAGGCGGCCGCCCAATAGCGGTACATCCACCGGCCGTATGGGTCGACCGTCCGCGGCGATCCAACTACGTGAAGCCTATTCCCGAGGCACCCGGACTCGAGCAAGGAATCAAGGGCGGGGCCGAATGCTCTCAGCCACACAACCTCGCACGTCGCGAACTCCGGAGACGGCTCGAGGAGCACTCGAACACTCATCGACTGGATGGTGTGATCGTCAGCGCGTTGAGGCACCTTGACCAGAGCGCTGCCGTCTGTGGAACGAGACGTGCGCTTGACAGCCTTGGGGCGCACCCACGCCCGCCCGGGCCGGAGATCCTGAAACAGCGCAGCGGCATTCAAGGTGCGCGGGCTGAGCTCCCTGAGGTTTGAGGCAAGATCTTGCTCAAATTGGGCAAAGGAGAGGCGGCCCACACCCCTCCTCTCGCCAGCGACCTCTAGCTTGGCGAGTCGGTAGGACCAGAACGGATGCTCTTGCGGAAGTGCCACGTGCGCTCAGCGCCTCGGAGACCTGCGTGGCGGGTGTACAACCCGAGGATCGGCGGGCGGCGGGTCGAGGGTCGTCTGGTATGGCTCGCCGCTTCGCATGGCCTTCTGCATCGCGTCGTAGATCTCCAGAATTACGCGCTTGGTGCGGTATTCGCCCCATGTCGCCTCATCCTTGCGCCGCACGATCGGGAAGGATTCCAGGATGTAGTCCGCGTCGTCTCGCGAAAGCTCGTAGAGGTGAAGGAACGCAGCGTCCAGTTCACACCGAATGAGGGAACGACGCAGATCGTCCCAGCGGAAGGGCGGGCCCTCGTGGCCTATATCGCGCGCGAAAGGTTCGAGGTCCCAAGCGGTGTAGATGAGTTCGAGGACGCGCGGCAAAAGCCACTCCTCGAAGCTTCGCGCTTCCCAGCGGGGCGTTGCCGCCGCCATTTCCGGCGGCACCACTGGCAACTGCTCAACAATGAAGTTGGCCATGTGCGTGCCGCCGATCTTTTGGCGCGCCACAAAGTCGAAGGCTAATGACCCCAGATTCGCGACAAGCATTGGCAGTCGGGCCACCTGAGACTCCACAGCAAAGATAGCCTTCGCCGTATGTGTCAGGGCAAGCGAAGGGATCACCGAAGCGATGAAGCTTCGTTCGTTGGTCGAGTTCGTAATGTCTCTCCAAGCAAGCAACCAAGAGTGCTTCCAGTCGGATCCAAACCGGCGAAGAGCATCCTCTTCCGGGTACCAGTAGCGAGGATTCACAAAGCAGGTTGGCTCCGCTCGCTCGGCTGGTGTGAGCTCCCGGTCTCCGCCGCTTTCGTTCGTGACCCAACGGTGGTCGTAGTGATGGAAATACTTGCCCTCGTAGAGCGGTAGCCGCCCGTCGGCGGCTTCCGTCTCGAACAGGCCGGAGTCGTCCGACTGGTTGAGGAGTCGCCTGAGCGAAAGCTTCCAGCCCGAGGAGACCAACACCGGGAGTCGTCGATAGATTGCTTTCGTGATCTCAGCGTCCCGGCGAAAACGGAAGATGGGACAAGTCTTGGTGGCGGGATTCAGCAGGGCAATGTCTTGCGCTGACAGGGAAAACCTGCGATCGGGATCACGAAGATGCTCCACGCGAGTGGCAAAGAACACGAACTCGGCAGGCGAGGTGCCCGCGCCTGCTCCGGAAGCGCTCAGGAGGCCGAACTTGAACGAGCGATGAACGGCCGGAAACAACGCTTCACGATTCTCGAAATCAAGGAACGTCCGAAGTTGGCCGCTCTCCACGAGAGCTTGGAAGAAGAGCTTCGTCGAGTCGTCGGTGACGATGCCCGAGGGGAGCACTTGGCCAAAACGCCCCGACGATGACACTAGAGCTCGTGCCGTTTCCGCGAACAGCGCAAACAGGTTCACGCGGCCTAGTCCACAGAGAGGGTACCGGACCCCGGAGCGCACAAAGGCATTTGCTCCGGCAACGAGGCGGAGTGCGGCCTGGTACGAGCGAAAGAGCGCCGGATCCTCTTGTTCCAATTTGGCTATGAGGCGCTTGCGAACCGCCGACGTAGGGGCCTTAGCGATGGCCGGGGAGCTTGCCGCGAAGAATTCCTCATCGCTGAAGAGCAGCGAGTCCCATGGGGGATTTCCGAGGACAACATCGAAGCCGCCGCGGGCGAACACCTGGGGGAAGGCAAGCGGCCAATGGAAGAAACCATACTGGCTAGCAAGCTCCTCCAGTGTCTTCCTCGTGACCGCCGAGGGCTCCGCGCTGCGATCGCGAATCTCTCGCCAGATGCGATTGGTCGGTGCTGCCGCGGCCAGAGCCCCTGGCTCCTTAGGCCACACGAAAGCTGCGCACCAAGCGTCGGCGACGAATTTCTGTTCCCGGTACGTCGAAGACTCGAGGATGCCACCCCACTGACTCTCCTTCTGAGCGAGGGAGTGTGCGTCACGGTCGGGCGCCGCTTCGAGTGCGGCGACGAGCCCTGTTAACTCAGATGGGCTCAGCGGGGACGCAGGGAGAAGGGAGCGCTGGGCTTCGTCTGCCTCGTGTCTGTTGCGATTCTTAAGAATGGCCGCCGTCTTCCTGTCATCGCCCTCAATCGGATCCCAGGCCGCGTCTGGAATCCCGCGGTCCATGATGCCTGGGGTTACCCCAAGGAGCGAGTTCCCGCGCTGAATGTGGGCGTCGAGAAACGTAAGGGGGAGACCCGGTTCCAGCGCCTCCATCCACAGGCTGACCTTGCATAGCTCGACAGCCATTGGGTTGACGTCAACACCGAAGACACAGCGGGCGACAACCTCGCGGAGAGCGTGGCGATACTGGGCCGGGGATGGCGTGCCACCCGACCGCAGGCGAGCGACATGCGCCGCGAGGCGGCGGGCCGCGGACAGCAGGAAATGCCCCGACCCGCAGGCGGGATCGAGGATGGATATCTTGAGTAGTGCCTCAACAGGCTCTGACGGGTACTTGGTGATCGCGTCCGTGATTACCGGCTCAAGCGTGCTATCCAGCAGCACCTGTACCAGGCTGTCAGGGGTGTAGTAGCTACCTGTGGTCTTGCGAGCGTTCCCCTTCGCTTCTGCGCCAGCGGCAAAACCGAAACGTCTGCCGTCCTCCGCAATCTGTGGAACCAGCTCGAGGAGGCTCTCATAGACGCTCCCCAGTTCTTCCGGCCCCATGTCACGCCAGTTGATGCGCGCGAGGCCGGATTCTTCGCGCAGCCAGGAGAGACGGAAGACGGCGAGAAGCAACGCACGGTTCTCAAGCTTGGCCACGTCCAGGGCTGGGCACTGTGTCTTCGAGAAGATCCCCGCTAGGGCCGGAAGGGCAAGTCGCGCTTCCCCTGTCGCTACGCCGCGGAAGACAATCTTGGTCCCCTCCCATAGATCGGAGAAGCGATCGTACCCGCTTCGTTTCGCCGATCGGTCGCGCAGTCGCCTCAGGCCGTAGCCGCCCTCGTAGAGCGCTCGAGCGGAATCGGGGAGGCCCTCAGAGTGCAGCAGACCACGTTCCTCGACTGTGAGTAGAAAGATCATCCTGTAGACCAGGCGCAGGAGCTGATTGAAGTACTCCTTCGCGGTTAGCTCGCCGCTGTGCAGTGCAGCCCGCAGTGCCTGGTTGCCAGGATGCGCCAGAAAGCCCTGGCCGAGGGCCACGAGGGCGTCTTCGACACCTCGTCGCAGAAACTCGCGGGCACGCGTGCCTTCTTCCCGTCCCGCGGTGCGCCAAGTCTCAAGCGCGCATTCATAGACGGGAGCATCGACGCGACCGAAACGGGTCTCGTGGGCGAGCAGCCAGAGGGCCGCGAAGTCGGAGTACAGCTCTTCGGTGAAGATGCGAGAGAGATCTGCCTCGATCCATGCCGGGCGAGTGAGACTTGCGTTGTCGCGCAGAATTCGGAGAGTGATGCCATCGCTCGCGAGCCCCCACATTGCGAGGTGCGCTTCATTGAGGAACTCCTGCGCAAGCCCGAACGCAGTTCGTCGTCTCCCTCCATCGGGCCCCGAGGGGCCCAGTGTGTCGAGCCCGAACGCTGCCGGTGCGATGACCACGGGGATGTGATTCCCGAGCGCGCCGTATCCAATCGGATAGCTACGATCGCCCACGATCACCGGGGCCACGGGCTTGAGAGAGGAGAACCCGAAACTCTCCCTAAGTAGCGCCAGAATGAAGCGTTCAGCGAGGGCCTTGGGGTCTGCTCCTCCGGTCCGGCCCGTGGTGAAGTCGTTCCAATGGGCCTGCGCGATGCGCCAATATCGCCCGATCTCGTCGCGAAGATTCAGGCCCCTGGGAATGTTGTAGTCCGCCTCGCCCTGCACCCCCGCCGAGAGTTGGGCCACACGGGCGAGCCAGTCCGCAGAGAGGAGACCGCCTTCGATCGACAGCGCCTCGAAACCAATCTGCGCGTCGCGTCGCCGTCCTTTTCTGGTAGCCACCTCTCAGCTCACTCGTGGTAGCAGGACGAAGATCCCAATGACGTCAGCGGGCACGAGCGCTTTGACGCTGTAGGTGCCTCGCGCGCCAGCGGCCTCGCGCACTCTGCGGTGGTCGGAAAGGAGGATTTGGGCTCGCCGTTCGGCAAAGCTGTTCAACTGAGACGACCGGGTCCCGATCAACTGCAACGCCTGCTCGACGTTGCGGTCACGAACGTGCTCCGGGGGCTCGGCGATAGGTAGCGGAGCGAGCAGGGCCAGGGCCGCAGGCCCTTCGAGCGGATCGGCAGCCGAACCAACCCACGCAAGCGCGGAGGCTTCTTCGACAAGCACCGTCGACGTATTCCGGCCCTTCTGGGTCGTCAGCTGGTGACGCAGCCTCAGAAGAACGATCACGTTGCGCTCGGCAACATCGGCCGAGACCCAGCAGCCGACCCGACCGAGGACACCGGGGTCGCTCCCGCCCTCATCGGCACTGTCTCCCAACGTGCGCTCTAGAAGCGTCTCGGCCAGTGTCGCCACCAGCGGATGGCTTCGCTGGACCAGGCGGCAGCGAGCCGCATGCGGATAGGTGAAATCGATGAATGTGGTGCCCGAAAGACCCTCGCCTTCAAGCCGTTCGCGCAAGTCTTCGGGCAACCCGCCCAAGGGCGCTTTGAATCCACGAGTCAGGGCCTCGAGGGGTGTGCCGAACCTGGCCAATGCCCGGCCCGTGAACCGCTGTACGTCGTCCTTTCCCCCAATGGCCGCGAGGGTCTTTTTCCACTCGGGCAAGACCTCTTCGGGTCGAAGTCTGCGCTGCGCGAAAACGGTGCGGTTCTTCTTCGCCTTTTCGGCTGCGTCCCGCCATCGCGCTTCAATGGTCTGGGCCTCTTCCAGTTCCATGAACTCAAAGGCCGTTTGCTTTCTCGGGCCGTTACCCCGTCTGAGCATCACCGCCCTCAGCAGCGCTTGAGTAAGGGTGTGGCCCGCATCGGGCAGCGGGACGGGAACGCCCAGCTCCTGACGAATCTTCTCCGCTTTCCGAAGGATGACCTCGAGGACGACACCATCCACAGGATTGTTCGCACCGTACATCAACGTGGCGCGGACCACCTCGCTGGGCTGGCCGAAACGATCCACTCGGCCCTCACGCTGTTCATGGCGGGTCGGGTTCCACGAAAGGTCGTAGTGAACAATGGCGTCGAAGCTACCCTGCAAATTGACGCCTTCCGAGAGGCAGTCCGTCGCGACGAGGATCCTCTGGCCCGCATCGCCGAGAGCATCGACCTTCTCCTTCCGCTCGTCGGAGGTGAGTTCCCCGGTTACGACGCCCACGGTCACGCCCTTGAACTTGCCATCGATCTGCCGCCCTAGATAGTGGGCGGTGGCGATGTAGCGGCAGAACACAACCGGGTTGAAGCCGTCTTCGATCAGCTCGCCGAGATGCTTCGTAAGAAGCTTGAGCTTCGGATCACCGGCCTGACCCGCCAGCTGCTCCGCCTGCGTGATGAGGTCGACCAAAAGCGGACCATCCCCCCCCGCCGAAGGCTCGACGTCATCGTCGGGAAGCGAATCGGAATCGCCGTCAAATACGCGGGCCTCGATGCCTTCTTCCTCTTCGATGTCGCGGGCCTTCGCAATGTTGGCGCGCGTGCGCAGGGCCTGTGCCGCGGCAGCGGGGCTGGATGCGGCGCATCGCATCAGGGCGAGCGTTCCCCAGAAGCTAAGCCGCTGCCGTTGTGCATCCCCCCCAACGGACTCGACCACTCCGGCGCAATAGTCGAGGACCCCCTCGAAGAAGCGCTCCCAATCGCCACTGAGCTTGTAGGTCAGTTCCTTCGTCTCGCGGCGGGGGAACAGTCGGCCCTCTTTCCACTCGGCGATGTCGGGCCGTCGCCGCTGAACGAAATGCCGCGAGAGGCTCTCCCGCAGACGAGTCCGATTGTCCCCGGTTGCTTCGGCTAAGCCCTCGAAGTTGTGATCGAGAAGGCCCAGGAGACGGAAGAACGCCGCTTCATCGCCACTATGGGGCGTTGCCGTCAACATCACGAGGTGGCGAGTCCGTGATTCGGTCAGACCCTTGAGCAACTCATGGCGTTGGTGTCGGCCGAGACCAGCACCCACGCATGTGTGCGCCTCGTCGACGATTACGAACTCGGGACAGGCCCTCAAGAACTCACTCCGCCTGCGCCCGCTTTTGATGTAATCAAGACTCACAACCGTGTGCGGGTGTGCGGAGAAGATGCTCTCGCTCGGAGGCAGATCGCGCTCAAGCCGCGCGGCGCTTCCGGCGGTGACCGCAGCGGCATGGATGTGGAACCGAGACTCGAGCTCCGTGATCCACTGGTCGACCAAATGCGGGGGACAAAGGACGGCAATGCGATCAATCTCGCCTCGATCGAGGAGTTCGCGGGCGATCAAGGCGCCTTCGATCGTCTTGCCGACACCGACGTCATCGGCGATCAGCAGGCGGACGGGATCGAGCTTCAAGGCCATCAGAAGCGGCACGAGCTGGTAGGCGCGCGGTTCGACCGAAATCTGTCCGAAACTGCGCAGGGGACCAGCGCCTCGCCGCAGCGATAGAAGAAGGGCATCGCGGAGCAGGAGAGCCGCGTCGTGCCCGGCCTTCTGGCGTGGGTCCGGCATCGGAAACGATGCGGGAACCACCGGCTGAGCCTCCAGCCCGAGGTGAATGAGCGTCTGGTCCTCTTCGGAACCGGAGATCGGCCGAACGCGGAGGATCTCCGCACTGCTACCTGTGAGAACGACCCACTCTCGTCCACGGGCGCGGACGAGGCTTCCCGGGCCGTAGGCGAGTCCGGTCATCAGCTCCGGCCCAGAGCCCGCACCAGGCGGTCGAGAGGCTCTTCCCATGAAGACTCGTGGCTCCCGAACGTCACGAGGGCGAAGCCCTTGCCTTCGAGCGCAGCGACCAGGGGTGCCGAAGGTTCATCGAAGATCGCGGCCAGGTAGTGAACCCGCCAGACGAGCGGGACCTGCACACCGTCCACGGACCAAGGCTCCGCATCTGGCAAGGGGAGCTTGCGCTCCCGGATGATCTCGAGCAGGCGCGCAAGTCTGGCATCTCGGTTTGTCGCGACGTTGGGTAGATCAGGCAGCAGCGAAGGAGTCGCTTCGACGACCTTTGTCGTGGAACGCGCCAAGCGCAGTAGCAGAGTCTTCGCCCCGCTGTCGCGGCGGTCGAGCAACTCGTGATCCGGCTGGTTGTAGTACGACATCACGCATCGGTAGCACGCGGCGACGCACGACGTTTCGGGGACATCGGTAAGTTGGGCTGGATCGGTCGGAAGCTTCGCCGGGGCGACGTCGAAATGCATGATCGAGAGGGCTTGAAGAGCGACCTCCGCGAGGCGTGCTGGCTCGGCGAGGAGGCGCGTGAGGACGCCGGCACCACCTTCAGTCGCCTCGTAGAGGAGGAATCCGTTCCGCTTGTCGCGCGTTGGCATGGGCTCGGCCAGGACCTCGCTCTCCTCGAGCTGAAACACCGCCTCAATTCCTCGAAGCAGAGCGTGGTGGACGGTGGCCAAGGTCGTGGGGCTGAGTCCTTCAGTGGAAGGCCGAACGAGAAGCGCGTTCTTCCGGTCTTGGACGATCGGGACGATCCACTGCCGCGGCGCGACAGATGGATCGGCTGGCTCGGTGCTCTCGTCCTCGTTCTTCGCCCAGTATCCAGAAACCGGGTCGATCCTGAAGCCAAACTGCGTGCGGTTGGCGCGGCGGCGGAGGCCCTTGTTAAGGCGCGAGATGGTGGCTCCGGTGCCATACGACAAGCTGAGAATCTCGCCTTCAGTGTCCGTCGTCAGGGCGCGGCGGACATCGAGCAGATGGTCTCGTATGGCCCACTCGAAGGTTGTCTGCAACTCATAGCCTTGACGCTGCCGTTCCTCGTCGTTTGCGGTAATCCGCTCGGCGGGCTGCGTCGCGACGTTCTCGATCCGGTAGATGTAGTTGATGATCTCTGCGTCGCCGAGGGACGCATGACAAGCGTGGCACAAGGACACCGAGTCGCTGAAATGACCGGCTCCGCACTGGCCGCAGATTCGTGCGGTAAGCGTGGGCAGCGTTCGATCTGCAGCGGTCTGATCTCCCTTGAATGAGAGGAGGGCGCGCACCACCCGGTAGGCCCGACCTTCGTGGTAGACAAGGCTTCGGGGCCCGAACTCCGCGAGCGCCAGGAATCGGGGACGCTGTAGGTAAGTCTGTTTGCCCCGGCCGTCGTTCGTCGCCGGTACGAAGGCCATCAGCGGAAGACGTGGAAAGTTGTAGCCAGGAAGGAATCCTTCCGTGGCGAGATACCGGTAGGTGTAGAAGTCGCTCGAGAACGCGCTCGTGCCCTGTTGAAGCAGGTTGAGCTGCTCAATGGCCTGGGCGTGCCGCGTCTGGGCTGCTCGCTTCTCATACTGCGGCGTCGCATAGTTGTCCATCGTGCGGCGGGCGGCGTCCCGCTGCTGCTCGGCGGCAAGGAGCAGGCCTCGCCAGCGGTCGAATGCTCGACCGAAGCGATCGAACGCAGCCTGGGTGATCTCGGCTGCGAAGGCGTCCCGGCCCGGATACCAGGGGGCCAACTCGCGCGACAGGTCTCCCTGTAGGAGATCGAGCACGCGATGAATCCGGTTCTGAGCAGCTAGGGCTACGCGGGTCTGGCTCATCGGCTCCCGGATCTCCGCCTTGACCGGACGTTCCGGGTCATTCAGGACGAGCAGGTTGGCGATGGACGGATCGAGAGGCTGTTCGGTGGAGGCGAGCCATACAGCCTGGAGATGACTCTCGATCAGGTCTCGGTTCGCGAGATCGAGAAGCGGAGGCCGGACTTCGCCGTGCACCATCGCCTTCGGGTCTCGGAAGAAATACTGGTCGTGCGGACTCTGGGAGGCGCAGTAGGTCAGAACGAGTGCTGCCTGTCCGCTTCGGCCCGCGCGACCCGAGCGCTGGGCGTAGTTCGCCGGGGTGGGTGGCACGTTGCGAAGGTAGACCGCGTTCAGGGCGGAGATATCCACGCCGAGCTCCATGGTCGGAGAGCACACCAGAACGGGCAGAAATCGGTTGGCTTCCCCGATCTCCCGGAGTTGGGTCATCGCCTCGGCTAGCTGGCCGCGTTCTTTGTCGCCATAACGGAAGCGCTTTTCGCGAATGGCCCGCCTGTCGCTATCGACTTGGGCCGTGTGTTCCCGGGCTTCAAAACTGAAGAGCGGATGACCCGGCTCCCGAAGCGTCCTTGCCAGATTGGCGTACAGGTCTCGGAAGAAGGCGTTCTCGCCGCCTCTTGCAGGCCCGAGCTTGCCTTGCTTGAACAGAACGCATGCATCGTTCAGTCGGAAGCTCACTGCATCCCCAAATGGCGAAACCTCTTCGGACACCAGTCCATGCACGCACGCCGCGCGCAGGAGCGCTTCTATTACCGCGTCGAACTCCTTCGACTTGAGCGCCTTCACCGCCAGCGGGTCGTCCCACAGCTTTGCGCCGCTCGACGATTCCGAGGCTCTAAGTGCCCTGCCCAGAGCGCTGCGTGAACCGCCTCGAACGATGAGATCCTCATCTGCGAGGGTCAGATTCCTACCCGTAGGTGCGGAGAGCATCAACCATCGCGCTCCGCGCGGCTTCTCGTCCACGCCGAAGCCCCAGGGCGCACGAAGCCGGCTGTGAGACTTTGCGAGCATTTGCTCAATGAACGTTCGGTCGAGGCTTTGGCTGCGGATCGCCATCCACTTCCGTAGGTGATCGAGCACTTCCCGATAGACAGCCTCCCTCGCTCTCGGAGTCGCCCCCCGCAGTACGTCCGGGGCATTCGCGAAGACCTCCTGGTCGGAGGCGAGTTCAGCCAGTCCCAAATAGTCGACCTCGACTAGTCCAAGCTGCTCGAGATTCGGGTTGGTGAACCGCCATCCGCGGCGCTGATCGAACCACACCCGATACGCGAGAACCTGTCGGAGAGTGGACTCAGCCTCCTGAAGGTTGAAGCCCTTGAGGCCAGGCTCGAGAAGCCATTCGGCGCGCAGGTCGGGGTTCTGAGAATCGAATCCGAGCGCTTTCTGCTGTGCGCTCCCAAGTTCCTCGCTGCGTAGGCCCTTGGCCCCGGCCTGTTCAAGCGCACCGAGGAACCCCGCACGAATCAGGCTGACGAAGAGGAAGTCGTTGAAGTGGCCCGCCTGGAGTGCGGCATCCTGGCGGTTGTCCGTGAAACCGAGCAGCTTCCTCTCGAAGGCGCCCAGGCCGGAGTCGCTTCCATGCATCCAACGGAGCGCGCTTGAGACGAGAACCGTCGTGGCCGAGCTGCGACCCTCTGCCGAAAGGGAGGCTAGACGGTTGCGGTCGCGCGCGGCCGTGCTTTGGACCGCGCCGCAGCGCAGGCAGAAGCGGAACTTATTCGGGATGAACCATGATGCGGTCCCCGATCCGAGCTTGCCGTCTGGAGCAACGGCGATCTTCTTCGCGCGCCACGCTCGGTAGTACGACTTGAGCCGGGGGGTGCCAGCGGCATCGTGGTCGAGCCAGTTCTCCGGATAATCCTCATCCCGGTCGGCAAATGTGAAGTCGGGATCGGATGGACTTGGGGTGAGGAAGCCGAAGACCTCGCGTTCCTCCGCGCCATCGAGCACGGGCTCTCCCTCATCGGAGCCGGTGGGTGCGGCGTCATCGATGTCACGCGCTAGGACCACCTGTTCACCGCCATCACGAACGAGGCGGACGGGGTGATACTCGTGGCCACATTCCCGGCAGAAATGGACGGGATAGAGGCGCTTCTCCGGCTCTCCCGGCAGGAATTGCTGACCTTCAGTTGTCACCGAGCGGTGGCCGGGTGCCTCGATCGTCGCATAGGCGTTCCCCGCGCCGCAGATGAACTGGTGGAGCTTGAACGCGAAGAAGCTGCGGTCGCTGGCGTCGGCCTTCTTGGTTCGCTGGCTCTCAGCCACGCTAGATATGAGCAGCAGGTCTCGCAGCGTGGCCCGGCAGGCGGCCAGGTCACGAGCGGCCTCGTCGCTCAGTTTCTGAGCGGCCTCATCGACGGTGAGGGGGCGGGCGCGCACCCAGCGCTGATCCACGTCAGACCATGCAACGCCAAGGCTGGTCTCCACCCAGATGGTGAGGGGGTGGTTTCGGAGATCGGTATCAGAGATGTCTGAGGGGATTCCGGAGTCGATCGCGGGTCCAAGCGCACTTCGGACCGAGAGCGCGTTCCTCTTTGCGTCCGTGACGCGCTCCAGGGTTTCAACGATGACGTTGCTTTGCGGGATCTCAGCGGAGAAGAGCTTGGAGGCGACCCGAGCAACAACCCGGCTCTTGTCGATGATCGAACCCTCGCTAGCCATCGTCGCGGACGTGCCAATGCACTGGAGCCTCTCTGGCGAGAGTCGCTCGCGAACACGACGGACCAGGAGGGCGACGTCTGCCCCCTGTCGGCCGCGATAGGTGTGGAGCTCGTCGAGCACAAGGAAGCTGAGTCCCTCGCAGTTCCCGATGACCTTGCGGTCAACCTGGTCCTGCCTCGTCATCAGGTACTCGAGCATCATGAAGTTCGTCAGCAAGATGTCGGGCGGGTTCTCCGAGATCCGACGTCTCTCGTCCGCATCTTCCTGACCGGTGTAGCGCGCGAAGGTTACTGGCGGCGGGCCTGGGACCTGCGAGAGGAACCGCGACAGCTCCTCGAACTGGCTGTTCGCGAGGGCATTCATCGGATAGATGACGATCGCCCGCGTGCGTGGCGTTCCCCCTTTCCGTCGGTCCGCGATGATCGCGTTCACCATCGGGATGAAGAAGCAGAGGGACTTTCCCGAGCCGGTTCCTGTGGTGACGACGTAGCTCTCGCCCTGGGTTGCAAGCGCGATGGCCTGCTCCTGGTGCTTGTAGAGCGAGAGGGCCTGGCCTTCGGGGGCGGGGGCTGTTCGGAATATTTGGGCGCATTCCGGCTGAAGGACACCGCTGGCCACAAGCTGATCCACGTTCGTGGAGCGCTTGAAGCTGGGGTTTATCTGGATGAGGGGCTCTGGCCAGAACTTGGCGCTCTCGTAGATCGCCTCAAGCTGGTCGCGAATATCCTGGGCGTGGATCGTGGTGAAGGACCGCGCGAACTTCTTGTAGTCGTTGAGGACGACGTCGCGCAAGGCGAAGACGTCCAGATGTGCAACGGTCAAGCGTTTCCTCCGATCCCGGGTGTACGTGTTGGTGTCCCTAATCTTGTGGAGATTTGACTGACGGAAGAATGAAAAAGGGGGAAGCTCCCTCTACCAAAAACCAGACGCCCCACTGGGTGGAACCAGGACGGGGCAAGGAGCTTCCCGTG
>Ga0154020_10002740_pt1 | contig 21440 bp, 37 predicted proteins | sample Klosneuvirus_201_FD_109709 | JGI IMG/M metagenome (GOLD analysis project Ga0154020, IMG submission 109709) | Active sludge microbial communities from wastewater, Klosterneuburg, Austria - Klosneuvirus_20160825_MG | ecosystem: Engineered > WWTP > Aerobic digester > Activated sludge | place... | reverse complement strand
CTCGCTCGATGCCCTGGTGGCGCACACCATCGTCGGCAACGAAGCGCTCGAGGCGGAGTGGCGCTCCGCCAAGCGGGTGCGGCGCCGCGCGACGGCAGAGGTGCTGGTGGAGACGGAGGTGCCTGCCGCCGCCTAGTTCCGCGTGACGACAATTGACGGGCCGGGAGGGCGAGAACCCCACGGTGCGTCCGGGGACCCGAAGCCGGGTCCCCGGAGGTGCCGTGGGGTTCTTTGTTTATGACCGGTTCGGGACGCCAAGACAACGCGTGTGATCAGGCTGCGCCTTCGGTGCCTCCGGACTGCTGGTCATCTGCGAGCACCCGAACGTCCCAGTTGCCTCCAACCGTGGTCCGCTCTGCCTCGAAGCCGTCGGACAGGATCGGAAGGCGCCGAAGCGAGGGATCCCGGCCAATCAGATGACCGAGACCCACGACGTGGTAATCCTCGCCATCGCGATGGCGGTCGCCGCAGAGGAACATCCACTCGCCGTCTTCCCGTGCTACGAGCAGCACGGGCCGTGTGTCCGCGAAAACGTGTGAGCAGACGATGCCGCGGGTCTCTTCCGTCATGGCTTGTCTCTTGGTGGGCGAGGCATTCCCGCTTCCTCCGGCGTGCGTGCTCCCTTGCCACGATTGCACTTCAGACAGGCGCCCACGAGGTTGTCAGCCGAGCTCGACCCTCCGCGTGACCAAGGATCCATGTGGTCGAGCTCAAGCGAACTTGGGTCTCCAGCTCCCGGCTTCGTCGGTCGCTTGCAGTATTCACAACGAACGACGCCGTCTGCGTCGGTGGCACGCTCGATCACTTCTCGTCGAGTGGCCGCCGTGGGCCGCCTGCTTCCACGCGAAGGTCCAACATTCATCGCGACAGCAAGCGGCTGCTCAAGCGCGCTGTCGATCTGCTCTTGTGACGTGGTCGTCACACCCCTGCAACCTGCCAAACAGGCGACGGCGAGTACCGTCTGGCCCACATCTGATGAGAAGAACTTTGTTACCCGAACGTCCCACTTCGTTGGATCCGGCCAGAGCCCGAACGGGTCCGAGTTGTTGATCGGGTCCCCGTCGCCGTACCCGTACAGATTGAGCCCGCCCGCCAGCCCGATCGGGTCTTCCTGCGTGGAATAGACTGCTTCGCGCTGGGTTTCGTGAGGTCGTCGCCGGCGACGGAGGGGCTTCGTCGATCAACCTGATTGCACCAGGACCGCCAAACCCCTCGGGCGCATTGCTGCGCGCCCGCCTTCGCCAACCGGAGTTGGTGCCGGTGGCGGCGATGCCGCCACGGCACAACTGATCAGTTTGGCAGTCCGCCGGTTGCGCGCGACTGCCGTCCGCAAGAAGCGACCCCGGCGCCAGCATCGGCGGAATCAATCACCTGACCGATGCGAACGCTCTGCAAATGAATGCCTCAGTCTTCGGTGTACGCGATCACCGAGAAGCCAAGGGAAAGTCCGAGGCAGGTTCCCAAGAACAGGCCGGCCGCCACTGGCTGAAGTGATCGCTGCAGCACCGCATCCGGCAACACCACAATCTGCATTCCGGCGATCGAGGCAGAGAGGAATCGAAAGTAGTGGCGTATACGGTCTGTCGATGCCGTTCGTCTCGAACACGCCAATATGGCTCCCGATGCGAAGCCGCCGACAGCGAAGAAGAGCAGCGAGACGGGAGTCGAAAGCGCCTGCTCCGCGTGCTTCCTGGATGCCTCGAGAGCAACCTGACCCAAGGTCCCTAAACCGATCCCCGCCACCGCTCCCACGGCACCATAGTGGAGGAGGCCGTTGCAACGCTCTTGTGCCATTGCTCTGCTCACGGGGTCTTCGACAGACATGAGTTCAACGCCTCACCGAGTTCAAGTCCGGAGCCGAAGCCCGGAATCGGAATCATCTTTGCTCCAGCGTAGGCGATGGCTGCTTGTCCATCGAAATACTGAGTTCCGCCGTTCAGGCTGGACTGGAGCTTAGCGAGCCCCATAGCTGGATGCGTCGCCACGCCTGCAGTAATCTCCCTAGCGGTCGCATTCGACAACTGCCCCATCGGTGTTCCCATCAAGTTCCTATGCTGCTTCAGGAACTTGAAGAGCTTCACACCCGTGACCTCAAGCGTGAGCGCAACTGCGGCCTGCCGAAGGTCCGCACGGCAGGTGGCGCGGGCCGCCTCCTTCTCAGCAGCCTCCTTCTTCTCACACTCTTCGCGTTCCTTGTCCGCGAGGTCCTTCGCGCAGGAGCTTAGGCCGAACGGATCGCTGTTGTTGACCGGGTCCCCGTCGCCGTACCCGTACAGATTGAGCCCGCCCGCCAGCCCGATCGGGTCTTCCTGCGTGAAATAGACCGATTGCCGCTCATGTTCGCACCCCCCTGGGGGCCGCGCGGCTGCGCCCGGTGCATGCCGCGCAGGCTCCCCCGCCTGCGCGGTCGGCACCCGGGAAGCGCCACCGCTAGATTGCCCGTTAGCTCACTCTCCTTCGCCTGCCCATCCATGGACGAACAGTTCGAGTTCCTGCGATCGATCGTGCAGCGATTGGATGCCGCCGGGATCCCGTACATGCTCACCGGCTCGCTCGCGCTCGCGATCTGGGCGCGGCCGCGCATGACGCGCGACGTGGACGTCGTGATCGAGGCCGACCAGGCCGCGGTACGTCGCCTGCTGGCTGCCTTTGCCAAGGATAGTTACGCGAGTCCGGAGGCGGCGGCCGACGCGGTCGATGCGCGCGCGATGTTCAACGTCATCCACCTCACGTCGCTGCTCAAGGCCGACTTCATCCTGCGGCGGGAGGACCCGTACGAACGCGCGAAGTTCGCGCGTCGTCGCGTGGTCGATCTCGAGGGATTGCCGGTCGCCGTGATCAGTCCGGAGGACTTGATCCTGTCGAAGCTGGACTGGGCGCGTGGCACCGGGTCCGCCCGTCAGGCGGAGGACGTGCGCCTGTTGCTGCGGGACGTCCCGGGGCTCGACGAGGCATATCTGCGCCAGTGGGCCGCGACCCTCGACCTGACCGCTGCGCTGGAGGCGCTGCGCCCCGATGCATGACACCACCCTCGCCGCCGAGGCACAGCTCAGTGCGATGTACCGCGCGCGCTCGCCGGCGGAGCGACTGCGGATGGCCACCGCGATGTTCGGGACCGTAACGCGGGTGACGCTCGCCGGGCTGCGGCACGAGGATCCGCGGCGGGAGGGGGTCGAACTCCGCCTCGCGCTGCTCGAGCGCTTGCACGGCGACGACCTCACGGCGTCGATCCGCGCGGCGGTGGCGAAGCACGAGCGTGCCGGCGCGGACCAACGCTGAATCGCCAGAACGGATCGTGGCGCGGCACCGGACGCTTGCTCGACCACCCGCCTGCCCAGGGGGCGATTCGTGCGGTGGTCAGCGAGTCACAGGTATGGCGCAACTAGCACGATCACGCCGAACGCGAACCCGAGGCATTCCTCCATCGCCGCCTCTCGGCGCAGTGTCGCCTTGGGGTGCAGGCCAGCGTAGTGCACACTCGGGCACGTTGAGCGCCCGCAGTTGCTCCGTCCGACGCCGCAGCCGACTCTCAGTCCGGCAGCAACGGGAGCTACTGAAGAGACGCCATCGTCGCCTCTCCGGCGACTCATGCGACCGCTCGACCACTAGAGCGAGAGGTCGAGACCCGCGGGGCCCAGGCGTTTGGCGATCCATGCCACATCCACCTCTTTCCCTCCGAGGTCGCGTTGCACCTCCCGCAATGCGACCTGATTCGATGGCTCGCGTTCACTCCATGCGCGCACTCGTCGCGCGAGTTCGACCACATGCCGGTACCATTCGCGCTCGGTGTCGAGTTTCGCACACAAAGTCTCGAACACCCGAATGATCAACTCGAAACGCGAGAGATTGCCGTCAGAATCAGCACCCTCACGGTTCTCGGAGCACGCCAAGCTGTGCAGTCGCAGCGCAAACAACAGCTTTGTCGCGTTCTTACCCTCTACTCTCGCGACTCCTCCCCACCAGAGGGCGCTGAGCTGCCAGGTCAAGAAGGCCTCAGCCTCCAGCGCCGGAACCTGAGCCTCGACCCACGATGGCTCCAGGATGACGGTGGAAGCTGATGGCGAAAGAAGTGCAGTGTGACGATCCCCGAACTTGACCCGGAGGGTCGCTGCCGGAGTCAGATCGAATTGCCCCTCGAGCCTTTGCATTGCTCGCAGGATCATTCCTGAGGCTAGCGATCTCCGGGAGGGCGATTCCCATCCGGCGCCAACGAACTGCCCGGTCGATCGACCGAACGCCACACTCGGAGCGGTTGGCATCTCGGTCAGCGTCACCGTACAAGCGGTCCAACCCTCGCGCGACGGATCATCGGTGACTCCGGTCACAAGCGCACCGGAGCGGAGGCCGGCGGTTGTCATCCGGACCAGATCACGTGGCTCACTGTGGTCACGAAGTGCGCGAGGAACACCGGCCGGAAACTCGAGCGGTGAATCGGCTTCCTCCCATGCGGCGAACAGATCGAAGCAGTGCCGAGCAGGCGACGCGGGAATGGGAACGCTCCACCCACCGTGGACCTTGGTCGTCTGCTCCCCCTCGAGTACGACGCGCCGAGTAGCAACCGGGCTCCTGGCGGCGTCTGCGATCGAGAGAAGGCTGCGTCGTTCCTTTCGGGTGACGTATGAGTATCGCAAGCGCAGCTCACGCGCGCCTTCTTCCGGAAGCAGGAGGTCCACCGCATAGACCGCGGGAGCGTTTCGCAGAGCCAGTCGCTGCATCCGAGCGCGCATCAACTCAAGCATCCGGATCCTCGCGCGTGTTGCCGGTGGACCGTCCGGTCTTCACAGAGCCGGCGGCGTGGCAGGTGGCGTGGCAGGTGGCGTGGCAGGGCATTCGATGGGATTGCACGGATTGGCAGTGGACGGACTAAGGAGGAACAGGAGCACGCCTACCGCTGCTCCACCGATGCCTCGAAGCCATGGCCGTCCCGTCGTCGGCGGCGGACGCACTCCTGGCCTCGCGCGGGGAGTGCTCGGCGGTTCTGGGGGTGTTGGCCCTTCCTCAGGAGGCGGAAGTTGCGGATACGGCTGAGGTCTTACCTCGCCGGGTGGCGTCGAAGGCGCTTCGGGCGGCGGAGTGTTGATCGCTTGGTTTGCGATCAGGACGCTTGAAATACCTGCCATCACCCAGTTGACTAGCGACCTGAAGCTGAACCGGAGGCCGAAGGGATCGTGATTGTTTACCGGATCTCCACCGGCGTACCCGTACAGATTGAGCCCGCCCGCCAGCCCGATCGGGTCTTCCTGCGTGGAATGAACGGCGAGGTGACCGACTTGTCGAGTCGCGCGTGCACCCGCCGGCCGCGACGAAGCTCCAGCGGGCACGCGCCTGAGTGCCACGCGCCGGACGCCCAACAGCCGTTGCTGCCGACGGCGGATGCGCCACCGCTGCAGAACGCGGCGTTAGGCGATTGCTCCAACAAGTACGACATCGTCGCCGGTTCCCGAAACGCCGTCAACACCAGCTGACCGCAACTCATACCGCTTGCCGTCGGCATGTGCGCTGTACTCCACGAGCCGATCCCACCCGTCTCGCAGCCATCGTTCCTGCGGCCGCAACTGCTCGCTCTCGTAAGGAAGCGCGAGCAAGTCCCGAAGTGTTCCGGGCAGCCGGTTGGCTTGTTGCGCGTATCGCCCGATCTCGTCGCGTAGCAACTCTAGTCGTCGTTGCGTAACCCGCGCCGGTGACGCCCTCATGTCCTCAAATCGATCGTTGAATCCAGCGCTGTCTTGCGTCGTTGACACTCTTGGGGTAGGAGCCGCACTCGCCCTGTCACCGCTGTCTACCCGCGCGCACGAACTCAGCATCACGAGAAGGCCGACGATAAGATCACGGCCACTTGTAGTTCTTCCTTTCGTAGTCATCGGCATCGTCCTCCAGCTTGTTCTTGTTGGCGCGTATGAATTTGCGCGCCTCGTCGCCGGCGGTCTTTCCCTTCAACTGCTCGACGTGACGACCTTCGTGGACGAGGACCGTGCCAAGGACAGGAAGCTCGAACACACTGCCGAACTCAGAAGTGCGATTCACAAAGATCTCGCCTGGGCTCTCCGGTGGCACCACGGCAGCGAGGTCTTCCGAAAGGTCTGCGCCGTGTATCTTGCCACCGTGCAACAGTCCCGCGGTCCGTCGCGCGGCCTCGGTCGACATGTTCGCAATCTCGGCCTTCACTGCGCGCCACTCGCCCACTGCTAGTCCACCTGGGCACCTGCCCTGCGCGTCCCGCAAGCCCACCGGGCACAGCCCGAACGGGTCCGTGAAGTTGATCGGGTCCCCACCCGCATACCCGTACAGATTGAACCCGCCCGCGAGCCCGATCGGGTCTTCCTGCGTGGAATGAACGGGGTGGTGACCGACTTGTCGAGTCGCGCGAGCACCTGCCTGCCGCGACGAAGCTCCAGCGGGCACGCGCCTGAGTGCCACCCGCCGGACGCCCAACAGCCGTTGCTGCAGACGGCGGCTGCGCCGCCGCTGCAGAACGTGGCGTTAGGCCCTCGACATCTTGCCCCATCCTTCCACCGCATTGCCAACCGCCCAACGCCGTTGGCGTCACATGCACGTCTGAGAGTTCGGCGCGATTCCAAGAGCATCCTGCACGCTCGATGCACCGACAGCGACAAGCAGTCTGAGAAGGGGCGGGTGAACACCCAGCGAACGTCCCTCGCTGTCCTGAAGCACCGCGATGCCATCGGCCAGCTCCCAGTACGTGATCCGAGTTCGGAGCGACGAGTCTCCGATGCACCCATCCGTACCCGGACTCTCCATTAGTTGGCCGAGTCGAGACCGCATTTCCTCTCTCATCGAGTCCGGTTGAGCCCCAGTGTACCAGAGGTTGACCGATGTTGGCGTCGCCTCCGGCAACGGTGCGCCAGACTCCTGACTGTAGCTCACCAAGATCGAATCGAATCCGCTTCCCTGGGGCAGCTTCAGGGCGACTGAAGACTCGCGACGAATCACCGATGCCGTCGGCGCCCTCCAATCGCGCCAGCGCCGCTGAACATCTACCGAGGGAGCGAGCTCGGCGAGAAGTGCTGAGGTGCTCATATTGGCGGAGCCCCGACAGGAGCTCGCGGCGACAATGATGAACAGCGAGGACAGCACTCGGATCGCGCGGCACAGACTCATGGAGCTCTCTTGGCGTAGTCACCACTACGAATCATCTGCGTTGCCCGAGAAGCACACGTCGCTGCAATCTCGTCCTGGTGTCGGGTTGCACCGTCGGCGGCAGCCTCTCGTCCGGCCTTGTATCCGCGTTCGTTGTTGGACTTGTCGGCGTTCGTATCACTTGCGTCGCTACTGCTGTGCTCCTCATGCCCGCCCGCAGCGTTGCGCGCGCGCTGTTCGCTGTAGTAGGCGGTCATCCAGCACGTCCCGACGATGTGGCGCGCTGCGTTCACAATATCATCGTCACCCGACGCACCAAACAGCGCTCCGATCTCTTCAGCATAGGCGCTTCCGATTCCGCGCGCTCTGGCGGCCATGAGTGCGTCCGCCTTGTTGCGCGACCAGAAGTCCGCCTCGGCGAGCGTCATGCCCTTGTACTTGAACAAGCAGCGTCCCGCAAAGTTCAACACTCCAGGACGGAGCCCCGGGACAGCACACGTCCCGAATGGATCCGAGAAGTTGATGGGATCCCCGTTCGCGTACCCGTAGAGATTCAGGCCGCCCGCCAGCCCGATCGGGTCTTCCTGCGTGGAATAGACGGCCTCGAGACGTGTTTCGCGAGGCCCTAGCCGCGAAACACGCGTCGTCGCTTGCCGCGACCGTGCCAGAAACGCAGGCCAGTTCGTGCGCGGTCTCCCGGCGAAAGCCGCGCACGGTCTCACTGTCCAGAGCTGGTACCGGTATCGGCGCCGACGTCGGGTCGCGGCCTTGCACTCGGTGCTCGCTACATCCCGAGCGCAGAACTCAACATGAGTATCGTGCAGACCAGGATCAGCCCGAAGATGTATCGAGCGAGGCGCCTAACGTCCCGGCGGTCTCCACCCAGCGCCGTCTCTGGCACAGTATGGGTAGCGATGGCTTCTCGGTCTCGGCGGCGGAGCTTGCTCCACGTCGCCACCGCTCCGACGAAGCAATACACGGCCACACCGCCGCCGATCATGCTGACCATGCTATTCATCGTCGCCTTCCCTGAGCAGGGCTCGCCCCCGCGACGATATGCGTGCATCAGTGCGGTGAGGACAATCCTCACCGCGGCCGAAGCTGTAGCCGAACGGGATCGGCAGGCCGAACTTGCGGTCCGTCCAGACAACGACCTTCACGGTATCTGATTCCCGCAATCTCGATGACGAAGTGGCCTCCAGACAGACGATCCGGGCGAGGTCCGTCGCGCGCAGGGTCGTACATCGACTCGAACGCCTCGCCACACCTGCGACGTAACACCGCACGCGCGACTTCGGCAGGTGCTCGCGAGACGCTCGGCTCGTGTTCGGCCGACTCCTCGGCTCCCCGAGCTAGCGAGTGGTGTCGAAGGGCTCCGCCTTTGGCGGTAGCGATCTTAGGTCCAACGTATCCCTTGGACTTGGACATGCGGACGGACGTCGGTTCTCAGTCTTCCGATCTGGCATTCTCGCGAGCACCACACCGCCCTCTTCCGTCATTCGCGGACTGAGGGCCCTAAGGCAATCCGCATCCCATTCATCGGACTGTGGCAGATAGTACAGATCCGCGACCGCGAGTTCCGCCAGTCGCCCGAAGGTCGAACCGAAGACCCTGGGCACCAGACCGCCTTCGTCGTAGCCGAGCAAGACCAAATCCAACCAGCCGTCCGCGTTCGCGTCTCCGGCGGCGACGAGCCCCTCGCGCCCATCGACCATCGACGTTGTCCGCAGCAGTTCGCGCAGTGCTCCGTCCACTCGAACAAAGAACACCAACGGGATGGAATCCGACGGCGGCGCAACCCGGTACTGGAGGATGAGATCTTCTGTCCCGTCGCAATTGATGTCCGGGCGCGAATAGGCGAGGAGTTGTGCACCCGGAGGGAGGACGCGGTCCGCTGCCAGCTGTGAGTCGCTCGGACTACTTGAGAGCCAAGGCGGATCAATCGCCTGCATCACACAGGCGGGGGTCTTCTCGCCGGCTAAGCTGTCGTGACCCTGCTCCGACTCACGGGTGCACCCCGCTGCAACGACCATGAGCGCGGCGCGAACAGCGAGCCAAGGCCATCGATGCGTCCGAGTCATCCCCACTCCGCTCACGGGTTCCAAGGGTTGACAACCTTTCCGTTCTGCTCCTTCTGAACGTGGACGTGTGCTTCCCTTCCCGATGTCGCGGAGTTTCCCGTCGTCCCGAGCTTCCCAATCTTGTCACCTCCTTCAACTACGTCTCCCTCCTTCACCAGCGCCTTCTCAAGATGGAAGTAGCCTACGCGCTCTCCCTCCTTGCCAGATGACGAAATCCAGACTCGGATGCCTCCGTCGTTACCGTCTTCGTCGGGAACGACCTTCGTGACCGTACCGTCGTACACGGCGTAGACATTGTCACCGACCGAGCCTGCCACGTCGACCCCGCCGTGCTGATACTTCTTGCCGTTGCGGCGGGTGCGCTCCACGAACCCGCTACCCCTTGTGCTCTCGGTGCCGTCTAGGCGCGCCAATCGCATCTCTGGCCGCACCACTGTACAGGGCATTCGGTTGCCCGCCGCGTCCTTGCAGTCAAGGCCAAATGGATCCGAATAGTTGATTGGGTCGCCAGCCGCGTAGCCGTAGAGGTTCGTGCCACCCGCCAGCCCGATCGGGTCTTCCTGCGTGGAATAGACGGCCTGGCACTGGGTTTCGCGAGGTCCTCGCCGGCGAGGGAAGGGCTGCGTCGATCAACGTGATTGCGCCAGGACCGCCGAACGCCTCGGGGGCATGGTTCGCCCGCCCTCGCTAATCGGATTGGTGCCGGTGGCGGCAACGCCGCCACCGGCACAATTCATCAGTCAGGCCGAACGTACTGTCGCGAAGCGCTCAGCAGACACGCAACAATCAAGTCGTGATGACAAACCAACCGCTAACGAACCGAATGCCCGAGTCAGATCCCCGCAACACGAGCAAGGAAACGACCTGTCGTTCCACCACGCCGCGCGTCGCCGTCGAGTCCATGATTGAGTAGGAGCGATCATAGATCAGACTGTCGCCTGAAACCCGGGCCGGCTCGCCCAAGACCCGGCGCATCTCTGCGAGTGGCATCCCAACTGACACTCCCACGTCCGTTCTCACCGTAGCAAGTGAGTAGTGTGCGTTCAGGCAACTCGCCGGCTCACTCGGTGGCTCTTCCGGACCGCGAATCTCGTATCCCAATACGTAGCCGTCGGGCCCGCCAAGAGCATTCGAACTGAGAACGAGCCACCCCTCCAGCTTGAAGGCGCCGAGACGGAAGCAGACACTTCTCCCTTCGCTATCGCGACGCGGCGGTCGCGGCGCGTCAGTGCTCAACAAGCCCTGCACCGACGCGAGCGTGAAGTTGGAATCGAGCACGATCTCCACGTCGCCGACGCGCACCATCCGCGTCGTCGTTGCCACCGTGTCACCCCGCGAAGGTATGGTTGGCGTCGAGTGCTCAGCGGAGCGCTGACCCTCCTCGCCGCACGATCCCGAGAGAATCAGGAGAGGAAACAGTCTTCCGAGACATCGCATGCGCGCAGTCATCCGCTTCCTCACTTGACGACCGTAAGTTCCGTAACGTTCCGACTCTGCATCCAACGGCGAGCGGACTGGTCTGCCACGATGCATCCTTCGGATGCCGACTGGTTCTCGCGACGGTTGTCGGCGTGAACGAGAAACCCGCCGCGACCGAAGAGATCCGCTCCCGGCTGAGGTCTGAGCACGAACGACGGATTCCCGAGCCGTCGATGCCGCTCCTCTCCTGGAAGGACGTCATATACGCCGGGCGGAAGCGGGCCTCTGTTCGAAAGCCGCACGGCCGTCGCGTCATTCACAAAGCCAGGCGCGCCTGAGTACCCGCGCGTCGACATCCGCTCCGTCACGCAGGTTCCGCTCGCGCACTCTCGCGAGACAGTGCAAGACATGGCGCCGGTGGACTGAGAGTACGTGCACTCGGCGACCGCCGTCGTGTCGGAATCACCGCCTTCCGTGGCACAGAGCCCGAACGGATCACCGAGGTTGATCGGATCGCCGTCGGCATACCCATACAGATTGAGCCCGCCCGCCAGCCCGATCGGGTCTTCCTGCGTGGAATGAACGGCCCCGCGACCGGCTTGTCGAGTCGCGCGAGCACCCGCCTGCCGCGTCGAAGCTCCAGCGGGCATTCTCCCGGGTGACACCCACCCGACGCCCAACGACTGTTGCCGCAGATGGCGCCGGTGACGCCACTGCAGAATGCGGCGTCAGGATTGAGCAATGGGTGGCCTCACGCCCTAGCGAATAGGCGCCGACGCTCGGACAGAATCCAGCACCGCGCGCGCTCGGCGAAGAGAGTCGCCGGAGACGCGCCAGTGAATCTGCGTCGTGTCGCCCATGGGTGCGAAGTCCAGGCCTCCGTTCGAGATGCCGCACACGCGCCACGTCCCGCTCGAACCAGTCGCGACGAGCTTCCACGTTGCGGTGTCTCTGAGCGTCGCGAGCTGCACCATCCGACCATCCGGCGTCGAGTCTCGCCGCTCGGAGGCAACGGTAATGATCTCAGCGCTAACAACGGCGGTATCGTCGCGCAACTCAGAGGCAAGGATATTGGCGCGCGCGAGCCAGAATCTTGGCTCCACCGCTCCAACGGGCTCACACACCTCCAACGAGAGTGCATTGACCGTGTCGCGTTCGTAGTGATCGACAACCTGTGCGTCGAGGAATCGGGCGAGCGTCTGCTCGGCCTGCGTCCTAGACTGCGAAGCGCGCTCCCGGCTCGTATCCGAATCGGCGGACCGACACGCATGAACCAACAGCACGGGGAGCGCGAGAACTCCGAGTACAGCAATCCGACGGTTCGTCATTCTGGGTTCACCAGCGGGCGGAAGAACTGCGGCTTTCCGGGGCCGAAAGTACCCGCGTTGAATATTGTCGCCGTCGTATCCCCATCGCGATAGCCACGCCGATGGCCTGAGGGGCGTCCATTGTTCGACATCGCCCACACACTGCCATTCCGGCTGTCGATTCCCATGAGGACGCCCGCATGCCCGCCCTGAACCACCATATCGCCGGGCTGCGCGGACGCCTGGTCGACTTCGACGAAGCCGGGATGATCCCCTCCTCGAATCGCACTAGTCGACCGCTTGTCCTTGATGCTCTTGCCGTAGGCCGTCATGCAATACTGCACGCAGTCTCCAGAGCGGGACCCCAGCGCTGGGTCGCCGGTCTTTCCCTGCGAATACGTCCATTCGCCTGACATCGCCGCGTCGTTCAGGTAGGCTCTCCCCTGATCCTTACTCGCCATGTTGTCTGGGCAGGGGACTTCCTTCCCCTTCTCGAGGCAAGCTAGGCCGAACGGATCGCTACCGTTTATCGGATCGCCGTTCGCGTAGCCGTACAGATTCGATCCCCCCGCCAGCCCGATCGGGTCTTCCTGCGTGGATGGACCCGCAGCAGCATCGTACCGTCGAACCGCGCCGTACTCCCGCCGCTCGGAATCATATTCCCGCTTGGGCGGCCCTCGGAAGGGTGGCGAACGCCTGTCTGGAGAGCGAACTTTCGGAAGCTCTCCTCCATGGGGTTCCGATGCGATCCTACACCGCGATCATTGAACGAGATCAGGACACCGGCCTCTTCGTCGGGTACGTGCCGGGGTGGCCCGGCGCGCACTCGCAGGGCGCGACGCTGGATGAGCTTCGCGAGAATCTGCTCGAGGTCATCGAGATGCTCCGCGAGGACGGTGAGCCATCTCTGGAAGCCACGTTCGTCGGCACGCAGACCTTGGACGTGGCCTGAGCGGTGGGGCGCATCCCACCACTCCGACCGCGCGTCGTCGTCTCGATCCTCGGCCGCTTGGGATTCTTCGAGGTGCGACAGCGCGGCTCGCATCGGCAGTTCCGGCATGCGGACGGTCGAGCCACGACGGTTCCTGATCACGGGAGCCGCGACATCGCCCCGACCCTCGTCCGAGTCATCGCACGTGACATCGGCCTGAGCGCGGAGGAGTTCGTGGACCTTCGCTGAGCGCTCGCTCGCGACTGTGCGGTCCGAGGACCTTGGGAGAACGCCTTCCTCTCGCTCCGGGTGGTGCGACAGCCGAAGTGCCGCGCCGAACCCATGTTGGAGCCGACGGCCGCGAGGGGCCGCGGCTCAACACGTGGTTAGGCTCGCGGGGGGCTGATCACTACGGAGCCTGTGAGGGCACCGACTTTCTCTCCGGAAAGATCTCGGCCTCACCATCAGAGAAGATCGGCCTCATCAAGAAATACGACAACGCGAGAAACGCTAGCGCGAGAAGTAGCACGAGGGGCCCTCGCACTCGGGTGGGTGAACGATCTCCGTTAGACACTGTTGGCTGCCCTCTCACGGCTTGAGTAGGTGGGCGCCCGCATATCCATCTGCATCGGCCTCGAGAACCTTATGGAAGCCTCGGCTTCCCCCGAAGATGCGAGCGAACCAACCAAGCTCCCGCAACTGCTGAACATGGCGATCCTCGTGGGCGACGATCTTCGCGACCATCCAGGGGTCGAACTTGAAGACGTTCACATCGATTCCTTCGCCCCACGAAGCACTTCGATTCAGACGAATGATATCCGGAGAAGTGCCCTTCACTTCGCCGTACACGTCCGACGCGAGGTTGTCTCCTTGAATTCTCCCATCGTTCAGTGCCGTCAGCACTCGCCGGCGAGCGGAAGACGACCGGAACGGGATGCAGGGGGCAGCTCAGCCGGCCAATTGGGCTCCGCCTCTTCGGGTTCCGCGAGCGGGTCGTCGTCTGCGCAGGCCGGATCGAGCGGCTCCGAAGCAAGCGGATCTTCCAACGCTTCGAGTCCTGGGTCCAGCAAGGGAGGCGGATCGGTCGGGCCGTGGGGTGCTCTCGACGCCGTCGGTGGTCAGCAGTACGACAACACCTTTGCCGACTTCAACAAAGAGCATCACACGCAGCGGGTGCTCGACAACGATGAACCGTGCGACAAGTACCTCGCGAGCTTCGCGGCGACAGCATCTGCAATCAACGCGGCGAATATCGCGTACAATCCGCTAAGCACAAACAGCAACGCGGTCGTGTCCACGATGCTGCGTCGAGCGGGCATTCCAATTCCGAGGCCAGCGGTCCGCGCGTACGGTTGGGGTTCGACTCTTGTTCCTTGAGGTGGAGCACTATATGTACAAACTACTCCTCTTGCTGGGCGGGCTCTTGGGATGCGCTCAATCGACACACTATGATCGAAGTGACTCGGAACAAGAGCGCCTACGAGCGGCCTTGCCGCACGGCACACGGCTCGAGGTCGCAAGATCGCTGCTAGACTCTCTGGGCATCGCCAACGTCGCTGTTGTTGATTCGCCTCTGGTGATGCGAGCTTTGGTTCGCGAGACGTCTCGAAGCGCCGTCACAGTTGGCAATCTTGAGGTGATGCTCTATTTCACCGCTGACAGTACGCTCTCACGCCTTCAGTTCAAGAAGGTGTTTATCGCTCCCTGACTCCAAGCCTGAGCGATCGCACGGCCACTCAACGCGCCAAACCGGACCTTCTGCAGCGACAGCGGAGCCGCCTACAGTAGCAAGAGCTGTGGGGCGCCCCGCGAGGCGCGCCAGCGCGTCTTTCCACTTGGACGGCGCCGCGGGTTGCTCACCGAGGGCCATCTCGACAACTCAATCGCCATACCGTTCATTCCACGCAGGAAGACCCGATCGGGCTGGCGGGCGGGTTTAATCTGTACGGCTACGCTGACGGAGATCCGGTCAACAACTCGGACCCGTTCGGGCTCTGTCCGCCAGTTTGGATGTGTCGCGCTGCTGTCGCGGGTGGTGTCGCAGTCGCTTCAGCGGGCGCAAGCGCTAGCGGTGTGACTGCCGCCCGAGTTCTCGTGGGGATGCTGGCTGGTGCGGGTCCCGGAGCCACCTTCGGCAGTGCGGTTGTGCTTGGCGGACTGATGCTGCAGCCGGCGTTTCCGGGTGACGGAGAGCAGATTGCCAGGCCGAACAGTGGCACCTTCGCCGCTGAAGCCACGGCGGTGTACAGCAAGGGCGCCGAGGACGACGAGGTCAGCGGTGGGCATCGCAAAGGGGCTCGCGAAAGCACCCGCAAGCGTCACGAAGAGGGTGAGAGGCGCCGACGGCTGGATCAGGGGCGAGAGAAGGGCGATTCGCGCCGGCCTCCCAACCCCAACAAGCACGGGAATCCCAAGAAGCAGGACCCCGAGCCGCAGAGCGGTCCGGAATCGAACTCCACGAGCGAACTTCTCACCATCTCCTCGAACCATGAGTAGACCCACCGCAGCCCTCACCCGGGCGAAAGCGAGCTCCTCGCTGGTTCGGCTGGTTCGAGGGCGACTCGAAGACGACTCAACGGCCCTGATCGGTGTGCCCGTCGGCATCGGCAGAGAGTGGGTTCTGCTCGCGCGCATGGATGACGCGATTCGGTTCGACGGTTTCGACGCTCTCCGGATTCGCGACCTGACGAGAGTCGAACACGAGTTTGCGCATCGCTCGTTCTATGTTGATGCGCTCAACGCCAAGCAATGCCGAGTGGCGAGACTACCGCGTTTTGATCTGACCGACGCCCGCTCGACGATTGCGAGTGTGCAGGCAGCGTATCCACTCGTGGTGATTGACCGCGAGCTGGGAAGCGCCGAAGGCGCAGTGATCGGACAAGTCCTGAAGCTGTCCACGAGTAGCGTCCTTCTCCGAACAGTTTCGCCAAGTGCGCGGTGGCATCGCGAACATCTGCGAATCGACCTCGCTGACATCACACGCATCGGGTTTGACGGCGAGTATGAGAAGTCTCTGGCTATGGTGACGAAAGTTCAAATCGCTGAGTGGTCCTGAAGCGGCAGACAGCACCGAGCGCGTCACCCTCAGTTCGTTCCATCGCCTGAGCTCTGAGGTGCGGCCGGCGGTGAAATGGTGAGCCAGGTGCGCGGTGATTGCGGTGACGCGCCCTAGGACAGTCGTGCCGAGCGCTCGATGAAGCTGACCCGAGGGGGCGCCCCCACCGTTCAATCGGCCAGAGTCATCGACGGGAGCGCCATGGTTCGCGTTTCACCGCATGACGCCGAACCACGCGCGCTGCAGCGGCGGCGCCGTCTGCTCCAGCAGGACCTCAGGCCCCGCTTCCGCGTCGACGAATGCGGACGCGATCCGGCTCCACCAGCCAGAGCGCGCCGCGCGGTGACTCGGTCGCGAGCAAGCGCGCGGCGCCTTCCAGGCACGCCACTGTGGCGTTGATCGATTGATCCGGCGGCCGGAGCAGGATGATCCCGGGCGATGTCGCGGGATGCACGAGCCGCACGTCCGAGAAGTCCGTGTCGAGGGTGACCAGCACACGATCCTCACGCTCGCATGCGTCGCGGATGACCGCGTCGAGCGTCGAGGCCAGGCCCTCCTCGTGCACGTCGTGCACATCCCCGCCACGGGCTTCGAGCACGGCGCGCGCCGCACGGGGCAGATTCTCGTCCAACTTGAAGCGCACGCTCAGGCCGGAATCGGCAGGATGCGGTCGTGCGCGATCGCCGCCGCGAACGCCAGCGCGGCGCGAATGTGCGCCGGAGTCAGCGAGGGGTATTCCGCAAGGATGGTCGCCTCAGTCTCGCCGGCGGCCAGATTGTCCAAGATGACGTAGACCGGAATCCGCGTCCCTCGCATGCAAGGCTGCCCGCCCTGCCGCCCGGCGTCGATTGTGATGTGTTCGCGCCAATCCATTCGGGGCCTCCAGAGGTCAAGGCCGGAATCTACGCGATCTCAAGTGCCGATGCCGTCCGGTGGGTCCCGACGCCTGCCGCCAGCAACTCCGCGACGTGCCACGCGTCGATCCCGTGCCTCTTCCGGAGCCAGTGCGCCAGCGCGGGGGCAGTTGCGCGTCGACCCAGAGCACCCCGACCGCAGGCGCGTCCGTCATCCCCGGTTACGCCGCGACATTCGGATGGTTCAGGCGCCGCGCCGCATAGAGCAGGCATGCGGCGATGTCGTCGGCCTCCAGGTACGGATAGTCCTCGAGGATCTGCGCGTGCGACTCGCCGGCCGCCAAGAGCTCCAACACATCGATCACGCGCACGCGCAGGCCCCGAATGCAGGGGCGTCCCCCGCATTGCTCCGGACGGACGGTGATGCGCTGAAGCAGTTCGGCTGGCGTCATGGGCGTGGGGTGAGGACCTCGGAAAGGTAGGCCGGCGGGTCTCGACGGGAAGGCGGGCGGTACACTGCGCCGCGGCACGCGTGCGGGGACCGACGGCGCCTCGGGACGCCGCCCACCGATGCCGCTGTGTGTCCCGTACTCCGCACGCGGGCGTCGTGTCGCCGTGTCGGCTGGACCGCCATCGACACCGCCCGTAGCGCGCGCATCGCAGTACGCGGGCGCGCGCGTTGGCAAGCCCAGCGGACCCTTGCCCGTGTCCCTCTGTAACGGTCTATTCCACGCAGGAAGACCCGATCGGGCTGGCGGGCGGGCTCAATCTGTATGGGTACGCGAACGGCGATCCAATCAATTTCTCGGACCCGTTCGGGTTGACGGCTATGGACACGCAGGTGCAGTGCCGCGACGTCGGCGGCACCGGCGAAGGGAATGGCGCGCACTGCGCGGTCCGCGTGGTCGACAAGGAGCGTGGTCTCGACGTGACTATCGAGCTACTAAACGAGGATACTAACCAGATTTACTGGCGGTCGGTGCCGGGTGAGGCGACGAAGGAAGGCTATTCTGAAGGCGGGTGGACCACTGTAGCGGTGCCTCAGGGGATGACGTCGCGAGAGTTTGACGACAAAGTGTTGCAATCAGCGCTCGGCCGAACAATGGCCACACGGGGCGTCGACTATTCGATGTTCGGCAGCAAGAACTCCAATCGATTTGTATACGATGTCATCAACGGCGCCGGAGGTCGTGTGCCAGGAGCAGCTGCCGCTGGCTACAGACTCGCTCCAGGTTTGTGCGGTGGGAGTGGCATGAGCCGCGGCCGGAATTGCGCGCCATGACGCGAAGCATTCTACGCACGGTTGCATTGGGAGCACTGTGCGGCTTTATGGTTGGGACCGCGATTGTGGCTGTGCTCGCAATCCTTGCGTTGCAGCTCAACCCACCCGGCGGCATCGCCGAAGCACGCGCGTGGTTTGGACTCTACGCCATTGTCTGGTCGCTTCCTACGTCGCTTGCGCTGGAGTGGTTCCTTCCCACCGTTCGATCTCGCGGCATGGCTGTCGTCCTCCTCGTCCATTGGGCCCTCGTGGGAGCCGCTGGCAGTTCAATAGTCGCCTGGATTCGGCACCGCAGAGGGTCAGGCCAGTAGGTCCCTAGCGACGCGTTAACCCACGGCCGCCCACCGGGCGGCCGTGGGTTTCAACGGCGGTTAGCATGCGTGGAGCAGGCAGTTCCACGCAGGAAGACCCGATCGGGCTCGCGGGCGGGCTCAATCTCTACGGCTATGGCAACGGCGATCCGGTCAACAACTCGGATCCCTTCGGGCTCTGTCCGGATGCTTGTGTTCTCGAGACCGGAGCGGGACTTTTCATCGCCGGAGTCGCGGTCATAGCGACGGCGGCGGCGATCGCGAACGGCGAGGAGCTGGGTGCGGCGCTCAACGCGGGCGTGGATGCTGCCAAGCAGACCTTCGGTGCGATGACCGCGTGGGCGAACAACAGGGCTCTCGGTGGACGAATCCGCGGCGAGATGAACGTCGTCAACCAGCACTTCGGATTCCTCGCCGGAGCCGGCGGACCGGGAAAGGGCGATCCCGATGACCCTCGCAATCGCGACAAGTGGAAGAAGGACATCGAGCGCCACATTCGTGAGGCCCAGAAGTACATCGACAAGCTGAAGGGCGACAGAAACAGGGAGCCGTATCAGCAAGCCCTCGAAGAGGCGAAGCGAAGGCTCGCTGATACCCCATAGGAGAACGGCCTCATGACCAGTCCAGCTGACTCCACGACATCCAGGGCGCTGGCAGCGGCACTTGCACAGTGGTTCGACCGCGCCGGGGTGCAAAGTCCGGCGGCGGCGGTGAACCTTGCCGACGTACTGCATGCCGCGAAGCAAGCCGAAGCGGCGGTTCAAGCGCTCATGACCCTCAACGCGGGCGATCGGACTCACGCGGAACAGGCCATCGACGAGCTCGGCAAGTTGCACGCGTGGCTCTTCACCGAGATGAAGCCGCACCTCGCGGAGCTCGAGGCCACCTGGTCCTCGATCGAGGCGCCAGTCGTGGCGCTGCTCCCCGATGATTCATGAGTGTCCGGACGGTAAGCGAGTGGCGCTGACGCCGCGCTGACGCGGTCAGGGCGCGGACCGCACCAGCGGCCGCTCCTTCGCCCCCTCCACCGGCAACGCCGCATCCCGGCTCCACTCCTCGAACGACCCGTCGTACATCCGCACGTCCCGCCCGAGCACGCGCAGCGCGAGATACATCCAGGAGCCCTGCACCCCGATGTGGCAGTAGCTCACCAGCGACTCGTCCGCGCCGATCCCGGCCGCGCTCACCAGCCCCGCGAGCTCGTCGCGCGACCGCAGCGTGCCGTCGGCATTCGTCACCGTGCTGAACGGCAGGTTCACCGCGCTCGCGATATGCCCGCCGCGCGGCATCTGGTTGTCGCGCAGGTCCTGGTAGAACACCGTGTCGCGCGCGTCGACGATCCGCATCCCCGCCTTGCCGACCGTCGCGACGACGTCGGCGGTGGTCGCGCGGCGCGCCAGCTCCGGCGCGAGCACGAGGTCCGTCGAGGGCGCGACGCGGTCCCCCGCGCCGGTGGCCACCTGGCGCGACTCGCGCGTCCACTTGGGGTACCCGCCGTCGAGCACCGCGACGCGCCCCGCGAGTCCGGCCCACTCGAGCGTGAAGAAGGCGCGCCCCGCGCGCACGAAGGTCGCCGGCTGGTCGAACACGATCACCACGCGGCTCGTCGCGGTCACGCCCTTCGCGCGCAGCACGGCCTGCAGCGCCTCGGCCGCCGGCAGCTCCACCCGCAGCGCGCCATCGGCCGCCGGAGCGATCAGCTCGCGCGCGTAGTCCACCGCGACCGCGCCCGGCACATGACCCTTCGCGAACTCCTCGGCCGTGCCGAACTGCAGGATCACGAGGTCGGGCCGGCCGATCTCGCGCTGGAGCCACTCGGTGCTCACGAGCGGCTCGATCGCCGCCCGCTGCGCCTTCGCGGCCGGGGCGAATGCGAACAGCAGCAACGCCGCGGCGCACCAGGCCGACAGGCGCGCGCTCACTTGAGCACCCCCGCCGCGTGCCCGACCTTCTTCATCGCCCGCACCGCGTAGTCGAGGTCGTCGCGCGTGTGCGCCGCCGAGATCTGGCAGCGCAGCCGCGCCGTGCCCTGCGGCACCACCGGGAAGCCGAACCCGGTCACGAAGATCCCCTCGTCGAGCAGCAGTTCGCTCATCCGGATCGCGTCGGCGGTCTCGCCGATGATGATCGGCACGATCGGCGTCTCGCCGTCGAGCGGGTTGAAGCCCGCCTCCTTGATCGCGGCGCGGAAGTACTGCGCGTTCTCGCGCAGCAGCGTCACGCGCTCCGGGTGCGCCTCGATGTACTCCACCGCCGCCAGCGCGCTCGCGGCCACGGTGGGAGGGAGCGCGTTCGAGAAGAGCTGCGGCCGCGACTTCTGCGTGAGCGTGTCGCAGAGCGCCGCCGGACCGGCCACGAAGCCGCCCGCCGCGCCGCCGAGCGCCTTGCCGAGCGTCGAGGTGATCACGTCCACCTCGCCGAGGACGCCGAAGTGCTCGGCCGTCCCGCGCCCCGTCGCGCCGAGCACGCCGGTCGCGTGCGAGTCGTCCATGATCACGATCGCGTCATGGTCGCGCGCGATCTGCAGGATCTGCGGCAGCTTCGCGACGCTCCCCTCCATGGAGAAGACGCCGTCGGTCCAGATGATCCGCCGCCGCGCGCCGGCGTTGGCCTTGAGCTTCTCGACGAGGTCGTCGAGGTCCGAGTGCTTGTAGACGCCGGTGGTGCACTTGGTGATCGCCTTGGCGAGGCGGATCGAGTCGATGATCGACGCATGGTTGAGCGCGTCGGAGATGACGAAATCCCCCTCCTCGGCGATCGAGGCGGTTAGCCCCTCGTTGGCGTTCCAGGCGGAGACGTAGCTCATCGCCGCCTCGGTGCCGGTGAAGCGCGCCAGCGCCTGCTCGAGATCGCGGTGCACCGTGAAGGTGCCGCAGATGAACCGCACGCTCGCGGTCCCGGCGCCGAAGTCGTGCAGCGCCTTGATCCCGGCGTCCACGACCTCCTGCTGGTCGCAGAGGCCGAGGTAGTTGTTGGAGCTCAGGATGAGCACCTCGCCGCGCCCTTCCATCTTGACCCGCGCCGACTGCGGCGAGGAGAGATGGTTGAGCTTCTTGAGGGTGCCCTTGGACTTGAGGTCGTCGAGGCCGGACTGGAGTTGGG
>Ga0154020_10002739_pt1 | contig 21442 bp, 24 predicted proteins | sample Klosneuvirus_201_FD_109709 | JGI IMG/M metagenome (GOLD analysis project Ga0154020, IMG submission 109709) | Active sludge microbial communities from wastewater, Klosterneuburg, Austria - Klosneuvirus_20160825_MG | ecosystem: Engineered > WWTP > Aerobic digester > Activated sludge | place... | reverse complement strand
TCAAGGACTTCGGCCGCATCGCGGGCTCCAATGCCGCTCGGGAGATGAGCCTAAAGATGCAGGCTATCTTGCAGCGGCTCTCCGAGCTCCCGGTGCCCAGCCTGGCGGCGATCGACGGCGATGCCCACGGCGGAGGCTGCGAGGTGGCGCTGTTCCCCGACATCCGCGTGGCGACCCCAGGGAGCCGCTTCATCTTCAAGCAGCTCGACATGGGGCTGATGACCGGGTGGGGCGGCGGCCAGCGGCTCGCGCGGATCGTCGGATACCCGCGGGCGCTCTTGTGGTTGTCGACCGCCGCCACGGTGAGCGCGGGCGACGCTTTGTCGCAGGGGTTGGTCGATGAGGTGGCGCCTGGCGGGAACAGCGCGCGGGCCTGGGCTGAGCGTCTCGCGGCCAAGATCGCGGAGAAACCGCGAGCTTCGCTGGTCGCGCAGAAGGCGGCGCTGTCGATGAGCCAGCGCCTATCACCAGCGGGGAGCGTCGCTTACGAGGCTGAGCGCTTCGCCAGCACGTGGGGGAGCGACGCCCACACCCAGGCGGTCGCGCGCTTTCTTGGCCGCAGTCGCGGCTGAGGCTCGCCGCTCGTCCGACGAACGGCCGTGCAGGTCCATTGTCCTCCGCCGTCCGGCGGATAGGGCCGGCCATAGTGAGCCCACTACAGTCTCGGCATGGCCTTCCTCCCATTCGCGCACGAGCTCCTTCGCGCGCTCTGGGTCGAGCGGCGGGCTACTCCCGAGCAGATTCGCGAGATCCGGGATCGCCGCCTGCGCCAGCTGATCATCGAGGCCAAGGAGAAGAGCGTGCTGTGGCGAGAGCGCCTGGAGCACATCGATCCCGCGCTGCCGATCAACCTCGCGCAGATCCAGCCCATCACCAAGGGCGAGCTGATGGCGCGCTTTCAAGACTCCATCGCGGGCGACTCCCTCGACCGCAGCGAGCTGGCGGCCTTCGTCCAAGATCCCGCCCGCGCCGGGCAAGCGCTCAAGAAGAAGTACGTCGTGGCCACGACCTCCGGCACCACCGGCGAGGTCGGCTACTTCGTCACCGGCCGCGACGCCTTCGCCCGGCTCAACGGCGCGCTCTTCGCCCGCGTGCTCCGCTACCGGCTCTCGCCGTCTGAGATCGCGCGCTTCTCCTTCGGCCGCCGCTACCGGATGGCGATGGCGATCGCCACGACTGGCCACTTCATCACCCGCCTGGTCGCCGGCTTCCGGCCGATGCTCACCCGTGGGCTGGTCGACGTGCGGCCCTTCTCCATCCTGGCCCGCATGGAGGAGACGGTGCACGCGCTCAACCGCTACCGTCCGCACTACCTTCACGGCTACGCCACCTTCGTCGAGGCGCTGGCCCACGAGCGCTGCGAGGGCCGGCTGGCGATCGATCCCGAGTTCATCTCGCTCGGCAGCGAGCCGGTCTCCATCTCCGCGCGCCAGGCGATCGCCCGGGCCTTCCCCCGCGCGCAGATCGTCGAGACCTACGGCGCCACCGAGTGCCTGGCCATGGCCAACCAGTGCAGCGCGGGCCGCCTGCACGTGAACGAGGACCTGGCGATCCTCGAGCCGGTCGACGCCGCGGGGCGCCCGGTGCCCGTCGGTCAGCGCAGCGACAAGGTCTACGTCACGAACCTCCTGAACCGCACGCAGCCGCTCCTCCGCTACGAGATCGGCGACGCGGTCACCATCCTCGACGACGAGTGCCCCTGCGGCTCCTCGATGCGCTCGATCCGGGTGGAGGGGCGCGCCGACGACACCTTCTACTTGGCCGACGCGCAGGGGCGCATCGGCGCGCACCCGCCGCTGCTCTTTGAGAGCTTGTTCCTCGGGATCCCGGGGCTGAAGCAGTATCAGCTCGTCCACGAGACGCAGAACCAGCTCTCGGCCCGCATCCTGCTCGAGACCGGCGCCGACGCCGAGCGCGTCGTGCACGCCGTGGAGCGCGCGCTCGGGGAGTACCTCGAGCGGCACCGCCTGGAGTCGGTAGTGCAGGTCTCGGTGGAGCCGGTGGACGCGCTGGATCGGACGTCCGGGCACAAGCTGCGGCAGATCTACAGCAAGGTCCCGGCGCGCCGATCCTGAGCGCCTGGCTGCGCTTCGCTTAGATGACGTCGATGTTCTGCGTTACGACCGCGCTGTCGTCGGCGACCCATTCGAGCGTGGCCTTAGTGACGCCGGCGGTGACGTTGGTGCTCACGGTCTGGGTGATGCTGGTCCCGCCGACTTGAGTCGTGGGCGGGAGGTTGGTGATGGTGTCGAGCACGACGTTGCTCGAATTTCGGAGCGTCAGCTTCATCTGCTTCAGCGGGAAGGGGTGGTCGGTGTAGCCGCTGTTGATGGTGCCGTCGAGCTTCTTGATCGACGGTTTGTAGGTGCACGCGTTGCACGGGCTGGTGTTCCCGACGGGAGTCGGTGCGTCGCCCTCACCCGGCAGGGCGCTTGCTAGAGAGAGAGAGAGAGAGAGAGAGTGTGTAGTAGTAGGAGCTTCATTTGGTGAGAATCCCAAAATCGCCTGGTACGCGCAAGCCCCTTGCTGAGCGGATGCTTCCGTTAGGCCTGCCCTCAACACTGGCGCTACTCTCTGAAAATAGCGCGCCCCGAGCCAAGGCGCATTCCCAGTCAAGCAAATGAGAGGCGAGCGAGGTAGGCAGCGTAGGCTTAGATGACGTCGATGTTCTGCGTGATGATCGCGCTGTCATCGGCGGTCCACTCGAGGGTGGCTTTGACGACGCCGGTGGTGACGTTGGTGGTCACCGTCTGGGTGATGCTGGTGTTACCGACCTGAGTGGTGGGCGGCAGGTCGGTGATGGTGTCGAGGACCACGTTGCTCGCGTTCTTCAGCGTGAGCTTCATCTTCTTGAGCGGGAAGGGATGATCGGTGTATCCAGCGTTGATCGTGCCGTCGAGCTTCTTGATCGACGGTTTGTAGGTGCAGATGTTGCACACAGTGCTACCTCCGCAACCCACCAACCCAGACGCGCAGATCCCCAGCCCCACAAACACTCGAAGCAACCTGGACAACATTCTCCAACCCCTCGCGCGCATACTGCCGCGCCGTTCCCGGTCGCTGGACCTCGATGGGACGCACCATGAGCGTGAGAGGTAGCGGTCGAGCGCCTTCCGCGCGGGACCGAAGCAACACGAACACTACCGACCCACCACGCGTACGGACACGCCCAAGCCACCGACCTGCGATCAACTTTACGGCATTGAAGCCGCGCTGCGATCACAAATCTCGCCGCCTTTCATTGGGCTGTCCGCGGCCTATCGGACCAGGATTCGAAATGCGGACCAAGCCGTCCCGCGCTGACCGCGAAACACCTCAAGCTGGGCGCGGCGGAGCGCCTGCGACAAGCTCTCGCCGGGATCCCCCGCATACAGGGCGCGCATGAGCTGCGCGGTGGTTGCGTCGTCAACGGGGCGGCGGGCCGCGATGACCTCCGAGGCCCCCGCAAGCAGGAAGGCCTGCGCGATGCCGAGGCCTTCGGCTGGACCTCCGGTGCTGCGCGCGGTCTCGCAGCCAGAGAGGACCAGCCGGCTCGGTACGCGCTGAGCGGAGAGGACGTCGGTGACCAGCAGCGTCGCCTCGCCAGCAAGGAGGAGGCCGCTACTCTGGCCATCGAGGCCGGCAAAACGTGCGTGACCAGCGTAATGAGCGAAACTGGTACGCGCGTCGGCGAGCGCCGCAGCGATGGCGCTGTGCGTGGCGAGCGAACCGTCGAGACGAAGAACCTCGAGGCCACTCTGCTGCAGCGCCTGGGCGACGTGTGCGGCCTCCGAGCGAGCGTTCGGTAGATCTCCTCTGGGATCGCCGACTACTAGCGCTTGGTGACCGGTCTCTTCAGGTCGCGTGCCCGGTGCGAGGTCAAGGGAGTGGGTTATGGGCGCCCGCGCGACGAGCGGTGCGCCTGCAAATGGCAGGGCCGAAAGGTCGACCGTCTCGAGCCCTTCCTCGGCGAGCACTACGATTTGACTCGCCTGCAGTAGCTCGGCTCTGAATGGCTCAAGGAGCGTATTCGCCAGCGCCTCTGGCGTCGCTTCGGGGGCGATGGTGCGCCCGCGGCTCCACCGGAGTCGCGTCGACGTTGAGCCGAAGGCCACAAAGTCCTCGCTGAGGCGATAATAGGCGAGGGCGACCGCGCCCTGCGGCACGCGAAGCTCGCTCGAGGTTCGGACCTTGGGCCCTCCAAGGAGGCCCTCGTCGAGTTCCTCGAGCAGGCGACTCACCCGACCCTGACGCTGCCGTAGCCGTAGCTTTAGTTCAGCGGTGGCGAGCTTCCAGTCTTCGGAGGCCTCTCGCTCCAGTGCTTCTCGCTCAACTCGGTATCGCGCGAGTGCGCGCTGCCACCGCGCAGCTTCCGCACCGTCGAGGACAGCGAGCTTGGCGCTTCGCGCGAGGAGCCCAAGGGTCCGGGTGTGTCGCCGCCGAGCAACCAGAAACGCTAGATCGGCTCGCCCTTGCCGAAGCCGCAGCGCGATAAGACGATCGCTGCTCGCGCGCCGGAGCTTGGCGAAGCTCGTTTGGCCCTCACCAAGCGGGAGCAGCGGAGCCTCTGCTTCTATCGCCTCCTCACCGTCCTCGTATAGAGCGATCGCCTCCCTCGTTCGCCCCAGCGCCTCCAGGGCCTGGCCGTGGCTTAAGCGCAGCCCCCAGACTTCGACTCGTCGGACTAGTTTCTCGTTGATGCGCTCTGCTTGGGCGAAGGCCTCGAGCGCTTCGCCTGGTCTGTGCAGCGCCAGCTGAGCCTTGCCGATCGCGAATGCGGCTCGGACGCCTCCGATGGAGTAGGCGTCTACCTCTTGGAGCGCCGCACGGCCGATGCGCAGTGCCTCTTTGGGGTCGCCTCTCTCCGCCTCAAATTCTGAGAGGTTGGCCATGGCGAGGGCGTGATCGGGGCCGGGGCAGTCCACCCTCCTCATTCTCTCTACTCGCTGAAACACCGAACGGATGGAGGGGAAGTCGGGGGGCAGTGTCGCCCCAGCTCCTTGCGCGTCCCAGGCCATGCGGGCGGCCGTCTCGAGGAGCTGCGGCCGAAGGCAGAGGACGATCATCGACTCGAGCGCCATCGTCTTGGGGAGGAGTGCGGTGACGTCATGGAAACGGCCCATCGCGCGGAGGGCAAAAAGCTCTCGCTGCAGGAACTCAAACTCCGCCCCAGGCTCCAGGACGGCGGTGCGCTCGGCGATTCGCCGCGCCTTATGGAGCTCCCTCAACACGGCCCGGTAGTCCGCAATCGCGAAACTCAGGCTCGCATTGGTCCCCGCTATCCGAAGTCGACCCTCGTCATACGCGTCGGCCAGCGTGGCGGTGGATGCCAGGGTGCCGACGGCGGCCACATACTCATGGGACAGGTTGGTCTCGATATGGGCCTTGACCCCGCGATCCACGATTTCCCGGCTCCGGAGTCCGATCTGTGAATCAAGGGCGATCGCCTCCCGAAGAAGTTCGAGGGCTGTGCCGTATTCCCCGCGAGCCAACGCGAGTCTCCCGGCGATCCCGAGCGCCGCGGACCGAACCACCGGGTCCTCCGCGCCGAGGTACGGCACCGTCAAGATCTCGGCTCGCGCCGCCCCTCCATCGCGTCGGATACGATTGGCCTCGACGAGATCGGGCACAGGATCGTAGCGCACCAGCGGCACCTCCCCCCTGGCTCGGACTTGGCCATCCTCAATGTTGGCGATGAGCCGGGCCGGCGGAGGAAAGGGCAGTTCCACCTCGATGAGCGTGCCCTCGTCGGTCTTCGACCGCGCGACGGTGGTGGTGCGGGCGTCGAGCGCGACGGTGATGGTGGCGGTGCGCGAGGGATGCCAAAAACGCACGCGCTGCCGCGGCGCGGAGACCCAGCAAGCGTGGGCCCGGTCGACCTCGGTACAGCCGAAGAGGTCGATGGCGATCGGCGAGGGCGGAGGGGAGGCTGGCGCGCGCTGGCAGGCGCAGGCGAGCAGGGCGATCGCCCACAGCGGAGCCCCCCGCCGGGCGCGGCGTCCTAGGGTCCTGCGATATCGATGGTCCTGGTCCACCACACCAAGCGCTCGCTCCGCCCATCCCCGTGGGCGTCGCGACCGTCGAAGGACTCTACGTCAGGGCCTCGCCCCACCGCGATCAGAAACTCGACCGAGCCGGAGGCGCCTGGCGCGAGCTCCGAGAACCGTCCTTGGGCCCGCACGGCGCCGTCTTTTGAGACCTCGAGCGGGCGGCGAAGCGTCCCCGCCGCGGAACGTACGATCAGCACTGCTGCGACCGGACCGGCGGACTCGGCGGGGCGGGCGACCAGGTCGAGGAGCGAACCCGTCGACACGACCGTTGCTTTGGCCCCTTCGCTGCCGCGTTCCAGCCGGTCGCCGGCGGACATCTCGAGCGCATAGGCCGGCAGCGGCGGCGCGCTCGGGCGGGCCACGATGATCGCCACCGCGCAGGCCACGGCGAGCAGCCCCGCGACGAGCGCAGCGCCCCGCCTCGGTCCGCGCGTGCGCCGTACCGCTTGCCGCATCCTGGCCCGCGCCAGCGGATCCAGCGGGCGGAAGGCCTCCAGCAGCGCGGCGGCCTCCTCGGAGCGCTCTGCCTCGGCCTCGAGCCGGGCGCGCTCCTCGGGGGTGGCTTCACCGCGAGAAAGCCGCTCCAGCGCGGGGTCGATGGCCGCGGCGTCCGCTTTCGCCGCCACGCGCAAGGCGCTCAGGATGTCTTCGTCTCTCATGCTCCGGTCCCTCCTCCACTGCCATCCACATCGCTCAAGATCGCCCGCGCCAGCTTGAGGAGCCGGCTCCTCCATTGGTACAGCGCGGGGGGCTTCATTCCGGTGCTGCTGGCCACCTCTTCGATCGGCCGCTCCTCCACGACGAGCCTCAAAAACAGGGACTTTCCGACGGGACTGAGGCGGCTCTCCAGCTCCCTCAGGAGCGCCTCCACCCGCGACTTCGCCAGGATCTCGGGCTCGGGGCTCTGGGGCTCGACCAGCGCGTCGAGCGCTTCGCTCAGGGTGGGATCCTCGGTCCAGGGCGACTGCTTTCCGCTCCGCAGCACCGAGGCCATCTGCCGATCGGCGACCAGCCCCACGAAGTTCCTCAGCGAGAGGCCGCGGGCTTGGTCCCAGCTCCGCAGCACCCGCGCGTCCTGCTCGAAGAGGAAGACCAGCACCTCTTGCACCCGGTCCTCGACCTCCTGACGCCACGCGCGACCCGCCCGGCGCGGGCTGCGCACCAACGCGCGCGCCACCCGCGCGTGGATCACCGGCAAGAGGAGCTCGACGAGTGCGTCCCCCGCTCTGGAATCCCCTCCGAGCGCGCGCGCCAAGAGGTGCTCATGGTCCGGGGAGTCCAGTACTCGGCCGATGACATGACTGGGGCGCTGCGGCAAGGCGAGGCGCGCGGCAGCTCCCATGATGTGGTGTTCGCCCCAGGGGCGCCTGATCTGACATGGGGCGTGTCAGATCGCCGCAGGTCGGGGCGAAAGCCCCAGCGTGAACACCGCTCGCCGGCTCCCCGGGCCCGCTCCGACGCGGCACCGGCATGAGCACCTCGTCCCCTCAGGGGCCTCGATCGCCTTCTCGACCTGGTCCTATTGGGGTCGCACCACCCTGCGGCTCAAGAACTCTGGGAGCGGCGCGGCCCAGGTCGATCTGGTGAGCGGCGACGGGCTCCTCGAGTCCTTCACCCTCGGCCCCGGGGAGGAGTGGACGCTGGCTGGGACCTGGGGCGGCCGGCGTATCGGGGTCCTCAATCGCAGCCCCGAGCCCTCGACGCTCCTGGCCTCGGTGTGGTGAAGTCCCAGGGTGTCGACCGCCGGGATCGTCGTCATCGGTAACGAGGTCCTCTCCGGGAAGGTCGAAGAAGAGAACGCCCGCTTCCTGATCCGCGAGCTGCGCGCCCTCGGGGTCGAGCTCATGCGGGTGGCGATCATCCGCGATGAGCTCGGCGAGATCGCCCGCGAGATAAAGGCCATGTCCGAGGCCTATGACTACGTCTTCAGCACCGGAGGCGTCGGCCCCACCCACGACGACGTCACCATGGAGGGCGTCGCCCTCGGCCTCGGCGTGCCCCTGGTGCGCAGCGCCGAGCTCGAGGCCACCATCCACGCTCATTTTGGGGCGCGGGTCACCGCCTCGGTCCTCCATATGGCGGACGTCCCCGAGGGCACGGCGCTCCTCGGCCAGGGCACCATGCTCCACCCGATCACCCGGGTTCGAAACGTCTACGTGCTCCCCGGAGTGCCCGAGTTTTTGCGGGCGAAGTTCAACTTCATCAAGGCCGGCCTGCAGGACCGCCCCATCGTGCTGCGGCAGGTCTGGGTGCGCGTGGGCGAGGACGCGGTGGGGGATCATCTGCGGGAGGTGCTGGCCGCGGTCCCGGGCCTCGAGATCGGCTCCTATCCGCGCTTTGACACCCCCGAGTTCAAGGTCAAGATCACCATCGAGGCCAAGGACGCGGCGCTCGTCGATCGCGGCGTGGCCGAGCTGCTCCAGCGGGTCCCGCCAGGTGATGTGGTGCGGGTCGAGTAGCGGCGCCTGATGCGAGCGTTTGACCAGCATGAAAAGCGCGTGCTAACCCGCCCTCCGATGCGACGCGTCTTGGCCCGCTATCGGCGGGGTGAACCCGCCTGCGGGCGCGATCGCTCCGCTCAACGCCTGGTGGCTCTCGCGCTGTTCATGGCGTTGGCCCCGAGGGCCGAGGCCCAGGTGATGGCGCTGCGGGTGGAGGCGCCGGGCCTCCCGGACAGCCTCGCCAAGGCCCTGGATAAGGCGGTCCGCGACGAGATCAGCTCGATCGTGGCGCCCAAGCAGAAGCTCTTGCCGGCCCCGGCGCTCGACTTCGAGGGCCTGCGGAGCGCCTTTGGCTGCCCGGCCGATCCCAACGCTTGTCTGCAGGCCATCGCCAAGACCGTCGGCGCGGCCCGGGTGGCGCGGGTGGTGATCGCCGGCGACAGCAGCGCGGCCAAGGTCACCGTCACCCTGACCGACACCCAAGGGAAGACCGAGAGCGTCAGCGGCGAGCTCAGCGATCTGGTGCTGGAGAGCGCGGGGGACATCCGGCCGATCGTCGCGCTGGCCTTCGGAGTCCACCGGGACAGCCCGACCGGACAGCTGCAGCTCTACATCGCCTCCGACGTGGGCCGCCTCGAGGGCGCCGAGCTCCTCCTCGACGAGAAGCCCGTCACCGCGGCCGAGCTGGCCACCGTGCCTTCTGGCAAGCACCGCCTCGAGGTGAAGCAGAAAGGCTTTGAGCCCTTCATCTGGATCGGCGCGGTCCGCTCGGGCCAAGAGACGCGGGTCGGCGTGGGCTTCGTGCCGAACAAGAACGTCGAGCCGCTGCCGCAGCCCGTCGCCGTGCTCACCAAGCCGAGCCCCAAGCCCTCACCCTCGGCCGCCCCCGCGGTGACCGAGACCTCCGCCGTGGCGCCAGCCAAGGGACCGAACTATCTGGTCCCCGCGATCCTTGGTGCCGTCTCCATCGGCGCGGGCGTCTTCGCCACCATCCAGGGCGTGCGGGTCAAGGGCTTCGAGTCCGACGACGCCAGCAAGTGCGATCAAAACCCGGCGCTGTGCGTGCCGGATGCCTGCGCTGCTTTTCCCGAGGATTGTAGTTCCGCGCGCTCCGCCGCGACCATGGCCACCGTCGGCTGGGTCAGCGCCGGCGTGCTGGCGGGCGGCGCGATCGTGGCCTACCTCATCGAGTCGCTCGGCTCCTCCTCCGGCGACGGCTCGGTCAACGCGAAGCCCTCGGCCAAGGGCGTGGTCCTCGAGTTTTGATCGGCGCCCTCTTGGCGCTGGCGCTGGTGGCCGCCCCGGTGCCCCGGGCCATGCCGCGGCTCACGCTCGAGGCCCAAAACCCCCGCAGCACGGGCCGTCACCTGGTGGCGTTGGAGGACGTGGTAGGTCCAGAGGCGCGATCCCTCGCCAGCCCTGGCCGGGCCATGCTGATCGTGCTCCTGACCCCCTTTGTGCGGCAGCCCTTTGGGACCGAGCTGGCCAAGCTGTCGGCCCTGGCCGAGGCCAATAAAGGCGGGCTCGTCGTGGGGATCGTGCTCCCGGCGCCCCCGGGGAGCAGCGAGGCGCGCTTCGATCCCGAGGCCCAGCGCTTCATCGTGCTCTCCGATCCGCACGGCCTGGCCAAGCAGCGGCTCGCGGTGTCCGGGGCGGGCCAGGTCCTGGTGATCCGCTCGGACGGCCGCATCGTGGGCGATTTTTCCCCGGCCCAGGGAGCCTTGGCCCGGGCGATCGAGCTATTCTCGAGCCTCCTCAAGGAGGACCTCCCATGATGCTCGCTGGTCTCGCCCTGCTCCTCGCTACGGCCCCCGCCGCTCCCGAGGAGCGCCTCTTGCTCCACGATCTGGTGGCGCAAGGCGTAGAGGCCCCGGTCGCGCAGGCGCTGACCAGCGCCACCTGCTTTGAGCTGGCCAGCACCAAGGGCTTCGATCTGATGTGCCCCGACGATGTGCGGGCCTTGATGCAGTGGAACGCCATGGCCTCGACCTTCAGCGCTTGTCAGGACCAGGCCTGCCTCGAGTCGAGCGCCAAGGCTCTGGACGCGCGGCTCGTCGTCTCCGGCAACGTTCAGAAGGTCGGCGAGACCTTCGCGCTGACGCTTGCCTTGCTCGACACCCGGCTCGGCAAGGTCCGGGCGCGCGCCGAGGTGAAGGCCGCCAGCGTCGATGCGCTCCACAAGCAGGTCGCCGAGGCTGTGGGCCAGCTGCTCAAGGACGCGAAGAAGAAGTAGGGCGGGGCGCGGGGCTGCTCGGCGGCGGACCGAAGAGCCGCTCGGCGTTGGCGCGATAGACCTTCTCCAGCACCTCGGGGGGCAGCGCGATCCCGTGGATCTGCCAGCGGCCCTGGATCGGCGTGGGGCTGTCGATCGCGTAGTCGCTGCTCTCGAGCCACCGCCAGTGCTTGTCGAAGAAAGGCTTCACGTCCGCCCGCGTGCTCGGCTCGGTGCCGAAGGAGCCGAGCATCAAGAAGCCCTGCGGCGAGACGCCGAGGTCGGTGCCGAAGAGGATGCGGTCGGCGTGCTTGAGGAACAGCGCGCGGATCTGCTCGGGCGGGTGGCGGCCGATCTCGGGGAGGCGCGCGGCCAGATCGATGTACAGGTTTGGATGGGCGTCGAGCATGGCCGAGACCCAGGCCGGATCTTCGGCGTTGTTCCCAAAGTGCACCGAGACGAAGCGGGTCTTTGGGTGGCGCTCGACCACGCGCATCTGGGCCGCCAGGAGCTCCTCGAAGCTCGGGACCTCCGGATCGCCCCAGTTGGACCAGCCCGGGTGGGCCGAGAGCTCCTCATAGCGCTCGTTCATGGGATCGACCGGGTACCAAAAGGTCTTGGGATCGCCGGTGTGGATCACCACTGGGAGGCCTTGCTCGCCCGCGGCGGCCCACATCGGATCGAACCAAGGATCGTCGACCTTGGCCAGGCTGCCGTCGGGCTTCAGCACCGAGAGGCCGAGGGCCTTCTCGATCTTGAGGGCGCGGGCCCCGAGCGCCTTGCCTTCGGCGATGAGCTCCGCGGCGCGCTGGGGGAACTCGGGATCGCGCCGCGCCGCGCGCCAGGGCAGGTTCATCGCGACCAAGAGGCGCCCGCTCTTCTTGGCGACCGCCAGGTTCTGCTCGAGCGGTCCGCCCGGCCACAGGCCCGAGAGGTTCAGGCCCCAGGCCAGGTGGTTCTCGTCCATGATGTCGATCAGCCGGTGGATCTCGGTGGGCTGGACGTGGATGTGCGTGTCGACCACGCCGCGCTCGTGGGAGCCGATCGGGCCCGAGGCCTTGGCGCTCCCGGCGTCGGCCGGGACGAGCGTGGGCCGGGGGCAGCCCCCGAGGACCAAGGCCAGGCCGAGCGCGAGGAGAGTCCTTGCCACGATCCCCTCGTAGCGCCGCTGCCCCCTCGAGTGAATCACCGTTTCATTGGGGGCCCTATTTGGTATCAGGATGCTGGTGCTGCGGCCTCTCTTCGGTCTGGTGATCCTCGGAGGCTTATCGGCCTGTGGGGCCTCGATTTCTCGCGCGGATCATGAGGCGGAGCTCGGCAAGGAGACCGCGGCGGCCGAGCGGCGCCTGCGCGACGTCGAGGCGGTGCGCCGCGGGCTAGAGGAGCGCCTGCGCGTTCAGGAGGAGGCCTCCGCCGCCGAGCGCGAGGCGCTGCTCACCCGGGTGGAGCGCCTCGAGACCGCGCTGGCCGAGAAGCAGGGCGTCATCGACGGTCTCTATACCGAGGCGCGCAGCGAAGCCGCCCTCGCGCGGGTCAAGGCCGACGCCCAAAAGGCGCGGGCCAAGGCCACCGCGCTCTTCGCCGATCTCCACCCCGAGGTCGCGGCGCGGGAGGATGGGCTCGCGTTCACCTTCCCCTTAGATACGCTGTTTGACGCCGGCGGCAGCCTCCTCACGGTCGCCGGGGAGGCGCGGGCCGCCGAGTTGGCGCTCCGGCTCGCCCAGCTGCCGGTCAGCCGCGTCGTGCTCGAGACCCACGCCGATCAGGTCAGCGCCACCGAGGCCAGCGTCGCGGATTCGCTGCGGCGGACGGTGCTGGCGGCCTTGGCCTTGGCCGACCGGCTGGTCACCCTGGGCATCGATCCCGCGCGGCTGTCGGTGCGCGGGGCGGGGCGATCGGAGCGCCGATCGGCGGATGAGACCGCGGGGGGCAGGGCGGCGGACCGGAGGCTGGTGATCGTGGTGCTGGATCCGGGGCTTCGGCCTTAGAGGCTTAGAGCGAGCGACACGCTACCGCAACCGGACCATCTTGCTCAGCGTGCCGATCTTGACCGAGCCTTTGGGCGCCGTGTCCCCCACGCAAGGTGCCGTGAGGATCGGGCTCCGAGCGAGCAAGGCATCGAGATTCCGACCGGACTGCCGATAGGCTGCGAGCGCGTCGGGCGTCCACATCGCCGTGAGGCGCGGCGAGAGCTTGCCCAGAGTGACGAGGATAAGTGTTGCCGCCGTCGGCGAGCGCTCCTCGTCAAACAGGAGCGTCGCCAGCGCGAAGAGTCCGAGCACTCCGCCAGCCAGCTCTGGGTCACTCGCGTGCTCGAGCAGTGCTGCTTCCAAGCGCTGAATGCACTGGGCATCGATGGCATACCGTTCGCTGTTTCCCCTCCGCGCGTTGTCCATGACCACCCGAACGACCGGGTGCTCCATATTGACCGGGTGAGGATCGCGCCCAGGTGATGACATCGCGCCGCCCTCACTGAAGTCGATTCAGAAGCGAACCCGCTTGGGCGAGCGCACGGTCAGCCGCGTCGAATCCAGCAACATCCAGATACATGTCCGGCCCCGATCGGGCCGCGCCTCCCAGCCCACGAGGCCTTCCTTGGGCGAGAAAGTCTTCGGCGTTGGCCAAGGTATTTTGGATTTCAGCACGGACTGCTGGATCCTTCGCTCGAGTCAAAAGGTCTGCGGGGAGCCCCTTTTCGTCGCCGTGAGCACCAAGTAGCTCAAGTGCCTCTGCCGCCCGCGGACGGCCAGCAAGGGCCTGCTGTGCGAGCGACGAGGCGAGATTCGCCGTCGCCGGATCCGCCGGACCGACGATGGTTGTGGCAGCGTTTGTAGGAAGTTGGAATCTCATAGACATCCCTTGTTTCTTGGTGACGCGCTCCCCCTGTCGGAGGATGCGCGGATCGTGGCTCAGTAGCTCCTCATCGCGGCGTGCGTGAGTCGCTGGCAGAGGCGTGGTCGAGCGCGGGCCGTCGTCACGGGCTCACGAAAAGCAATGGTTGTGCCATTGTTTCCCGGGGCGCTTTCGTCGCCTGCTGTTGGTCCACCAACCTCAGGTGTCGGCTGGCGTGGCGTACGCACGCTCTTGCCCCTGAACAGCCCCCGCGCAGCCGTCGCAAAGGCCGCGGACGACCAGCATCCGCAGGCGTTCTTGGACCCTCGATCCCGCTCCTGGTGCGATCGATGATCCGCGGACCGGGGGCTTCGGCCCTTTGGGCCTTGCATCCTGGGCTTCGCCGCGGTGAACGTGGCGCGCATGTTCGACGCCCTCTCCCAATTCGACCCCGACGCCCACGCGATCCTCTTGGCCGAGACCGCGCGCCAACGCGAAGGCCTCGAGCTGATCGCTAGCGAGAACTTCACCTCGCCGGCGGTGATGGAGGCCATGGGCTCGCCGCTGACCAACAAGTACGCCGAGGGCCTGCCCGGGAAGCGCTACTACGGGGGCTGTGAGGTCGTGGATCGCGCCGAGGAGTTGGCGATCGCCCGCACCAAGCAGCTGTTTGGTTGTGAGGCGGTCAACGTGCAGCCCCACTCCGGCGCGCAGGCGAACATGGCCGTGTACTTCTCGGCGCTCGAGCCGGGGGATCGCTTCGTGGCGATGAGCCTCAGCGAGGGCGGCCACCTGACCCACGGATCGCCGGTGAACTTCTCTGGCCGGCTCTACAAGCCGGTCGCCTACGGAGTCCACCCCGAGACCCACCGCATCGACTACGACCAGATCCGCAGCCTCGTCCGGGAAGTGAAGCCCAAGCTCCTGGTGGCCGGCGCCTCGGCCTACCCGCGGGCCATCGACTTCGCGACCCTGGGTGAGATCGCCAAGGAGAGCGGCGCCAAGCTGATGACCGACATCGCCCATATCGCGGGCTTGGTCGCGGCGGGCGTCCACCAAAGCCCGGTCCCCTACGCCGACTTCGTCACCACCACCACCCATAAGACCCTGCGCGGCCCGCGCGGAGGACTGGTGATGATGCGGGAGGCGGAGGCCAAGACCCTCAACTCCCGCGTCTTCCCGGGCATGCAAGGCGGCCCCTTGATGCACGTGATCTTGGCCAAGGCGGTGGCCATGGCCGAGGCCCTGAAGCCCGAATTCAAGGTCTACGCCCAGCAGGTCGTGAAGAACGCGCAGGCCATGGCCGAGGTCTTCCTCTCCCGCGGCTTCCGTTTGGTCTCGGGCGGCACTGACAACCACCTGCTGCTCCTCGACATGCGGTCCAAGAAGATGACCGGCAAGGCCGCCGAGGCCTTCCTCCAGAAGGCCGACATCACGACCAACAAGAACATGATCCCCGGCGATCCCGAGTCCCCCTTCGTCACCTCCGGCGTCCGCATCGGGACGGCCGCGCTGACCTCCCGGGGCATGAAGGAGGCCGAGATGAAGCAGGTCGTGGAGCTGATCAGCCGGCTGATCGACGCCCCCGAGGATGAGGCCAAGGTCGCCAAGGTGAAGGCCGAGGTCCACGCCTTGGCCGCCGCCTTCCCGCTGTACCCCGGCTGGGCCTAGGGGCTGCAAGATCACTTGCACTTTCTAGCCCTGCCGCGTAGTCCGCTAGATGCGGATCGACCATGAAGTGCCCATTCTGCACGCACATGGAGAACAAGGTCATCGACTCGCGTCTCTCCAAAGACGGCGCGGTGATCCGCCGCCGGCGTGAGTGCAACGACTGCGGCAAGCGCTTCACCACCTACGAGCGGATCGAAGAGGTCATGCCTCAGGTCGTGCTCTCCGACGGACGCCGCGAGCCCTTCGACCGCGCCAAGCTGGTCCACGGCCTGCGCGAGGCCTGCGAGAAGCGGCCCCTCCCGGCGGCGCGCCTCGAGGCGCTCGTCGACGAGATCGAGAAGCAGCTGCAGGACACCGGCGAGAAGGAGGTCGAATCCTCGGTGATCACCGAAGAGGTGCTCATCCGGCTCTCCGAGATCGATGACATCGCGTACATACGCTTCGCCTCTCGCTACAAGAGCTACGCCGATCTCGGGGAGATCGCCGCGGAGCTGCAGCGCATCCTCGACGAGCGCGCCAAGGCGAAGGCCACGGGCAGGACGGCGTGAGGGACGATGAAGCCTTCATGAGGCTGGCGCTCGAGGCGGGGGAGAAGGGCGTGGGATTCACCAGCCCCAACCCGGCCGTCGGCGCGGTCATCGTGCGGCGAGGCAAGGTCCTGGCCGTCGGGCATCACGCCAAGGCGGGCTCCGATCACGCCGAGGTCGCCGCGCTCCGCCAGCTCGACTTCGATGCGCGCGGCGCGACGCTCTATTCCACGCTCGAGCCTTGTAACCACGTCGGCCGCACCGGGCCCTGCACCGAGGCGATCCTGCGCGCGGGGATCGCTCGGGTGGTGGTCGGCGCCACCGATCCCAACCCCTTGGTCCGCGGCAGAGGCATCCGCCGCCTGAGCCGCGCGGGCCTCGACGTCCGGGTCGGCGTCCTCGGCGCGGAGGCGGAGCGCCTGAACGAGCCCTTCAACCACGCCATCGTGAAGAAGGCGCCCTTCGTCGTCCTCAAGGCCGCCACCAGCCTGGACGGCTGCACCGCGACCCGCAGCGGCGAGAGCCAATGGATCACCTCCGAGGCCGCGCGCCGCCGCGGCCGGGAGCTGCGCGGCGCCCTCGACGCGGTGGTGGTGGGCGTGAACACGGTCCTAGCGGACGATCCCGCGCTGACCACCCGCCTGCGCGGCCGGCACGATCCCCTGCGCGTCGTCCTCGATAGCCAGCTTCGGACCCCGCTGGGCGCACAGCTCGTCCGGACCGCGCGGAAGACGCCGACGCTGATCGCCACCACCAAAAAGGCCCCGGCGGCGCGGCGGACCCGGCTCGAACGCGCCGGCGTGCAGGTCCTGGTCCTCCCCTCCGACAAGAAGGGCCGGGTCGATCCCCACGCGGTGCTCGGAGCGCTCCATGCGCGGGAGCTGACCGGGGTCCTCCTCGAGGGCGGCTCCACCGTCCATGGCTCCTTCCTCGACGCCGGATTGGTCCATAAGGTGGTGTGGTTCATGGCGCCGCTCTTGATCGGCGGAGAGGGTGCTCGGGCGTCCCTGGGCGGCCTGGGCCCGTCGACGCTGCGGGGCGCGCACCACCTGGACATCCGCTCCGTCGAGCCCGTGGGCCCCGATCTGATGATCGAAGCCCAGGTCGTACGGCGCTGACGAGGCAACCATGTTCACCGGAATCATCGAAGACGTCGGCACAGTCGCGGAGATCCACCCCGGAAAAAAGGGCGGAAAAGAGCTGGCGATCTTCACGGCCCTGGACCCGAGCAGCCTGATGCTCGGCGATTCGGTCTCGGTCAGCGGTGTTTGCCTGACGGTCGTGCGGGTCGATCCCCGAGGATTCGCGGTCGACGTGGGGCCCGAGACGCTGGAGCGCACCACGATCGGTGAGCTGACCCGGGGACGCCGGGTGAACCTCGAGCGCGCGCTGACCCTGGAGAAGCCGCTCGGCGGCCACCTGGTCGCGGGCCACGTGGACTGCGTCGGGGTGGTCGAGGGCGTTTTGCGCCGAGAAAACGCGGTGGACTTCGACATCGAGGCCCCGGCCGAGATCCTGCCGCTGGTGGCCGCCCGTGGCTCGATCGCCGTCGATGGCATCTCGCTCACCGTCACCCGCGCCGATCGGCGGGGTTTCTCGCTGTCGATTATCCCGCATACCCTCGATCGAACCGCGCTGGGCGAGCGGGGGGTGGGGACGCGCGTGAACCTCGAGGCGGACGTCGTGGCTCGCTACGTCGCGCGCCTCCTCGAGATGAAGAGCGGGGGCATCGACGAGGGCTTCCTGAAGAAGCACGGTTTTTTTAGCTAGGCAGCGCCAGGCGAGCAGACTAATCCCAGGGTCAGGATGCCGTTCGAGAACGTCCGCGCAGCCATCGCCGAGATCGCCGAAGGCAAGATGATCATCCTCGTCGACGACGAGGATCGCGAGAACGAAGGCGATCTGTGCATGGCCGCCGATCGGGTCAGCCCCGACGCGATCAACTTCATGGCCATGCACGGTCGTGGCCTCATCTGCCTGACGCTGACCGAGGCGCAGGTGAAGAAGCTCGATCTCCCGATGATGGTCGAGACGAACACCTCGCAGTTTCAGACGGGATTTACCGTCTCGATCGAGGCTCGTCACGGGGTGAGCACCGGGATCAGCGCCGCCGATCGCTCGCTGACGATCAAGCTGGCGATCGATCCCAGCACCACCGGCTCGGCGCTGGTGCGCCCTGGGCACGTCTTCCCCATCCGGGCCCGAGACGGCGGCGTCTTGGTGCGGGCCGGCCAGACCGAAGGCTCGGTGGATCTGGCTCGCTTGGCCGGCCGCGATGCCTCAGGCGTCATCTGCGAGATCATGAACGACGATGGCACCATGGCCCGTCGGCCGGAGCTGGAGGCCTTCGCCAAGAAGCACAGCCTCCGCATCGTGAGCATCGCCGAGCTCATCGAGTACCGCTTGGCGCACGAGTCCTTGGTCGAGCCGATCGCCGACCGCTTGGTGGAGACCGAGTGGGGCCCCCTGCGCGCCGTAGTGATGCGCTCGGTGGTCGACGGCCAGCAGCACCTGGCGCTGGTCAAGGGCAGCGTCACCGCCGACACCCCGGTGCTGTGCCGTGTGCAGTCCATCGATCTGCCGAGTGACCTGGTGGCGCTGGCGCTGTCGGGCGGCGGCGCCGAGATGCGGGCGGCGATGGGCCTCATCGCCAGCGAGGGCCGGGGCGTCTTCGTCTACCTCCTGCGCCCTTCGGCCGGCCGCGATCTCGCCGACAAGCTCGGGACCTTGGGCGACGACGCCCCACCCGAGAGCTACAGCCGGGTCGGCAAGCGCCTCGATCTTCGGGAATTTGGCACCGGCGCCCAGATCTTGAAGGCGCTCGGGGTCCGCCGCTTCCGCTTGATGACCAACCACGAGGTCCGCATCGTCGGCCTCGAGGGCTTCGATCTCGAGCTGGTCGAGCGCGTGGCCCTGCCGGTAGCGCGCCCGCGTCGGATCGAGTAAGGCGAGGACACCGATGGCTGAGCGAACCCTGGAAGGAACCCTGGAAGCGAAGGGCGGCCGATACGGCTTGATCGTGAGCCGCTTCAACGCCTTCATCACCGAGCGACTCCTGGAGGGCGCGGTGGACTGCATCGTTCGCCACGGGGGCGACAAAGAGAAGATCGACGTCATCCGAGTCCCCGGGACCTGGGAGATGCCGGTCGCGCTCAAGTGGATGCTGGAAACCAAGCGTTTTGACGCCATCGTCGCGCTGGGCACCGTCATCCGCGGCGGCACGCCTCACTTTGACTACGTGGCCGGTGAGGTCACCAAGGGCTGCGCGATGCTCGGCCTCGAGTACAGCGTACCGGTCACCCTCGGCGTCCTGACCACCGACAGCATCGAGCAGGCGATCGAGCGCGCGGGAACCAAGCACGGAAACAAGGGCTGGGAAGCGGCCCTGGCGGCGATCGAGATGGTCAGCCTCAAAAAGAGCATCGAAGGAGCCTCATGGGCGACCGGCGCCAAGCGCGCGAACTCGCGCTGATGATCTTGTACGAGCTCGACGTCTCCAAGATGACGGTCGAGCTCGGACTGTCGCGGGTCTTCGGCTTCTTCGATGGCGAAGAGGCTCTCGATCCGCCCCCGTCCTTTGCCGCCCAAGGCGCTCCGGAGGCCCCGCCTAGCGAGGCCGCCAAGGTCTACGCCGAGGCGCTGGTGCGCGGGGTCAAGAGCCACCAAGACGAGATCGACGCCGAGGTGCAGCGCGTCTCTACCCACTGGCGTTTGGATCGCATGGCCAAGGTGGACCGGAACCTGTTGCGCCTCGGAGCCTTTGAGATCCTCCATGGCGTAGAGGAGGTCCCGCGCAAGGTGGTGATCAACGAGGCGGTGGAGATCGCCAAGCGCTTTGGGACCCAGGAGTCCCCGGCCTTCATCAACGGGATCTTGGATCGCCTGGAGAAGAAGGCGCCGTGACCCAGGTGTCGACCGAGCGGGGCGACCTCGCGGGCCTCGACAAGATCGACATCGACGCGCTGGCCCTGCCTTTCTACGAGGAGCGCGCGCAGCCTCGGCACGTGGCGGGTTATGTGGACTGGCGGCTCTCTGGTCGTTTGGCGCGGCTGATCCTGTCGGGGGCCTTTGGAGGCCGAGCCGGCGAGGTCGTCTTGATGAGCGCGCTCGGCCGGCTCAAGGTGAAGCGGATCTTCCTTTTTGGACTGGGCCGCCCCACCAAGGACGCCGCGCTCAAGTTTGATCTGAACAGCTGGGCCAAGACCCTGCTCGACGCGGGCGCCACCGAGGTGGCCCTGGCCCCGCCAGCCGCGCTCGCCGGGGACGCGCCCTTGCCCCGGGAGGTCCTCACCGCCTGGCAGCGGTCCACCGCTCTGGGCGCTGGGCCCCTCACCCGGGTGGTCCTCCTGGATCTCGCCGGCAGCGGGGCCCCCAAGGAGCCCTGAGCGCTGTGGAGCTCGCGGCCGTCCTCGAAGATCTTGCGCGATCCGTGCCGGAGGCCATCGGCGCCATCCTCTGTGACTATGAAGGTGAGGTGGTGGTGCTCCAGCCGGGCGCCGTTCGGCTGAGCGACCCACAAGTGGCCGCCGCACGGGAGCACCTGCCACGGGCGCTCGAATCCACCATATCTCTCGAGGAATTCTGGCTGCGCCTCGGTGGAGCGGTCCCTGGACCGGCGCTCCACCAGCTGCGCGAGGCGCACCGGTCGGTCGGGCGGGGGACCCTGGTCACGGTGGAGCTGAGCTTCGCGGAGGCCGCGGTGCTCGTCGGCTGCCTGCCCGAGGACTACTACGTGCTCCTGGCCCTCCGCCGGCCGGCCCTGCGCGAGCGGGCAAGGGTTCAGCTCTCCCGCGCGTCTTCGGCGCTTGCGGCTCTACTCCGGTAGCAACGCGGTCTGAGCTGTGCTAACCCTGCGACCGATGAGCGCGACAAAGCGCAGCGTCGTCTTGGACTTCGTGATCTACGCAGGCGACCCCGACGCTGGCGCGGAGGCGGTCCGAAGTGAAAAGGCGATCCGCGAGTTTGAGAAGTACGGTGCGAAACTTAACCTCGAGACGGGCGCCTATGGCGGCGTCCTGATCGAGAAGGATGGAAAGCGTCTGGCCGAAGTGCGGCCTGACCCGATCGTGAAGCTGATAACCAAGCTGGTCCGCACGATCTCTTTCGTGATGGACGGTGAGCCGGACAACGTCCTGTTCAGCGAGAGCGACTTTGGTTTCACCTTCGAGAAGGCCAACGAGGACGTGCTGCTGAGCTTCTTCCGCGGCAGCGATGCCTTCGAGCCCGAGGAGTTCGTCGTCCAGAACCTGGTGGTTCCGATGGAGGACTTCGCGAGCCAGTTCATCGAGATGGGCGACCACATCCTCGAGCTCATGAAGCTGGCCGCGCCGGATCGCTATGACACCGACGAAGAGGCCCGCGGCCTCATCGAGTTCCTCGACGTCGGCAAGGGCGCGTACCGGGCCTGGCGTCTGGAAAAAGAACGCGGCCGCCGCCGGTAGGGGGCCTTGGCCCGTTAGCGGCGGGATGAACCCGCCTGCGGGCCCTACGTTCGCTTCGCTCACTGCGCGCTTCGCTTGCTTGGCCTTGGCCCGTTAGCGGCGGGATGAACCCGCCTGCGGGCCCTACGTTCGCTTCGCTCACTGCGCGCTTCGCTTGCTTGGCCTTGGCCCGTTATCGGCGGGATGAACCCGCCTGCGGGCCCTTTGTTCGCTTCGCTCACTGCGCGCTCCAGGCCTTGGCCCGTTAGCGGCGGGATGAACCCGCCTGCGGGCCCTACGTTCGCTTCGC